>JFJP01005812.1_pt1 | contig 12495 bp, 7 predicted proteins | sample 431651 | NCBI WGS metagenome assembly JFJP01 (sample SAMN02602958, study PRJNA72255) | Microbial mat metagenome, whole genome shotgun sequencing project. | biome: fresh water; feature: sink hole; material: water; isolation source: purple microbial (photo- and chemosynthetic) mats found in... | reverse complement strand
CCTGTTACGGCAACCCCATCTGCCACACCGGCCGCAAAGCCGAGATCACAACCCGCATCGCCCGCTGCAACGGCCCCCACGGCCAAACCCAAGGCTGAAACCCAGCCGGCCATCAACAAGCCAGCGGAAACCCCAACGCAGGTCAAGCCACCGCCCCAGGACAAAAAGTTCTATGTGAATGTCGGGTTGTTCGCCGATGAAAACAATGCCCGAAATGCCCACACCAAGCTGGTCGATGCGGATCTGCCTGCACTGAAGCAAGAGGTACGCGGCCCCAAGGGCAAATTCACCCGGGTACGCGTTGGCCCGTTTGAAACCATGGCAGAAGCCGACACTGCCGCAGAAAAAATCCGCACGCTCGGCCTGGACGCGATTGTCTTAGCCCCCTGAGGTCACGCCCTCAAAAATGGGGTGCAGCGTGTCCACCCAGGACTCCACCTCATTGGGGTTGATGCTCAAAAAGGCAAGGCATGCAGGACCATGCTGCTCCCACTCTTTTTGCTCCTTCACGTTTTCGTGTTTGCCCACGAGGTACTCGGCGACCAGCGCCATAGCCACCAGCGTGCGGGCTTCCATTGGAAGCTTGTCCATGGTCAGCACCGCAAAGTCGTGGTGCAGGCGCACCGCAACAGCAATCAGTGGCGGCAGCCGCCAGGTTTTGGCCACGATGGCTCCCACCACGGCGTGGTCGGTTTTGTGCGCGGCGTTTTCGGTCTCGGTAAAAGTGCGATCCTGGCGGGCCAGGGCCTCAGCAAACGTGCCTGAATACCCTTTAACGCCTTGCAACATCACTGGAATGCCCACATGGCAAAACAGGCCGCAAGTATGGGCCAGCTCAGCGTCCACGCCGTACATCTGTTGCGCGATAAAGCCCATGGCCAGCGCGCGGCGGCTTGAGGTCTCCCAGAAGTGTTCAATCAGTGGCGAATTGATGCGAATCGCGTTGCGCGTCAGAAAGGCCGTAAGCACACCGATGGTCTGCCCCAGCCCCAGCATGGAAACGGCCTCAGCCACGGTAGAGACCGGGCGGGAGCGTGCATACATCGGGCTGTTAGCAATGCGTATCAGCGCTGCGGCCATCGCTACATCACTGCCGGCAATGCGGGAAATTACGGCAGGGTCTGGGTCGGCCTGATCGACCTCTTTACGCAACTCCAGCAACAATTCCGGACAGGGCGGAATGATGATGTCGCGCACGGGCCCCTGCGTACGAGCCAGCTCTAGTTCCCTGTCAATTTCTGCGACGCTCATGCATGCTCCTTATGCACGCATTATCCAGAAAACAAACCCTTAATTTGCCGCAACCAGAAATTCACGGCTGATATGGGCACCGAGGTCATTAACGCGGTCCAGAAACTGCGTCAGGTAGGCATGCAGCCCTGTAGCCAGAATCTCGTCAATGCGCCCGAACTGCAACTCCGCACGCAGCTTGCCCGCACGGCGCAGGGTCTCGCTTTGCGGGTCACTGGCCACCAGAGTCAGGTTATGCACCACCTCGTTCAGGCTCGCGTGCAATGAGCGCGGCATGTCGGCTTTGAGAATAAGCAGCTCAGCCACCCGCTCCGGGCGGATGACATCGCGGTACACCTTGCGGTACACCTCAAAGCCGGAGACGCTGCGCAAAATCGCGCTCCAGTGGTAGAAGTCGTACTCTTGGTCACGCTCGTTTGCCGCGCCATAAAAATCGCTTTGCACCGCGTGGAACTTCACATCCACCAGGCGCGCCGTGTTATCGGAGCGCTCCAGAAAAGTTCCCATGCGCATGAAGTGCAGCGCTTCGTCCATAAGCATGGTGCCTACCGTCACCCCGCGTGACAGGTGCGAGCGAAACTTCACCCACTCAAAAAACTGGGCCGGATCGGCCTCAAACTCGCCACTCTTGACCATGCGCTTGACTTCCAGCCAGGTGGTGTTTTGCGTTTCCCACACTTCGGTGGTCAACGTGCCACGCACGGCCCGGGCGTTCTCGCGTGCGGCCCCCAGACAGGAGAGGATGGAAGACGGGTTGCTCTCGTCCTTGACCATGAAATCCATCACGTCCCGGGCCTGGATCTCGCCGTAGCGCTCCTTGTAGGACGACAGAAGTTCACTGATCGACAGCAAACCCTGCCAACCGACCTGCGCCACGGCTTCAGATTGGGGTAGCAGCGAGGTCTGGTAATTCACGTCCAGCATGCGCGCAGTGTTTTCGGCCCGCTCGGTGTAGCGGGACATCCAGAAGAGGTGGTCAGCGGTTCTTGACAGCATAAATTTCTCTCGATCAAACTTCCAGAATCCAGGTGTCCTTGGTGCCACCGCCCTGCGACGAATTCACCACCAGTGAGCCATCCTTGAGCGCAACGCGCGTGAGGCCACCGGGCACCATCTGCACAGTTTTTCCACTGAGGACGTAGGGACGCAAATCGATGTGGCGCGGCGCAATGCCGCTTTCCACAAAGGTGGGGCAGCTCGACAAGCTCAGTGTGGGCTGCGCGATGTAGCCACTGGGGTTGGCTTCTACCGCCTTGCGGAAGTCTTCAATCTCGGCCTTGGTGGCTGCAGGGCCGACCAGCATGCCGTAGCCACCCGCGCCGTGCACTTCTTTGACCACCAGGTCTTTGAGGTTGGCCAACACATAGGCCAGATCGTCCTTCTTGCGGCACATGTAGGTGGGCACATTGTTCAGAATGGGTTTTTCGCCCAGGTAGAACTCAATCATCTGGGGCACATAGGGGTAGATGGACTTGTCGTCTGCCACGCCCGTGCCCACGGCGTTGCTGATGGTCACATTGCCGGCCTTGTAGGCGTCCATCAACCCGGCGCAGCCCAAGGTAGATGTGGGGCGGAAGACTTTAGGGTCCAGAAAATCGTCGTCCACTCGGCGGTAAATCACATCGACCCGCTTGGGGCCACGCGTGGTGCGCATGTAGCAAAAGTTGTCTTTCACAAACAGGTCTTGCCCTTCCACCAGCTCCACACCCATTTGCTGCGCGAGAAAAGCGTGCTCAAAGTAGGCGCTGTTGTACATGCCGGGTGTCAGCACCACCACCGTGGGTTCAGCCGTGGTGTGCGGGCTACTGGCACGCAGCGTCTCCAGCAACAGGTCAGGGTAGTGGGCGATGGGCGCGACACGGTGCGCACTGAACAGATCGGGGAACAGCCGCATCATCATCTTGCGGTCTTCTAGCATGTAGCTCACACCGCTGGGCACGCGCAGGTTGTCCTCAAGCACGTAGTACTCGCCATTGCCCTGGGCATCGGGCGCACGCACGATGTCAATGCCGGAAATGTTGGAGTAGATCTGGTGCGGAACACTCACACCCACCATCTCTGGGCGGAACTGTGCGTTGTTCTCGATCTGGTCACGCGGGACTATGCCCGCCTTGATGATTTCCTGGTCGTGGTACACATCATGGATAAACCGGTTCAAGGCGTTGACCCGCTGCACCAGGCCTTTTTCCATGCTGGCCCATTCGTGCGCCGGGATGATGCGGGGAATCAGGTCAAAGGGGATCAAGCGCTCGGTACCGGCGCCGTCTTCATCTTTCTCTCCATACACCGCAAAGGTGATGCCCACGCGGCGAAAGATCAGCTCAGCCTCTTCCCTGCGCTTGGCCATCATGTCGCCGGGTTGGCGGGCCAGCCATTCGTCGTAAATTTTGTAGTGATCGCGTATCTGCTCGCCCTTCGTGAAGAACTCATAGGGCAGCTTGGTGTACATCTCGTCGAATTTCTGCATAGAAGCCTCTCTCTACCTCCAGTCTAGCAAGCTTCGGACCAGCAACCCCTGGACCAATAGGATGGTGCAAACTTGATCACCCCCACCAAAGGCACCCATTTGGTGCGCGCGGTATGCTGAAATAGTGGTGAAAACCGAACGCAAATCGATTGACAGTCCGATACACAGGTACCAAACTCAACGATCGCGTGGACGTCGAATACAAAAATACCCAACTTCTTTTATGACCAAAGCTCTGCCCGTTAGCCCTGAACTGCAGCAATTTCTAACAGCACCTCAAAGCGCACTCGACACCGGAGCCTACTACCGTAACCCCCTCTGGGCTCCAGGTGTGCGGCTGATGGGCAACCTGCCATTTGCGGCCAAGGCGCTGGTGATCTGCCTCATGTTTCTGGTGCCGCTGGCCTGGATAAGTTGGGCGTATTACGCGGCCCAATCGGACGCGATAGCCTTTTCAGAGAAAGAGCTGCTGGGCGTGCAATACACCCGCGCGGTGTTTCCCGTGATTGCGGCGGCACAACAGTTGCGCCGCGACGCCACGGCAGCAGCGGCAAGTGGCGCCGTCCCAGCCAGTATGGCCGAGGTGCGCAGCAAGTTGCAGGCGGCCCAAGGCAAGTTGGCCGAAATCGACCGGCAGCTGGGGGCAGACCTGAATTCCGCCAAAGCCTACGCCGCCGTGCAGACCGCTATGGCTGAGACTGACAAAGCCACCGAACTCGGTGCCGTATTCAATGCCCACACGGCCCACGTGGAGTCGCTCATCGCGCTGCTCATCACCGTAACCGACAACTCCAACCTCACGCTAGATCCCGACATCGACAGCTTCTACTTGATGGACGCTGCGCTGTTCCGTATCCCCGACATTGTGGAGAGCGCAGGCAAGCTGCGTGGCCTGGGCCTGGGGGTCATGAAGGCCGGCAATGCAACACCGGATCAGCAGCATGTGCTGAACGACACCATTCCGATTGCCGAATTCCAAGTGCGTAACATGAACGATGGTCTGGCAAAGGCCTATGCCTACAACGCGACACTGAGCGCAAAAATCAATTCAAAATCCGCCATCGACGATACCGCCGCTTTCTTCACCTTCGCCCGCAGTTCGGTTGTCAACGGCAAGGATTACGCGCCCGAAACCCAGGCCAAATACCTGGAGATATCCAACAAGGCCATTGACGAGCAGTTTGCGCTGGTTCAGCGCCTGATGACGGAACTTGACGGTCTTATTGCACAGCGCGTAAACACCATGCGCGCCAAGGTAATGGCCAGCACGTTAATTCTCGTAGGGGGCTTGTTGCTGGCTGCCTATTTTTTCTTCAGCTTCTACCTTGTATCCGGCGGCGGCTTGATGCTCATCAGCCGACATCTGAGTGAAGTGTCTGAAGGCGATTTACGTCGGTTCCCCAACCAGCCGTTGGGCAGGGACGAGCCCGCCAAGGTGCTTTTGGACTTGCGTGTGGCCTACGACTCATTGCACATGCTCATCCGCAAGGTTCGCCACTCGGCCCGGGCTTTGCACGCGGCTAGCAGCGAAATTTCTGCTGCAAGCATGGAGTTATCCGGACGAACCGAAGCAGCCGCTGCCAACCTCGAAGAGCAAGCGGCCGCCATGGAGCAAATTGGCTCCACCGTCGGGGCCACGGCCGACCGCGCTCAAATGGCCACCGCCTTTGCCAGCGAAAACGCCCACGTCGCAGCAAAAGGCGGCAAAGTTTTTGACGAGGTGGTGCTAACCATGCGTGAGATTCACACCTCTTCCAACAAAATCAACGACATCATTGGCGTGATTGACGGCATTGCCTTCCAGACCAACATCCTGGCGCTCAATGCGGCGGTGGAGGCGGCGCGTGCCGGTGAGTCGGGCCGGGGTTTTGCGGTGGTGGCCAGTGAGGTGCGTAGCCTGGCCGGGCGCAGCGCTGATGCAGCGCGCGAAATCAAATCGCTGATTGCCGCCAGTGTGAACAAAGTGGAAAGCGGTACCCGCGTGGTGGAAGAAGCCGGCGCCACCATGCAAGAAGTGGTGACCAACGCCAGCCAGATTAACCAGTTTTTAAGCGAAATATCCACAGCCTGCCGCGAGCAGGCGCTGGGAGTTGCAGAGGTGGGCCGCGCCATTCAGGAACTGGACAAAGGCACCCAGCAAAACTCGGCCCTGGTGGAAGAAACTGCGTCAGCGGCGGCTGCGCTGACCAGCCAGGCTGACATACTGCAAGACGAGATCGCTAACTTCCGGGTGGTGTAACTACAACACCCCGCAGCTAGGGCATGCGGTGATGCCAGTAGCGCAAGCCCATGCTACGGGTGCATTCGGCAGCATCTGCCTGGTCTGAGCGCCATGTAAATGCACCACATCGGGGCGATTCATGCACCGCAATGTTGCGCTCTCGGTAGCGCTGCATCACAGGTGCCGCCGGGTGGCCAAAGCGGTTGCGGTAACCCGACTGCACCAGCGCCATGGCCGGTTGCACGGCATTCAGAAATTCCGCGCTGCTGGAGGTTTGGCTGCCATGGTGCGGCACCAGCAGAACCGTCGCTTTCAAGAGCGTATCGTCAGCCACCAGTCTGGCTTCCTGCGCCTGCTCGATGTCCCCCACCAGCAAGGCAGACGCGCGGGCAGTGCTGATGCGCAGCACGCACGACAAGGCGTTGGGCTTGGGGTCACCCCGGTCCAGCGCGTCGTAATCTTGTGCCCGCGGGTGCAGCACTTCAAACTGCACGCCATCCCAATCCCATCGTTGCCCCTCCTCGCAGCGCTGCGCGGGGCGCATGGACTGCAGGCTGTGGTCTGGCGCGATGGAGCTGAGCAGGTCCGCCTGCGGCTGCATGGCCAGCACGGCGGCGGCGCCGCCCACGTGGTCGGTGTCGCGGTGGCTCAGCACCACGCGGTCCAGGCGGGTTTGCAAAGTTTGCAATAGCGGCACCAGCACCCGGTGCCCTGCGTCGCTCTCCAGGCTGTAGCGCGGGCCCGCGTCATACAACAGGGCATGGCGGGCGGTGCGCACCAGCACGGCGTTGCCCTGCCCCACGTCAGCACCCAGCAACTCAAACTCGCCCTGGGCAGGCAACACCGGTTGCCATAGCAGCACCGGCAGCAGCAAGGGCACCCCCAGGCCGCGCAGGCTCCACGGCAGGGGCGCCACCAGGGCCACGCCGCCCACTACGCCAGCAACCGCCACCCACCATGGCGCAGTCGCCACGGAGAACGTGGCCCAGGGCAAGGCCGCCAGCCATTGCAGGCAGAGCAACATCCAGCCAATGCCCTGCGCAGCCATGTCCCAAGCCAAGGGCACAAGCACTCCGAGCATGGCCAGCGGGGTGACCACCAGCGTCACCCACGGAATGGCCAGCGCGTTGGCAAGCAATCCGACAACCGAAACCTGGCCAAACAGCAGCAGCGTCAGGGGTGCCAGAGCGACGGTTATCACCCACTGCTCCCGCATTGCAGCAACAAATCGGGCTCTGACCCCCGTATTGCCTTCGTCGGCAGCTCCTGAATTTGTAGCAAATAGCACGCCGACTGCGACAAAACTAAGCCAAAACCCGGCCTGAAGCAGCGCCCAGGGGTCGGCTGCCACCACCACAGCGCAGGCCAGCAGCCATACCTGCGGCCAAGGCCAGCGCACACCGCTCAGGCGCAGCAGCGCCACCGCAGCAAGCATCAGGCAGGTGCGCTGTGCAGGCACGCCCCAGCCGGAGAACAACGCATAGGCCAAGGCCAGCACCACACCGCAGGCCAGTGCCGCTACGGGTGCGGGCACGGCCTGACACAGGCGCGCGGAGCGCCTCCACAGCCAGCCGGTGAGCAGGGCCGCGCCCCAAGCAAACATCGTTATATGGAGGCCGGAAATCGCCACAAGATGGGCCACACCAGTGGCGCGGAACACATCCCAGTCCGCTCGCTCAATGGCGTTCTGGTCGCCCACCACCAGCGCAGCAATCAGCCCGGCAAACTGGCGCTGCTCCACCGCCGCAAAGATGCGTTCGCGCACGTTCTGGCGCGCCAGCGCCACCGGATGCTGCCAGGTTTGCCCCAAGCGCTGGGGCACCGGGTCGCGCGCCGTGGCGCGCACATAGCCGGTGGCTTGCACGCCCTGCTCCCACAGCCACAGCTCATAGTCAAACCCCTGCGGGTTGCGGCTGCCGTGCGGGGCCTTCAGGCGCAGCGTCATGCGCCAACGCTCACCGGCTTTGAGGTCGGCGGGCTGGCGCTGCAGGGCCAAAACATCCGATCCGTTGGGAAACAGGCCACCGTACCAGCCCACATCCACCAGCGGTGGCAGATCAACCGCAATGCCGTCGCGCTGTGCGTCTTCCACCCGCAGGCGAAAGCGCAGGCCCGACTCGTTGCGCTGCGGCAGGGCCGCGACCACCCCAGTAACGTCCACATCGCGGCCTTCCAACGACGGGCTCAGCGCGCTGTGCAGGAAAAAGGTGGCGCGCAGGCCACTGGCCGCAAACGCCAAGGCCGCCACTGCCGTAAAGACGGCAGCTGCGCGCCAGAGACTTGCTATGTTTTTATGAGCTACCCACGCAAGCAGGACGAGGGCTGGAAGCACAATTGATGCATAAACCAACCAATCCCACAAGGCAGGCTGCTGCAGCTGAATGGCCGTACCCAACACCCAGCCCGCCAGTGCCGCGGTCAGGTGCGCCGCTATGCCGGGCCATTGGGGGTGCGCTGTGTGCATGGCGCGATGCTAACCGCGCATAGGCGTGGTGCGGCTGGTGCTATCGTGTGGGGCATGCGCACCACCACTCTGGCATTTTTGCTGATTACAACCATTTTGACGGTGGGCATGCAGGCCCGGGCCGACGAGCCAAGTGCAGAACCCTCGCTGCAAATAGATACAGGCAACCATACCGGCTACATCACGCAAATTGCTACCGACGCCAAGGGCAAATGGCTGGCCACAGCCTCTTCTGACAAAACCGTTCGGATCTGGGACCTGCAGAGCAATGCCAATGTGCTCACCATCCGGGTGCCGGTGGGCAACGGACCGGAAGGCACCTTATCGGGTGTTGCCATGTCACCCGACGGTGCGCTGGTCGCAACCGCAGGAGAAACCTGCTTTTCCTGGGACAAAACGGGCTGCATCTACATCTACGAACGCAGCAGCGGGAACATGGTGCGACGCATCACCGGGCTCAAAGAGGGCACCAACCGACTGGCCTGGTCACCCGATGGCAAGCTTCTGGCAGCGGGGCTTTTCAATAAAGGCGGATTGCGCGTTTATGAGACCACCGGATTCACCGAGGTCGGTGTCGATGGCAATTTTGAAGACCATGTGGAATCACTGGATTTCAGCCGCGATGGCCGCCTGCTGGCCGTCGGTCGCGATGGATCGTTGCGTTTGTACCGAGTTGGCCCTGGCGGACTCGTTTTGCAAGAAAAGCGGGGGTATCCACAAGGAAAGCTGCCGCTGAGCGCACGGTTTTCTCCCGATGGCAGCGCGGCCGCGGTGGGTTTCACTGACTCGACTGCCGTGATCGTGGTATCGGCAACCAATCTGGAGTTTCTCTACGCCGTTAAGCCGGAAGAAAAGCGCAACGGGAGGTTTAATCACGTCGCCTGGTCCTCCGACGGCAATACCTTGTATGCGGCGGGCAATGCAGACAGTGCTGACGGAAAAAAACGAATCATCCGCTTCTGGCCGCAGGCCGGGCGTGGTGCTTCGTCGGAAGTCCGTTCCGGTCAAAGGCGCAGCCTCTACCTGCTGGCGCTTCCGGCAGGTGGAGTGCTTTACACCACCAACGGTGCCGCCTGGGGCGGATTGGACTCGCAGGGCAAGCAGGACCGGTTTTTCCGGGGAAATATCGCTCAATTCTGGGGCAACCAGGACAACTTCCGCATTACCCCTGACGGTCAAACCGTACGTTTCGGTTTTGATTTCACCACCGGCATGGCACGCTTCAATCTACGCGAGGGTCGTTACGAAGACGCCCTAAAAGCCAATGACCTGCTGACGCCCATTACCGCAGCGCCTGGCATTGAGGTGAAAAACTGGAGAGACCGCAGCGACACCAGCTTCAATGGCGTGCCCCTCAAATTGCGCACACGGGAGTTTGCCGTGAGCCTGGCGATCAGCCCGGACAGTAAATCGGTGGTTTTGGGAACCTACACACGGCTGCGCAAATTTGATCCGTCGGGCAAGGAACTCTGGGCGCGCCGGGTTCCGGGCACCGTGGACGCGGTCAACATCAACGCTGATAGCAAACTGATCGTCGCCGCCTACCAGGACGGCACGATCCGCTGGCACCGTCTCTCCGATGGTGCCGAACTGGTCACGCTGTTTGCACATGCCGACCGCAAGCGCTGGGTGGCCTGGACACCGGCGGGCTACTACATGGCCAGCCCCGGCGCGGAAGACCTGATCGGCTGGCATTTCAACCGCGGCAAGGACAGTGCGGCAGATTTTTTCCCGGCGTCACGCTTTCGGGGGCAGTTCTACCGCCCGGATGTGGTCGCACAGGTTTTTGAAACGCTGAACGAAGCCGATGCGATCCGGGTTGCCAATGCCCAGGCCGGGCGCAAGCTAGAAGCCAATGCGGTCAATATCCAGGACCAGTTGCCGCCGGTGCTGGACCTGGTAGCCCCACCCGAAGGCATTGCAACTGCACAAGCCTCTATCACCCTCAAATACAGCGTGCGCAGTCCGAAGGATGCGCCAGTGACGGGCATCCGGGCCCGCATCAACGGCCAGGTGGTCAACACCTCCGACACCCGCAACCTGTCGGTCGGCGCGAGCGGTCAGCTGCGCGAAATCACGCTCACTGTCCCCACACAGGACAGCGAAGTGGCCCTCTTTGCAGAAAACAAAAACGGCGTCTCCGTACCCGCCACCACCCGGGTGCTGTGGCGAGGCGAAGTCCCGAAAAAATCCGCAGACGCGTTTGAGTTCAAACCCAAGCTCTACGTGCTGTCGATCGGGGTGAGTCTGTATGACAAGCCCGAGTACCGCTTGGGCCTGGCCAACAAAGACGCGCGGGATTTTGCTGCGTCCCTGCAGGCGCAAAAAGGCAAGCTGTACCGCGATGTAGAAGTGCGCCTGCTGACCGACAAGCAAGCCAACCGCGATGCCGTGCTGGACGGGCTGGACTGGCTGCAAAAGCAGGTCACGGCCAAAGATGTAGGCATGCTTTTCATGGCTGGGCACGGCATTAATGATGCCAACGGCACCTACTACTACATGCCCTCGAATGCCGACGTGGACAAACTTAAAAGCACAGCGGTGGTGTTCGGTGAAATTAAAAACACGCTGTCCAACCTGGCGGGCAAAGCATTGTTCTTTGTGGACACCTGCCATTCGGGCAACGTGTTGGGGGGGCGCAGGGCCGCGAACAGCGACACCACGGCCGTGATTAACGAGCTCGCCAGTGCGGAGAACGGGGTGGTGGTATTCTCCTCAAGCACCGGAAAACAATATTCGCTGGAAGACCCGCAGTGGGGCAACGGCGCATTCACCAAAGCGCTGGTAGAGGGCTTTAACGGAAAAGCCGATTACAACCGCAATGGACGCATCACCCACAAAATGCTGGATTTTTACCTTTCAGAGCGCGTTAAAGAGCTGACCGGTGGCCAGCAAACCCCGGTCACACAAGCCCCTGGCGGAGTGCCCGATTTTCCGATTGCACTGAGCAAATAGAGACGTGGCGCAGGAATTGCTTTCTTGCCCATGCTGTTATCCCTTTTTCACTGAGACAAGCCCATGTCCATTCACGCTGCGCTAAACCACGTCACCCACTACAAATACGACCGTCCGGTGAACCTGGGGCCCCAGGTGATCCGCCTGCGCCCTGCCCCGCACTGCCGCAGCAAGGTGCTGTCGTACTCCCTGAAGATCGAGCCAGACACCCACTTCGTCAACTGGCAGCAGGACCCGTTTGCCAATTACCAGGCGCGCCTGGTGTTCCCCGAGAAAACCACGCATTTCAAGGTGACTGTGGATCTGGTGGTGGAAATGGCGGTGTACAACCCGTTTGACTTCTTCCTGCAACCCGAGGCCGAGGAATTCCCATTCAGCTTTGAAGGCGGCAGTTACGAGGCCGACCTCAAGCAAGAGTTAGCCCCTTATCTGCAAGCCGACCCGATGACGCCGCTGGTGCAGAGCTTTCTGGACACCATTGACCGCACCAAACGCCGCAGTGTGATTTTTCTGGTGGACCTCAATACCCTGGTGCACAAGGCCATCAACTACACCATCCGCATGGAGCCCGGCGTGCAAACGCCCGAGGAAACGCTCACCAAAGCCTCCGGCTCGTGCCGCGACTCGGCCTGGCTGATGGTGCAACTGCTGCGCAACTGCGGTCTGGCGGCGCGCTTTGTGTCGGGCTACCTGATCCAGCTCAAGCCCGATGTGAAATCGCTCGACGGCCCCAGCGGCACCGAGGTCGACTTCACCGACCTGCACGCCTGGTGCGAGGTGTACCTGCCCGGTGCGGGCTGGATCGGCCTGGACGCCACCAGCGGCCTGCTGGCCGGTGAAGGCCACATCCCGCTGGCCTGCACGCCGCAGCCCTCAGGCGCAGCGCCGATTGAAGGCGGCATGGACAAGTGCGAGGTGGAGTTCGAGCACCACATGGCCGTGACGCGCATTTACGAGTCCCCCCGTGTCACCAAACCCTACACCCCCGAGCAATGGGCCGACGTGATGGCCCTGGGCGATGCCGTAGACAAAGAACTCATTGCCGGCGATGTGCGCCTGACCATGGGTGGCGAGCCAACCTTTGTGGCCGTCGACAACCGCGACGCCGCCGAATGGAACACCGATGCGCTGGGCCCT
>JFJP01039848.1_pt1 | contig 12497 bp, 18 predicted proteins | sample 431651 | NCBI WGS metagenome assembly JFJP01 (sample SAMN02602958, study PRJNA72255) | Microbial mat metagenome, whole genome shotgun sequencing project. | biome: fresh water; feature: sink hole; material: water; isolation source: purple microbial (photo- and chemosynthetic) mats found in... | reverse complement strand
ACTTAAAGCATTTGTAAGATTTCTAGTGCCCGTTTCTGCACCGCTTGAATCCATCCGTATTCTAATATCTAAATCAGCCATATAATGTACCTCCTTTTTTTATTTTAACTTATTTTGTCTTCTTTTGCTTCTTGTTTTCTTCAATTTCTTTTTGTTGAAAAAAATCTTGTAAAACATCCTTAATTTCATACCATTTTGATGGTTGCTCTAAAGAACCACCATTAAAAGGCATAATTCCATTTTTATATGATGAGTAAGCTTCAAGAAATCCACCAATATTCATATCTAAAAAATTGCATGGGCATGTATAAAATTCAAAGTCTTTTATAGTAAGTATCTTTTTATCAAGTGTAGAGCCAAAACATCCATTTTTCTTCATAAAATTCTTTGCAACTTCTTTTTCCATGTTTGATTTTAATATCATATCTTCAAACTTTTGAGAACAATTTAACTTATCCATATAATAAAGACTAGCTAATAATTGCAATCTTTCATATTGATTCAAAAAAATAACGTCACTTATTTTCATAATAAGCAACGTTAAAAAAGGGAAATCATAGATAGAATCTATAGTTTCTTGTATCAAGTTTTTTTTAGGAGGATAACGCCTTCAATGGGCAAACCAGTTGAAGGGTTAATAATTGAAGATGATGGCACTCTTTGTAATAAAGAGCCCGCAACGGTCACCACAGAATCAATTGTTTCAAGATTCATTAAATCATCTAAACAAGAATCCTTAATCAAACCACCATCAAATTCAAGTTCATAATTTGAACCATCTGAAAGTTGAATTCCTTCAACCTTTTTTAAACATGCTTTTAAGAGTTTCTTTGAAAACTCTAAAGCTTGTATTGCATTATTTTTAATATTTTGAGCTTCTTCAAATAATGTTTGCTTTTGTTGCATAGTTAATGGTGAAAAAGAAAAAATCATGTCATCAATAGCTACATTGATTAAATCGTTTGCCCTAAATAAAACAGCCATGTCGCCCTCCTAAAAAAAATTTAAACCGATGCTACAATAACATCAGTTGAATAAGTGTCACTATAACCAGCACTAAACTCAATAGCAATTGTTGCAATACCATCAGCATCAGCAATGGGCTTCGCAGTGATAATGCATTTTGGTATGAAAAACGCTACTAAATCTTTAATCTCTCCAGCTACGCCCGTTGGAATTCCAGCAAATCCGAACAAAGAAAATTCAGCATTTGTATTAAATTTAGAATAATACGCTATTGACGTTGTTTCTTGGTATGTTGTTAAAGAACCAGCCACTGCACGTTCTGTTACCCGTGTTGATATAATGCCATTTTCACTACATGTACTTGTAATTCTTCCAACTGTATTCTCTACAGAAAATCCAAGTTCAGTCACTGGAATGGCCACGCCGTCCAAATAAATACATGCGCCTAAAGCAATTGGAGGAGTTGCTGTATCATATGAAGCAGTTAAACCAGAAGGTAACAATGTTTCTTCATATGTAATACCATTCAATGCGAAATTAATTGTAGGAATTTGACCTACAGAAAAATTTTCCAATGCCATAGAAGCCACTAAATGTCCAGCACTTTGTATTTTTAATGCATCATCCAAATATGAAGTTACTGTTAAATATGGATGCCCACTATTAGAACCCTTGTAAACAGTGGCTTTTTCAATAACTACGGCATCAGAAAAAGCCGATGTTCCAGCTCTAAGAAGCGTTATTGTTGCATTTCCTAATGTGTTATCAATAGTTGATATTGGTGAAATGTGATATTCACCAGCTTCTTTTAAAAGCACAATATCGCCAACAGCAAATTTAGAAATGTCTGCATCTTCTATTTCTAGTATTGACGCAGTGTTTCCTGATTTTGTAGTTGTGGTTGTTGCAATTGTTTTTATAGAACCTAAAGCTGATTTATAAAGAAGACTTGCTTCTGTTTGACTTCCAGCTGTTCCATGTGCTTTCCATTCAATACCAATGGAGCCCGTTGCTGTTTTAATTCCTGTTCTTGGAATTTGTTTTGAAATTGAAGATGTTAGAACTGTACGTTCTACAAGTTCTTTTTCACCATTCAATTCAAATCCATCACTTAAAATAGCAACAGCTTGTGAGCCTAATGTTGGTGCCACTGCTACCCCTTGTGTAGTTTCTTCTGTTAAATACACAACTCTTGATTTTGTTGTTGCAAAAGCCATAAAATTCCTCCTTAATTATAATACATCTCGATACAATAAAGTTATTGTACCAAAAAGAAAAATCGTTTTTGAATCCTCATCAAAGACAGGTTTTTCAACCTTGGCAAACTTGCATGAAATAATAGTGTTTGAAAGATTAAAACGAGATTTAATCATTTCCTTGTATATCAACATCCATTTATCCATCAAATCGAATACTTTTTCTTGTTTTTTATTATCATTTTGAGCTTCATGAACATACCTATCGCACAAAACAACCATAAAATCTTGTATATATGTAATTGCATTTGTTGTTCCATTTATTTCCTTTATCGAAAGAGGTGAAACACCATATTTCTTTTCTAACTTTGTATTATGATTTTTGTTTATGTCCCATACATGAGTAAGTTTTGAATAACCAGTTTGTAATAAAACAATATTTTCTAAAGCTTCAACAATATTTTTAATCATCTTATAAGCCTTCCTGTAAGAATTTGAGTCTTTTGTTTTTCAGGAATACCTGTTTGATTTTTATCAATTGTTAAAGTAAAAAGTTTTATTGATTCATCATACTTCTTAAAAAATGATTTTGATAATCTAAAAAACTTATCCTCATTATTATCAGACACCATCTCAAAAATGTTTGCTAATGTTAAACAAGTTGAAGCTTCTCTTATTTCTTGTATATCTAACAAATCAAACACAGTTATCCTCTTTTGATAATTTGTCTCAATACCTAAACGAACAAGTCTTGCGACAATTTCATTTCTTGCATTTTCAATTGCAATATGCAAAGAAGCTTTTCCAAGTAAAAAATCCTCATCATTTATTTGAGGATATTTTGCAGACAAATCATAAATGCTATTAAGCAACATATTTATGGCGCATAAAGAAATATCAGAATCTCCCAACGGCGCTGAAATCTTTATCCAATACTTTTGAATACCATATACAGAAAAAGTATTCACTCCAAGTTCTTCGTATTGAATAAAACCAGATTTTGAAAAACCTCTTGTTTCATCAAAAACGTTTGGAATAACATGCATTCCAGATGTGGTTGAATGCTGAAATATTAAATTCATAGAAGATAAAGAAGGTGTTTTTAAATGTACATAGAAATTTCGTATTGGTTTTGTAAAACCAACATAAATGTCTATAGTATTATCAAACGTAAAAGAAAAATCATTTTCTTCTTTAAATTGATTTAAAAAAAGAGTTTTGTCCTCATAAATATCAAGAACATTATCATAAAATAAGATTGTAAGTTTTTCTTTTAAATCTAGCATTTAAAAAACCTCCATAAAAAAGAGCATCCTGATAAGAACGCTCTTGAGCGACACCTATCAAGCACCAGTTGCATTAATAAGGATAGCACGCTTTCCAGTGTCCAACATTTTAAGACCATAGATAGTCTCTAAAAGATATTCACGACTAGAGTTTTGAAGCTTTCGATCATTTTCCCATGTCATTGCCAACTGTCTTGCAAATGCACAATGGGAGCGATGATAAAAGAGAACTTCATCAGCTGTTACGGCATTTGTCATAAGAACACGGAAACCAAAAATTAATCCAATTTCACCATTCATAAGAACAGTATTTGAGCCATATTTTTCTGCACTTCTAAAGTTATCAAGATTTAGTAAATCTTCTTCTTGTTCAGGATTGATAATCATGAAACGGTCCATCATTGGAACTTTTGCAATGTTTAAAAGCTTTCTCGCACCAGTGATATCTTCTAATGACAATGTTGTTCCAGATTTAAATGCAACACGATGGTCTGGAGTAGTAGCTGAAACCACTTTCATAGCAGTATATAAAGCCGTCTCCAAATCAAATGTCAAATCTTCCGTTGCACGCTCTAAAATAGCCGCTTCTTGGTCAACAACACTTTGGATATTGGCAATGTTTTCCATCTCAACATAAACGCCTTTATGCAAATTCAACAATAAATCATCAGTCGTCCATGTTAAAGTTTGTCCCGTATAAGGCGTGTTTGCAACTTTTGTTTCCGCACCAACACTCAAAGAACCCGCACGACCAACTTCAACTTGCTTTGCTCCAGGAACAACATCAGAAGTTCTATCTATAATTGTTGGTAAAATCACCGCATTGTTCTTCAAGTATGTTTGAACATATTGAGAAACAACATCAATAGCAACCGCTGAAGTGTTCGTTACTGTAATATTAGCCATTTTTACTTCTCCTTCTTAACTTTCTTGTACATTTCTAACAATTGAGCAGGAGTCATATTCTTTATGTCCTGCAAGCCTAAATTAACATCATTAGCCTTTTGTATAGGCAATGATTTGTTAGAAGACTTGTTCCCACTAGGAATATCTTCTTTAGATTCTTTTTTTGGTAGCAATTCTGGATTCTCCTCTTTGAATTTGTTAACCACATTTTCCAATGTTATTTTATCAACAAATCCATCAGTATCTAAAGAAATATCATCAAAATCAACAAAGGAAAGAAATTTTGGCTTGATAGGAAAGCCGAGAGCTTCTTTAAATTCACGTTCCTTCAAAGAGTTGACAAACTTCTTCTCAAGAAGCTTTACTCTTTCTTGCTCTTTTTTAATTTCAGTATCTTTTCTTTCTGCTATCTCTTTCCACTTTTGTTGCTCTTTAAGTTTTACTTCCTCTTCCTCACGGGCCTTTTCCTCAATAAGCTTTTGTTTTTCTTCAAGTTCACGCATACGAACTTGATTTTCTTTTAACTGCTTTAAGAGTTTTTGGTGTGTTTCATATGAAACTTTATCCTCCTTTGGAGTAGGATTCATATCCCCTTCTTGTAGAATATTTTCAGAATTGCCGCTCATAAGAATCTCCTTTAAAAAAATGGCTACTAGCCGTAATAAAAACTGCACTACAGTCCTTCTTCTCTTATTTAATCATATTAAAAAATGTCTTGCAAGCTATCAATTGAAATTTTCTAAAAGGTATTTATCAAAAGCTTCTTCTAAAAGAAGTTTTACCCTCTTTTGATCTAAATTTGAAAGAAAGAAGAATGGTCTTTGCGGTCTATTGTCATATCCTGCATGAGCCCATTGGGCCTTTTCTAATGCCTTTTCATTGTTAAATTTTAAAATAACACCATTTCTTGAAATTTCATAATCAATTGATGAAAGCATTTGCCCCGTTAAAGTTAAATGAGAAAGTCTTGTTCTTGCTAATCCCCACATTATAGACTGTAAGTGTGATTCTCTCATTCTTATATAGTTTGGAGATAAAGGTGCTAGTTTACTTTTTACCGAACCCATTGCAGAAACACCATCACCTAAACGAGTTCTGTTTTGAATAGATGAAACCATCTCATCACCTATTTGATTAAGAACCTCATTATTTATGACATTTTCAACCATTTTTGAGAACCTATCATTAAAAGCTTCAATTTCCATTTTTATTGTCTCCTAAAAAGCAAATGATATTGTTGCAATTCTTCTCATTAAGAAGTTGTAACCTTCTTTATTTTTAACTTCCCAAGAATTAGGAATCCATAATCCCTTTGCAGTGCCCTCAAGAAATGCTATTGGTTCTTGAACGGGTGAAACACTAGCATTATCATGCTCAAGAAAAAAATTTGTACAATCCCAAAAATCCTGATAGGATAAGTTTAAAGATTTATATAAATTAAATATGTTTACACCCCACATAGCATTTTTTGACATCTCTTTTGCTTTAACTTTATATTTTAATAAATCTTCATCAGATGGTTCCTTTTTTGTGTATTTAAAATAAGTGTCTTCTTTAATCCATGCAACTAACTCACTCTCTGGCATTTGATAACCTTTTGTTTCAATAGCCTCTTTTTTTTCTTCTTTTTTTTGTGCTTCCGCCTTTTCTTTTTGAATAGCTTCTTGTTCTTTTTGTACCCTTTCAAACCATTCATCTAATCCATCTTTTTTCTTTTTTGTGGGTGCTTTTTCTTTTTTTGGTTTGGTTTCTTTTTGAGGCATTCCAATAAGTTTTGCTTCAAGATTTTTGGCAAATGTTTCAAATTCTTTGGCTTTTTGTGGTTTTGGGAAGGAATTAAGAATTGTCATTAAATGATTATCGGGCAAGCCAAGAAAGTCACGAACTGGAAGAGACCCATTTCGACCGCCACCATTTATATGACCATGTGCTTTAGCAGCTTGTTCCATAGACTCGAAACCGAACGTTAAAATGCCATCTTTGTTGTCTAATAAGGACAAATCAGAAAGCATTTCACCAGTCATTCTCAATGTGACACGTTGCCCTTTTCCTGTTATTTTAAAAGCCCATGAAGCAATATAAGCAGTTGAGTATGGAACAAAAGGGTTCCCATATTTATCATATCCATTGATAGTATTTTCTGTTATTTTTTTAATTATTGCACGACCAATTCTTTCACGAGTTGATATTGGATAACCCTTCGGAATCGTTATAATTATCTGTGCTTTCTTTCGATAATCGTTCATTTTTAATCTCCTTAATAAGCATTTCAATTTCGTCATCAGACATATCAGGATAAATTTCTTTTAAGGCCATACGCACAGTCATAAAATTATTATATATTTTTGTAATAATATTCTCAAGTTTTTCTTTTGATGTTTCAATAACAACTGGTTTTCTATAAAAAATAATTGTTGGTAAAAAGTCTTCTTCAAGATAATCAATGTTTATTTTTGTTTCAATGAATTTTGAGTTATACATTTTTCTAACTAAATTCCATAACTTGTCTTCTGCATCTTTGAACAAAATTGTGTCTTGGTCAACAATATCATTAACATCTGCATTATCAATTGCTTTTGAAATTCCGGACATTGTGTCACCTGAATATGATTGTCTTAAAGCATCTGTCTTTATGTTCTTTGTGTCAAGCCACAAAGTAAATTCATGATTTACCGTTGCGATCATCTTTTCAGAATCAACACTTGGATTAATCGTACCAATTATGGGTTTATCCCCATCTTGTCCATTTGAAGAGAAAGACCAAAAAGCATTAGGAGTCATACTTAAATTAGAAGCATCCACGTTCACACCATAAACAATGGAATGGCTTTGAAATCTTAGTGCGAAGTTCAAATCTGTGAGCATCAAAGGAAGTAACAAACACATATGTAAAGTGTCAGCATCTTCAAAAGGTTTTAAAAGATACTCATTTTTATTTATATAAACAAAAGGAATCTCACCAAGGAAATGATCGCCTGATGAATAAATATCACCACCAGTATTACATTCAAGCCATGATTCATTATCATAAACGATAAAACGTGAATAAATATTCATTTCATTTCGTTCATTTAAAATCTTATCCTCACCAATAAACTTGATGAAATGTGTCATTTTTGTTTTATCATATTTATTATTTGAGTATGGCAAGAATTGATGTGCTGGAATAACACGGATTTCATTCATTCCATCAATAAATACGGGTTCAATTGCAACACAATTAGAAATGTTCATTAATTCATTAGCATTTTTCATCTTTTGAGTTATTCTTAAATTAATTTCCATCTCATCAAAAATTTCTTGATAATGTTCTTTATCAGAATATAAAAGCTTTCTTGCTACCTTTGCATTATATACTTTAGATAGTTTTTGAACAACTTTTGTTAAAATGTTTGTTGTGTTAAGTCTTGCCTTAATTTCTTCCCTTGTTAAAGCGCTTTTTGTTTCGTTATCAATAGCTTGACAAAGGTAATAGCATAGGTTTCCATTATATATTTCAAATAAGGTTCTATTTACCTTCAAGTATTCCGCATGCTCACCAATATAAGCATTTATATTACTTAGCTCGCTTTTTAACTGTTCTACGCTCATTTTTTAACTCCTTTTGTTCTGCCTTTTTTATGATTAATTCTTCCTTATAGCATTCAAAAGCTTTTATTCTTTTAAATTTACCAATAAGTTCTGTTAAAATATTTTGAGGGAATTTTGTGGTTCCCTCTTTTATTTCGTTGTCCTCAAATGTTATTTTATAAAAAAACATTTTTCCTCCTATAAAAATATTGTATCGGATTTTCTCTCTCTTTTCAATGGGAAATAATGCCAAACAGCATATCCAAGAGCATCACTTATGTGTGACAATGTCGCATCCTTATTATCTTTTAAAAGCTTTTCAAGGTCCTTTATCAGCATTTTACATCTTGGATGGATAATGATTCTTTTTTGTTCTAGCAAGGCATTCACGGCATTGTATCTATCACCGACGCTTGGATTTCTAAATCGAACCACATTTAAACCAGCTTCTCTTAAAAGCTGATGGTCAGTTTTTAAAGATGATGTTCTCCTTGAATCACCAGTACTGTCTGCTATTATATCTAGTTTTTGATAGTATGGAATCATTTCCTTTATCACTTCTCTAAGAGCATAAGTGTTACTGTTTTGAAGATAAATTTCATCTTGTACATATAACTTGTCACCTTCTTGAAATCCTATTACACCACACATTGGGTTTACATTGAAGTCATTACCAACAAACGTTGGTTGTTTGTCATTAAATGCTAAAACATTCTTTTCACGTCTAAACATATAGTATATTTGTTGAGCATTTGATTCAAAGAATTTTCCATGTAGTTCTTGTTTTTGAAGTTCACTATCATATGAATCTTCTAGCATTTTAATATAAGAGTCAGGCAAGTGCTTATTTTCATATGTTGAGGTATAAATGATATTTCTATTAAGATTACAATCTTCAATCCAATATTTATAAGCATGATTAAGACCATTTGGGGTAAATACTGTTTTTAAACGTAAAGAACCATTCTTATTTCTTAAACGTCCTAAAAATGTTTTAAAAGAAGACTCTTCCCAATAACTCATTTCCTCAATATAAAGAGAGCCATATTCGACTGAACGTACTTTATCAGACATATCTTGGCTTCTTAAATGAATTAAAGTTTTTTCTTTATTTTTTAACTGTAAATTTAAATCACTTTTATTCAAAGAATATTTAATGTTACACATATTTAAGAAGTATTCAATATAAGGCAGTGTTACATCTTTCAGTTGTCTTACAGATAATGCGCTAGCGCAATGAATTGCATTCGGGTATATTAAAACCTCATTAAAAATAAAAGAAGCATTTAATATAAAGGATTTTCCGCCCCCTAACCCACTGGTAAGAGCAGTTTGTTGTGCATTTGAAGTAAAAAATTCATGTTGTTTTTTATTTAATTTAATATCAAAATTAATCATAATACCTCTTTTATAAAAAAGACAACGATTGGAATTGAACCAATATAAAACAGTTTTGCAAACTGCTACTTAAACCATTCAGTCACGTTGTCATATAAAGAGAAGTTATTCAAGCCCTATGTTAATTGTCACACTTTCATTAACATTTTGATTTTCGGCATCAATAACATGTTCTTCAATGTAAAGGACTTTCTCTTTTAATGATATTGATTCCTCATTGGAATAACCACAAATTTTTCTTGCCTTCTCAAAAGAAAAACCAGCGAGCATAAGTCTTGCAACGTTTTTATGATTTTTCTTCCTATGCTCTTTAATTATATACATTTCTATTTCTTCTTTTTAGGTTTTTTATCATTTTTGACAACCTTATTTCCCTTGTCCTTTTTAAGAGGCTTTGGCATATCTTTTTTTTCAATAAACTTGATAGCATTAGACGGCCGAAATTTTAAACGACTTCCTTCTTTTGTTTGCATTCCTAAAGATTTTGGTAAGGTGCAAATGCGTGACTTTACTACTTTATAGTTAAAGATTCCTAGCTCATGAATCCTTAGCTCGCCATTGTTTTTCAATAAAGTAAGCACTTTCTCCATAAAAACATCATAAATGTTTTTCGCAAGATTAAATGAAGCAAAAACTTTATTTTCTTCAATTGCTTCTTTTAGTAATAAAACAACATCCTCTTTTGTATTCCGTGCGTTTTCTCGTTCCATGGTGTCTCTCCTTATAATTAAGAACGTGTATTATTAGCATATAAAAAAACGGTTCCTTTGTCAAACCATAAAAAAAGCATGCTTATTTTTGAAGTAAAAAAGTATTCAATTCTTTTTTTAACATGTTTTTTCTACCTTATTTTAAAATAGAATAAAAGTCAAATAGAAAAACGGACACAACACTTATGTAAAACATAATTGTCTTGCCCTAAACAATCTCTTTAGGCTTATCTCTCATACGAACAACCTGCTCATATTCTAAGAGCATTCTTCCCGCTTGAATTGCTGCTTGTGAATTGGATGAACACGCAATACGATGAAGATTGCGCAATGTACCTGCTAAAGCCTTTCCCCTATACATTCTTATAAAGCGAAACATTATTGCCGTGTTGCTTTCTGGAAACCAGTTTGCATCATTTCTTATTAAAGAGTATTCAAATTCCTTTCCAATAGAAATAAAAGCTATATCTATAGCAACACCATTAAGAACTTGTTCACATATTGCATATAAATCTTTATATCTAATAATTTCTATCTTAAATGGCAATTCATCCTCTTTTGGAAGTTCAAATGTATATTGCTTATATTTTTCAATATTTTTAGACATTTAAAGATTCCTTTAAAGCTGAAATAAAATCATCGACCACCTCTTTTAATAAATTTGGGCAAACGTTTGTAATATTTGAAATTTCGTTTATTGCTTCGTTAAAAGATTTTCTTGTTTTATCAATTGATTTTATTATTTCATTTTTATTAATATATTGTTTAGCTTTTATTGACAAATCCAACATTTCTCTTTTTAATTTAATATTTTCTTTTGTCATTTCTTCAGCCATTTGCACTCCATTTTTATTTCCCGTTCCAATAAAGTTTTTCACTTATTGTTTTTGAGTTATTTCCTTTTGAAAACAAAGATTTTTTGTCAATCTCATAAATAAGTTTAAATCTAGAATCTTTAATTTCATACTCTGATATGAAAACAGGATGATTAATATTAGAAGCCCAATCTAAAAATTCTTTTTTATTAAAGTTTATTCCATATGAATTTGTATTTTCATATGGTGGGTCACAATAAATAATTGATTTGTTTAGAATATCAACTTCTCTATAGTCTTTTGCTGTTATAATTAATTTTTGCTCAAGTTGCTCAAGTCGCTCAAGTTGCTCAAGTCGCTCAAGTTTCTGAAGTCGCTCAAGTCGCTCAAGTTGCTCAAGTCGCTCAAGTTTCTGAAGTCGCTCAAGTTGCTCAAGTTCCATTCTATTTAAATTTTTTTCTCTTATAATCTCATAGATAAGTAAACGTCTTTTTATAATGTCATCAGTATGCCATTTTGTAAATCCAAAAAAACTTTTAGAAAATGAATCAAACACACCAAAAACAACTGCATTATGAATGCTCTCTTTTTGTTTTTCAATATCTTTTCCAAAAATATAACCTGCCCCATTATTTCCAAAACTCCAACAAAATTTTACATAAGCGTCTTCATCTTTCAATTTAAAGAAATCTTCTCTTGTTATAAAAGGAGGTTTAAAATTTTTATAATTATAAAATCCTGATATAGCTTTTTTTATTAATTCAATAGTGTTTTCTTGAATCTCATTGTAATGAATTGTTTTGTATTTATTCATTTTATGAAGGAGAGCATAATGAGAAACACTAAAACCACCGCCAAATAAATCATAAAAATGATCCGCTTTAGGAAGATTTGCAAATATTGAAGGTAGAATGGTTGATTTACTTCCCATGTATGGTATTCCATAATTCATTTTAGCACCACTTTATAGCCTCTATCTCTTAATTCAATAAATAACTCTTCCGCCTCTTCATTCGTTTGAAAGATAATAAAAACACCCTTTTTTTCTTTATGAGTATCATCTTCTCCTTCTTCATTTGGTTCTTTTAATTCAATATCTTTTGGTAAATCTTTTAAAAGAGCATCCATATTTAAGTCAAAAATGAAATCAGCACCTAAGCCATTTTCTATCTCTTGCATCAATTTGCGCAGTTCTTCTGTAAATTCTCCTTCAATACTTTTATTGTTCATCGTAATATTAAACGCCTTTTCCTCTATTTCTGATAAATCTACATAAATAACAGGAATATCTTTTAATCTCAATTCTATTGCTGCTTTTATGCGTTGATGACCAGAAATAAGAGTATTTGTTCTTTTATTTATGATTATGGGTTGCTGAAAACCAAAAGTTTTGATTAATTCAATTAATCCTTTAAATGCATGATTGCTTATTTCTCTAGGATTATAATCAGCAAGATGGACTTTATTTGGATCAATTTTCTCAATACGCATTTAAAACCTCCTTAAAACATGTATCTTTTTTATCATATCAAGTGACACGTTTATTTGCAAATGCTTTTTTTTTGCTTGGTCCCTTTTTTAAAAGCTGGCATGAGGTGGTCCCTTTTTTAAAAGCTGGCATGAGGTGGTCCCTTTTTTAAAAGCTGGCAT
>JFJP01032316.1_pt1 | contig 12498 bp, 10 predicted proteins | sample 431651 | NCBI WGS metagenome assembly JFJP01 (sample SAMN02602958, study PRJNA72255) | Microbial mat metagenome, whole genome shotgun sequencing project. | biome: fresh water; feature: sink hole; material: water; isolation source: purple microbial (photo- and chemosynthetic) mats found in... | reverse complement strand
CAACCATAAATTCATGAATAATAAGAAAAAACCAAAGAAACTTAATAACGTAATCAAGTTTTGGGGACTGAGTGATTCCCGCTTGCCCCACAAGGGTTGCCAGAGCAAAAATGCGACAAAGTGGGACAATAAAAAAAACCGTGACAATAGGCTGGTAACATCCCACCATAAAGTTAAATGGAGTGTGATTAAAATAACTCCGAGTAAGCGGTATTCGTGTTTAGGTGCGATGGATAAGGTCATGTTGTTCCAAAATTTAGACAGTGGTCAGCTTTTGGCACTACTTCAAAATTAAACCAGTGAATGCAGCAAATAGCACCAACAAAAGATGTTTATGGTAAAGAATAATGATTCTACTGCAAATGATCGGCAACAGATGCAACATCAATATTTAAGTTGGTTAAACTCTTCTAAATTCAATTGGTTGAGTTGCCAGTGTTAAATTGATCAGTATTTTTAGTATGTAAACCATTAATTTTATTGAAGACTGAACAATGATTTCTGGCAATTTTACCAATTTTTGAAATTTAGCATGGCTTAGAACTTGCAACTGGTCAAAATATTCGCTAAACAAATGCTTAGGTGTGAGAACTGCCATGTTTCAATCTTCACTGTATTATTCTACCAAATCTCTGCAACAAAAGTATCGAATGCTTGTGGTTGAGCCTGACGATGCCTTGGCACAGTTATTGACGAAGCATCTTGAATATTACGGTTTTAAAGTCTTTACGGCGCGCACAGAGTCTGAAGGGTTGATATTGCTAGAACAACGAGGCTTGCCGCATTTGGCGATTGTGGATGCGAAAATGGCGTTGCAACCGGGATTTACTTTTTGCCAACAGATTAAGCAATTTACTGATTTGCCAGTGATTATGTTGGTAGAACATCATGATGGGCTCGATTTAGAAGCGACAGGATGTTCAAGTGTGGATTTTCTAAGTGTTCGTCCACTGAAGATATTGGAACTTTTGGCGCATATTCAGCGAATTTTGCAAAAAGTGGGTAATTTTGCTTATTTACTCGATACTTATATTGAAGTGGATCACCGTTTGCGAGTCAACCTAGCCGCCAAACAGGTGAATGTTAATCAACAAATTATCAACTTAACTCCGATAGAAAACAAAATGTTACATATCCTAATCCGAGAAGCTGGGCAAATTGTCACGACTCGAGTTTTATTGAATAAATTGGCATTAAACAGCGAATCGTATGAAAACGGGTTAAGTTCTCACATTCTTAGTTTGCGACACAAGTTAGAAATCAATCCGTCAGACCCAAAATATATTTTAAGTCAATCAGGTATCGGTTATTACTTTGTAAATACAGTTCATTAATTTTGGGATGAGAAATAAAATAATTCTATTATTAGGGCGTTAAAAATCGCTCTGATCGTAAAACGCCTAAACTTCCCTTCAATTTCTTGTAACCCCAATTGATATTGCAGACAATTTTTTACATAAATATCTGGCAAATACGCGGGCTTGAATTTATTGAAAAGATTAGAACCTATTGATTTAAAAATTAATATTATTGATCTGCCCTTTCACCTCAAAAAAATATTTAGTTGGACTCTGCATAGTATAATATCGCTCATTTTAATCCTTGTCCCAGAGAATCACTTTGAGCAAAAAACTAATAAAATCAACATTGGTAGTTGGAAGTATGACTTTACTATCTCGTATTTTAGGATTTATTCGAGATGTGGTCATCGCTCAAACTTTTGGAGCCAATGCCAGTACCGACGCATTCTTGATTGCATTCAAAATTCCCAATTTCATGCGACGTTTGTTTGCTGAAGGAGCATTTTCCCAAGCTTTCACTCCTATTCTCAGTGAATACAAGACACAACGTGATCCAGAAGAAATAAAAAGCCTGATCGACCATGTCGCGGGAACATTGGGTGGATTATTGTTATTAATCAGTATATTAAGCATGTTAGCCGCGCCTCTACTGGTTTTTATTTTCGCGCCCGGTTTTATTCATTCGCCCGAAAAATTCGCCTTGACCGGGCAAATGCTCCAAATCACCTTTCCATATCTATTTTTCATAGCATTAACAGCGTTTGCCGGCAGTGTGTTGAACACTTATGGGCAATTTGCCATTCCCGCGTTTACTCCTGTATTGCTCAATGTGACAATGATTTTAGCGGCATGGTATCTCGCCCCCTATTTTACGCAACCTATTGTGGCATTAGCGTGGGGCGTATTTCTAGCGGGAATATTGCAGCTATTGTTTCAACTGCCCTTTTTGCAGCGTTTGCACCTGTTGCCACGTCCAAGATTGAATTTTAAGCATGAAGGCGTAATTCGGATTCGTAACTTAATGATTCCAGCACTGTTTGGTGTATCGGTCTCGCAAATTAATTTATTAGTCGATACGCTACTGGCTTCATTTTTAGTGACTGGCAGCGTGACTTGGTTGTACTATTCTGACCGTTTGATGGAGTTTCCGGTCGGAGTGTTTGGAATGGCATTGGCAACCGTCATTTTACCCAATTTATCCAAACAGATAGCGCAAGGCGATCAGGAAAGATTCGTGCTGACTTTAGATTGGGCGTTGCGTTGGACATTCATCGTGGTTATCCCCGCAACCGTTGGTTTAATGGTGATGGCGCAACCGATTTTAACTACGTTATTTCATAAAGGTCAATTTGGTCAACAAGATGTGATTATGACCACGCGTAGCCTACTGACTTACAGCATCGGCATGTTAGGATTTGTTTCAGTAAAAGTGTTGGCTTCAGGCTACTATGCCCGCCAAGACACGCGAACACCGGTAAGAATTGGGATAATTGCAATGATTACCAATATCTGCTTGAATCTTATCTTTATTTATCCGCTACAACACGCGGGGCTGGCATTATCGACCTCGCTCGCAGCACTGCTGAATTCATGGTTATTGTATCGCGGATTGCGCCAACAAAATGTTTACACTCCGCAAGCAGGTTGGTTGGCATGATGGCGGCGATTTTGTGGTGGGGGACGGGGGGCATAAACACGTTGCAATGGTGGTTGGGCATGGGTACTGGCGAACGAGCGTTGCGCCTGGTTATTTGGCTAACTATCGGTATAATAAGCTATTTTCTCGCTTTATTTATTTTTGGGCTGCGAATGTGTCACATTAATTTAAAACAAACTGGGCAAAATGCAAATTCTTCCCATTTGGATTAAAAGTGGTTTGAGACTAAAAATTAAACCATTTTTCGTTTCATTTTAATCGCAGCACAACCATCTGGATAATAATCTTTAACCAGTCGATAGGGACGATAACCAAGTAAAACTGTGTCTGCACCAAGAATTTGACAAGTTTGTTCCACACTTTTGAAGAGTAAATTAGCCACTCCCTTGCCTTGAAAATCAGGATGAACCGCTAAGGAATAAAAGCGACCTGCACTGAAATTGCGTCTGAACGTGATTTGTGCGTATCCAGCGAGTCTATCTGCTTGTTTACCAAGTAAAATAATTCCATTGGCGCGTCCGATTAGATGTTGAACTGCCGATTTGGTGAGCAGGGAGCTGTAAAATTTAGGATCAAAACAAATTTGTTCTAAGTCTAGGAGTTCATTGATATCTTTCGGTTCGACCAAACAAATCCGCCGATCAATTCCAACTTCCCACAGTTTTTCATTCGTCACTACTTGGGTTGTTTCATGAATCCGTACAATTTTTGACATGGCGTGATTTTGTAGTTATAGTGATTAAAATCAATAAATTATCAACAGAAAAGACCGTTTACGGATGGTCAAACTGGGTGAAAATCATAACATCAAGTTTATTAGATTGTCAATCAACTTCATTACCATAAAATTATTTGGATTCTCAGTTCAGTATAAACCAAATCAATTTATTATCAACAAATTAGATTGAATCGTTGCAAATTTGAGTCTTCAAGACGCAAAATACTGTGCTATGTAATAATATTGCCGATTTGCAATAGATAAGCCATGAAGATATGCAATACATTTATCATTACGTTGTGCAACTCAAAATATATGTTTCACAGTGTCATATTGTGAGAAAGAACCCAGTCATCAAAGCTGGATATTGAATCTTGAGAAAAAGGATATTTCCTTGCCAAATCTTAGTATTTTGGATCATAAGTTGTTACATTTCGATATGTTAGCCAAGGAGCAGATGGAACATTACCTGACCATGCTCAGTGTTGACATCAGCGATTACACCTTTGCTGCGAACTATATTTGGTTGGCAAATGTGAATGCGTTTTACAGCGTTATCAATGATACTTTTTGTCTCTTCGTCCTGACCGATGGTGAGTTATCCATGTTATTGCCGCCCTTGGGGGAACGGGAAAAGGTCTATGATGCGATGTTGCGTTGTTTTGAAATTATGAATGAAAACAATAGCTCGCATTATTATTCGCGGATTGACTATGTTCATGAAACCTTGCTTGAAGGCTTTGTCAATTACTTGGAAGAAGGGACATTAATTTATCACACCTTGGAAGACTATTTGATCGAAAAAGGGTTGGTAGATTACGTGTATCGCGCCGATGATCTGATTGAATTGCGCGGCAATGCTTATCACACTAAACGCAACGAAATCAATAAGTTCATTAAAGCCTATCCCGATTATCATATCGCAGTTTTAGACAGTAAAGTCCACGCTGATCGAATTACTTACTTGTTCAATAAATGGGTCAGTGATCGGGTCAAATACATGCCAAAAGGCGAGGTGGCACGCTTTCTCGAAGGAATTTATCAAGAACAACTTGCTATCAAACGGGTTTTAAAACATTATGGACAACTGAATTTAATCGGTATGGTGCTATTTATCAGTGGCGAATTGAAAGGGTTTACGGTGGGCGAACGCGTCAATCATGACACTGCGTCGATTATTATCGAAAAAACCGATTTTGAAGTGTTGGGCTGTGCGCAGTTTATTTTTAAGGAGTTTTGTAAAATCCTCAAAGACGAATATCACTGTCAATACATCAATGTAGGTGACGACATGGGCTTTGAAAATTTAAAAAAAGTCAAAATGTCTTACCGTCCCGCGAAATTGATACCAAAATATACGATTTATCAACGCTAACGTTAACCTCATTCTCCAGCCACTTTGCCCATGTCATTGTCAATCAATCGTTTGAAAATAATAGCGTTAGTTGCTCCAATGCACTCTCTACAATTCACTTATTTCGCGGTCGAGTTGCTTGACGAAATTTGTCACCGCTGCCAGTTATCTCACTGAAATAATTTAATTTTATATTGAATTATTGTTTTGAAAGCAACTCAGAGTATATTTTATTCAATTAATTAAGCAAGTGTTAGCAAGTATAATATTGTCAATTACCTCAAGACAAACACATAAACTTTGAAATCAATGGGTTACAATTCATGTCTTGCTTGAGTTTACTATGACAACTTTTTGAAATCGTTGAAATCAAAAAAATTTATACGCGCTTACCCTGTAAAAATTCTATCCATTGGGAAAATTACCGTTCAGACATTTTATCTAGCGTTATCTGTGGTAAAATCATCAGTTGAGCATTTTTCCACGACATTTTTTCAACGCGCACTACCCACGCATGATTCTTGAATGTCCCCGCTAACTCATTCAAATCATAGCAAAAGATCACTACGCCATGACATCTTCTTTCCCCTTACTTGAATCCATCAATTTTCCGGCTGAACTGCGTGAATTGCCCGAACATTTACTGCCTCAGTTGGCGCAAGAATTACGTGCTTTTCTGATTGACAGTTTGAGTCGCACGGGGGGGCATTTTTCCTCAAATTTGGGGGTTGTCGAGCTGACCATTGCCCTGCATTATGTGTTCAATACACCCGAAGATCGTTTGATTTGGGACGTGGGGCATCAGAGTTATCCCCATAAAATTCTGACTGGGCGGCGTGATCAAATGCACACTCTGCGCCAACTTTATGGAATTTCAGGCTTTCCAAAGCGCACCGAAAGTAATTATGACAGTTTTGGCGTGGGGCATTCAAGCACCTCCATTAGTGCCGCGCTGGGTATGGCAATTGCGGCGCACCGGCAACAACAACATCGCAAGGTGGTTGCCATTATTGGTGATGGGGCAATGACTGCGGGCATGGCGTTTGAGGCGTTGAATCATGCGGGCGGCGAGGGGGCAAATTTGCTGGTGATTTTGAATGACAATGACATGTCAATTTCGCCGAATGTGGGCGCGTTGTCGAATTACTTGGCGAAAATTTTATCAAGTAAATTCTATAGTTCGGTGCGTGAGGGCGGCAAACATGTTTTGAGCCATATTCCGCTACCGATGCGTGAATTGGTGAAACGGACGGAAGAACACGTAAAAGGCATGTTAATACAAGGAACGTTGTTTGAGGAATTGGGATTTAATTATATCGGTCCGGTCGATGGGCATGATTTACATAGCTTAATCACCACGTTACGCAACATGAAGGACTTGAACGGGCCCCAATTTTTGCACTTGGTGACTAAAAAAGGCAAGGGCTTTGCGGTCGCAGAACAAGAACCGTGTATTTATCATGGGGTCACTGCGTTCAATAAATTCACTGGCGAGATTGAAAAAAAGCCTGTTGCCACACCAACTTACACCCAAGTTTTTGGAAATTGGTTGTGCGATATGGCGGCGCAGGACGACAAATTGGTGGCGATTACCCCGGCGATGTGCGAGGGTTCGGGCATGGTGGATTTTGTACACCGCTATCCCCAACGGTTTTTCGACGTGGGAATTGCCGAGCAACACAGTGTGACATTGGCGGCGGGATTGGCGTGTGAGGGTTTAAAACCGGTGGTTGCGATTTATTCGACCTTTTTGCAGCGGGCGTATGATCAATTAATTCATGATGTTGCGCTTCAGCATTTGCCAATATTATTTGCGATAGATCGAGCCGGTTTAGTGGGCGCGGATGGTCCAACTCATGCGGGGGCTTTTGATCTGGCATTTTTGCGTTGCATCCCAGAAATGCTGATCATGACTCCCTCCGATGAAAACGAATGCTATCAAATGCTTAACACTGGATTTCAGTATCAAGCGGGACCCAGTGCTGTGCGTTATCCGCGAAGTTTTGGTGTGGGAATAACAATTGCGAAGAATTTTGCAACTTTACCGCTCGGACAGGCTGAAATTCGACGTGATGGGCAAAAGATCGCATTTTTAGTTTTTGGTACGTTGCTGCATGAAGTTTTAATTGTTGCAGAACAACTGGATGCAACGGTAATCAACATGCGCTTCGTCAAGCCGTTAGATACAGAAAAGGTGCTCGACGCGGCAAAGCAACATCAGTTGTTGGTCACGGTCGAAGAAGGTTGTATCATGGGCGGTGCGGGGAGCGCGGTGAATGAAATGTTGCACGCGCATGGAAAAATGGTGGCAGTGCTAAATTTGGGTTTGCCCGATAAATTTGTCGAACATGGCAGTCAAGCGGCATTATTAGCACAATGTGGGTTAGATCGCGGCGGGATTTTGCAGGCAGTTCAACAACGTCTGACTCAATTGGCTTCTGAAAAAATCTCATGAATATCATTCAACATCCAATTAAACCTGAAAAGCAAAAAGCATGGCATTGGAGAATGCACCAATACTTTACTAAACAAGCATCTAATGTAGTTGCTGAATACATTATGCACTACAGCAAAGAGGGTGACACGATTTTAGACCCTTTTGGTGGTACGGGAGTGACTGCAATTGAAGCCTTGCGCTTAAAACGAAAAGTAATCATTGTGGATATCAATCCATTGGCATGTTTCCTCGTGCGTCAAACCTGCCAACCAACTGATATTATTCTTTTTAAACAAGCCTTTACAGAACTGTCTGCCAAAGTAGAACGTTCAATTGAACTATTTTACGCCGCATCGAATGAAGAACTTGCCAAAGAAACCGTAGCCCATTGGTTTCCAAAGAATATTCCGTTGCCAAAAAATTCTGATTTTGCCCAAGTTGAAGATTTATTTACGCCAAGACAGTTGCACGCGTACGCGCTGATTTTTGCTGAAATACAAGCCATTGAAAATTTTGATATTCGTGAAATGATGAAATATGTTTTCACTGCAACTATGGCAAAGGTCAATTTGGGATATTTGCAAAATGATCGAGGGTTAGAAGGCGGCGCGTCAAGTATTTTAGTCACTTATCGTTATCACAAGCCAAAACAATTGGTTGAATTAAATGTTTGGAAAAATTTTGCTCGAAAATTTGGTTACATCGTACAGGGTAAGGAAAAATGGAATGCTTTGACCCAACAAATTAATATTTCTGAAAATTTACGAGTAATCAATGGTTCAGCATTGGAATTAAATCAGTTTATTGACGAAAACAGCATAGATTACATTTATACTGATCCGCCTTATGGGGGAAATATTGCTTATTTAGATTTATCAACGATGTGGAATGCGTGGTTAGGATTTCCGGTCACGACTGAGATGCGCGCGGCTGAAATTATTGAAGGGGGCGATTTAGAAAAGACTTCGGCGGATTACACCACGTTGTTTGCCAAAAGTTTTGAAGCGATGGGTAACGTGCTAAAAAAAGACGGTTGGCTCAGTTGCGTGTTTGCGCACAAGAAACTTGAATATTGGAACGTCATCATCGACAGTTGCGAAGAAAATGGGATGGAATTCAAAGGCTCAGTGTATCAACCGACCAACAATTCCTCGATGCACTACAAAAAAAATCCCGCGACCGTGTTATGCAGTCAACGAATTGCCAATTTCCAAAAAACTTTTATAAAATCACAACGTAGCAAACCAGACGACTTGCAAAAGTTTATTCTCAACGAAATGGAACGCACCTGTATCGAACAAGGCGGCGCGTCAATTGATCAAATTTATCAAAATGTTCTGGATCAACTGCTGCGTACTGAAAGCATGGGCGTGGCAAAGAAAAAAGGCTACCTCGCGCTCGAAAAATGGTTGGAAGATGACACTTTATTCGTTCATGAAGCCGATACCGCCATCTACTACGTGAAACAAGCCACTGATGAGCAAAATAAGCATGTTAAACAATATCTTAAACAGCGCGATGAGTTAAAAATCTATCTCCGCGAGATGCTCAAACGTAACGGTGCGATGACTTTAGATAATATTCACCAAGAAGTCTTTGAAATATTTAAAGAAGACAAACGTTTTCCGCTCAAAACGGGCTTATTCGACCTGTTGCACGAAGTTGCCAGCAAAAATGACAAAACGGGACGTTGGACGCTCAAAACCGAGCCGGCGGTACAAAACTTGTTATTTTCAAATCCCATAATTGTCGATAAATTAGTTAAAATTCAATCAGATGGTCACGATCATGCTGAAGTTATTTTTCGTTTGGTGCAGATTGGCAAATATTTAGGATTTAACAGTTGGATTGGTAAAAAAGAACAAGCCACGGATAGCTTTCAAGGGCAAAAATTCGCCGAACTTTCCCTGCTCAAATTACCGCTCACTGTGGTCAGTTATGCCCAAAAAGAGAAAATTCAACAGATTGACGTGATTTGGTTCGATCAGCTGAATATCCCGCGTTATGCGTTTGAAGTGGAAGAATCGACCAGTATCGTTTCTGGATTGGATCGGTTCAAATATCTACTTGAAATACATCATGATTTGGCACAACACCTGTTCATTATTGCCCCCAAGTCGCGCCGTAAAAAATTGCAAGAAACCTTTACCACTTCAACTTACGTGGGTCATCCGTTGTACATGGAAAATAAAGTGCGCTTTGTATTTAAAGAAGATTTGATTAATTTTTATGATAAACATGTCAATCAAGATTTTGCCGAAATGGATTTACGAGTGCTTTCTAATTAAAAACAAATAGATATTTTTTCAAAGTGGTCGTCTCGTTTCCATTGCCTGCAACAAAAAGGTGATACACGACATTTTTAGCCATCCTATTGAATCTGAATTTTCACGTAACCAACCTTCAATATCTGCGTAACTCTGCATCATGAAATATCTTGCTATTGTATCCAAGTTATCCTTCATTTTTCTGCTCATGGTTTTCCATTTTAGTTTGGTTAAACAATGGGTTCACGCCTTTTCCAGCCCACCAATATTGACTAAATTGACAACGATTGACCCTATCATGATCCATTTTATGGCACCCATTCCGCCCGCGCCACCGTTGCCAATGCCGGTGCCCGATAAAAAACTTAATGTGAAAATGAAGTTGCCAAAATCTGAAGTAAAACAACAACAAAAATTGAATAAGTCGCCTATTTTACCTGTTCAGGTAGAAAAAGTTACCTTGCCACAGAATCTTCAAAAATCCAAGGTGCTCACGCCAAAAAAGCCCCCGATTGTTCCCAAAGAAAATTTAGTTAAAAAACAATCCGTTGCCAAAATTGCTGAAAAAGCTGTAGAAAAGCCAGTAACGACAGTTCCAGTTCCACCGCGGGTTAAAACTCAAACAGCAATCGCTCCAGCGACTACAGTTAAACAATCGACTCAAGCGGTGTCCCAAATTGTATCCCAAGTGTCATCTGATTCAAAAGTCGCTGTAATGCCAAAAAATGCTATTTCTCAATCTAATTCATCAGGTAAATCAACGAGTCAGAGCTTTGCAACAGCTCATCAAACACAATCTTATACGCCGCCCAATCATCGCGCCGCGTATTTGCACAATCCCAAACCTCATTATCCGGAAATTTCGCAACAATTAGAGGAACAAGGCACAGTACAGTTGTTAGTTTATGTGAGTTCTCTCGGTCAGGTCAGTCAAGTACAAGTAAAACATTCCAGTGGCTATTTACGTTTGGATATGGCTGCATTGCAAGCGGTGAAGCAATGGCAATGCAACAACCCTCGTTCCCATCACTTTTCGATTAGATGAAGAATAAATTATGGATTTTACAGAACTTTTTCAAAATATTTTAGTAAATTGGCAGAATTTGTTATTTTTTCCAAAAATGAATCCGAGTAGCGCATTTATTGTATTTTTGTTAATTGCGATGTCAATCACCAGTTGGTATCTCATTTTTAGGAAAATTGCGCAATTTATTTTACTTTTCCATCAATCGCTGCGTTGGCAACAATTTTTATCAGAACAAATTAAGCAAAATAGTGGGTTAGCCGCGCCGCCGCGTAGTTTTTTTGCCCATTCCTTTGCCATCGTATTTTATCGAATCCAAGCGACATTAGCCACTTATCCTCGCGAAATTCTGGTTTCTGAGTGGATTAACAAGACGCTACGCATGGAGTTGCAACAGGAAAAAATTCGTTTAGAAACAGGCTTAAATTGGTTGGCGAGCATTGGCAGTACCGCGCCATTTTTGGGATTGTTAGGCACGGTGCTAGAAATTTATATGGTGCTCAAAGGGTTAGGAGGAAATCATTCAATCAGTTTGGATGTTATTGCGCCGCCGATTGGTAATGCGTTGATTTTGACAGCAATGGGTTTGGCGGTTGCGATTCCCGCTGTATTGGGTTATAACGCGTTATTGCGCCTACATCGAATTTTTTTGCATCGGTTGGATAATTTTGGTCATCAGTTGCATATTTATTTGATTTTGAACGGAGTGGCTCGCGATGAATGAGGAGGAATTGGAATCGCCGTATCAACCGTTGGCGGAAATGAATATCATTCCGTTGGTCGATGTGATGTTGGTTTTATTGATAATTTTCATGATCACTGCACCGTTGTTTACCCCACATCTGCTGCAAGTGACATTGCCGGAAATCAGCACCACAACCACCACTGCGCCACCAACCACGATAAATTTAACTTTAGATGTACAGAATCGTTTATTTTTCAATGACAAGGAGTTGAGCGAAATGACATTGAATACACATTTGCAGCAGTGGGCTCAACAGCAACCGAAACCAATTGTTCATCTGTATGTGGATAAACAGGTGATTTATCAACGAATTGCTCATATATTGGCGTTGTTACAGAAGGCGGGAATTTCGCAAATCGGTTTGGCAGTGTTGGAAACTAAGTGAAAATCTGCCGGAACTTTAATTTTTCCTCTTGATTTTACAAGATAGAAGTACAAATTTAAATTTGTGCAAAGATGCTAACGATTTGATAGTTCAACGGTTTAGGAAAATTCAGCCAGCGTGAGAATTTGTAACTTGGGATAACTTTATAACCAACGGTCATGGCTTTGTCTAACATGGGTTTTGTGGGCGCGGTGCGAGTCAAAAATACACCGAGTTCACATTTGTGCACCACCATTGCACCGAGTAAAAACACAGCCGTGCCTTCATTCTGCAAATTCTAAAATNNTGCCTGCACGAGAAGCTCTGCTTCATGGACGGAATCGTCAAGCAGAGCTTGAAAAACACGCATTACCAAGTTGAACTTGGTAACGAGACAAAAGTAAATGCCATTTTTAACGCCTATGAGCAAGATTATATCTGAATTTAAACAAATCGAACAGAATTGGCAAGCACTGTCTTTTCTGCTCAACCCAGCGCGTTCCGAAGTTGACTATCAACGTCAGGTTACGATGTTGGATACGTTAATTGATGAAATTGGGGAAGATGAACAGCACCCGTTGGCGGGATTAATGGAGAATTTGGGTATGTTAATCCACAGTTATGAAACTGA
>JFJP01002231.1_pt1 | contig 12498 bp, 14 predicted proteins | sample 431651 | NCBI WGS metagenome assembly JFJP01 (sample SAMN02602958, study PRJNA72255) | Microbial mat metagenome, whole genome shotgun sequencing project. | biome: fresh water; feature: sink hole; material: water; isolation source: purple microbial (photo- and chemosynthetic) mats found in... | reverse complement strand
TCACGTTCAGCGCGAAATCGCGGTCACGCTTTCGCGAAATGCCGGTCACGTTCCGGCGAAATCATCGGTCACGATGCCGCGAAATACGCAGCCCGGCAATCTGTTGGGCACATTGTTGGGCACATTTCAGAAGAGTGAGCGGAAAAGAAAAACGGGTTAGACCGTTTAAAGTCTAACCCGCTGATTTATAGCCTAAATTCTGGCGCGCCAGAGACGATGAAACTGGGCACTGGGTGGAAGTTATTTCAGTGGGCTGACAATCCGTAAGGCGTTGTTTTGAGCTGGAAGATCAAAACAGTCCACATTGACCTTAACCGGACACTACTGATTCACCGTATTAGATAACTGTAGCTATGCGGCTTCTTCGCGTCGCGTCCTGTTGATTCATGGGTAAGGTAAACAATCCGTCAGGTTAAAGTTGCAACCAGCTTCACCGTGTTGTCTATGTCAGAGGTAACGTTCTCCATCATCTGGCCGTGGCCTGGATCCGGAGACATCAACTTGACTCAAGTCTAGCGGTTTTCAAGAGCTATCACGAACAAGCTGGGTTATCTCAACAACTCCTGTTTGACAGGTAGACATGTAGGGATATAATGTTTTCTAACTAATTCGAGATTAGAGATTATGGACAATTATGTTGTTCCAGTCATGCAACAGGACACGCTGTCAGCGCAAGTGATCCGTTTTTTACTTGGCCTTATCTCAGAGAAACGTCTCAAGGTCGGAGACTTGGTTCCAAGCGAGGTCAAAGTATCTGAAATGCTGCAAGTCAGCCGAGGCATAGTCCGCGAGTCATACCGGGCGCTGGCCTCCATCGGGGTACTTTCGGTCCAGAGTGGAAAGCGACCACGGATTCGCGAAATGGACCCAAGCGTGCTGGCTCAGTTCTTTGCCTATGCCGCAGCAACAAGCCAAATCAGTCCGAAGCAAATTCTTGAATTACGGCGAGTCATCGAAATGCAGGCTGCAGCTCTCGCTGCCGCCAACGGGACAGAAGAGGAATTGGAACTAATCAAGGAGGCCGGACAACGCCTCCATGATTATCCAATTTCTCATCCTGACTGGATCAAACATGACTATGAGTTGCATGTCGCAATTGCCAACGCGGTTCATAATCCACTCTTCCAACTAATCATCCGGGCATTAAGGGCTCCGCTTGAAGAGTCTATGCGTGTAGGGATCGAGAGCCAAGTGTCCAGCCATACCGAAACTCACATTGTCGAATTGCACGATCGAATTGTCGAAGCGATTTGCAGACGAAATGCGGAAGCGGCAAGCAATGCGATTGAAGAGCATTTCAATGCCCCCGTTTCCGCATTGCTCAGGAAGGGAATTGCCAGCGCTGCTTATTGATGGGAGGCAACGCTTTGTTTCAGAAAGGTTATTGATGCTCTTTCTGGCTTACCATAGGCGGGCATCTTCATGCATGGCTTTTCAAAAACCTTGGCGTCAACCGAGCCGGAAGGTTGCTTCAAACAACTATCAGAATTCGCTGCTCTCCGATTAATAATCGTATAGATTCAGTTGGTTGCAATACGTCTCCTCGGAGTTTTCGTAGTCGCTGTCCGGAAACGCTTGCTGCAAGGGCATTTTTTCGAACAGGGTGACCAACAATAACTGTAGCAAAGTGTAGAGCGAAGCATCCAGATTGAGACGTTTCTTGACGATAGCCACGAGGACATAGCCTGATACGGCGATCCAGATCTGCGATTTCAACGCATTCTCTGAATTGCCGTAGAACTTCTTTACACGCAGATTTTGCTTGATCCGTTTGAAGAACAACTCCACCGCCAGCACGCTTTGTAAAGCGCACAGACCGAGGTGGCCCTCACTGTGAAGTGTTGGTGAGGAACACCAGCGTCTTGCCCGTCTCGGGGTCCTTGAATCGGATGCGACGCAGATGCACTGGATAGTCTTTGCGACTGATCGTACCGAAGCTGTCGCCGATATTGAGGCGGCGCGCCCGCGCGATCAGGCACTGAGCAAATTCGGCATGAATGCGCCAATCGCGAGTTTCGTTGGCATCGGCCAGCGTCGAGCGTTTGATTTCGTGCCGGAAGCCCATGTGGTAGAGCTTGGCGGCCTGTGCCGACAAGCGAACTTCGATATGGCGCAGACTCTCGCAATAAGTCAATTGTGCAAAGGCCATCACCCGAAACTGCTCGGTGCAGGCAAACAATTTGGCGTAGCGGTCGCCACCATGTTGTTCGACGAGCCGGGCAAAGGTCGTCCACGGCAGAAAAACCATCATTTGGGCGAACCGCGGCTTGCCGGTGTTCATGGGCGGCTCCGGGTGGGGTTGCCCCGGAATTTTCATGGATCTTCATTTAGACGTTCAAATCGACACCAAACATTTCCGCCCTGAATCGACCGCCATTCAAGGCCTTCAGCGATTCGCCCTCTCGTTTAACCGGACAGTTGTGATCCGTATTACTGTTTTTCGGTCTGTCGCCATAAATGGCCATCGACGCTCGAACTCATGGGGTGAAAGAGCTTGGTATGGAGTGCTCCCGTCGCAGCCAAACCCCAGACAATGCGATGCCGAGATCACCGCTTGACAAGTCGATTTCCCATTGATAGTCTGTCTACGTGTTATACAGGTTTATAGGTTGACAAAGGCGACTTGTAAATCATCAGTTTGAGGTCGAACGCTTGATGTATTCCTATTGCAATCCAAATCAAATTAAGGAGCGAACCATGAAGCACCAGTTGAAAGCAATTGTCGGATTAGCCTTGGCGGCTGCATTTTCCATGACAGTCGCGCATGCACGCGATTTGCGCGGCGCCATCGTCCACCCGCTGGACTACCCGGCATCGGTAGCTATGAAGCACATGGGTGATGATATTTCTACGGCAACCAATGGGAAGTACGGTGTCAAAGTGTTTGGCAGCAGCACACTCGGTTCAGCCAAGGATGCTATTGAGCAGGTCAAGATCGGTGCCATCGACATGACCTGGGTTAGCGGTTCAGACTTGAATCAAATGCTCCCGGAAACCGTGATTCCCAATCTGCCTTTCCTGTTCCGTGACATCGAGCATTTTCGCAAGGTGATGTATGGCCCCGTCGGTGAGGAGATGCGAGCCTCCTTTGATAAAGTCGGCTTTGTTGCACTGGCAGCGTATGAAGCCGGTTCTCGTTCGTTCTACGCCAAGAAGCCAATCCGCTCGGTCGCAGACATGAAGGGCCTCAAGGTTCGGGTGCAACCGTCGGATATGTGGATCAGCGTCATGGATGCCATGGGCGGAAATGCCACGCCGATTCCGTATGCAGAACTCTACACGGCATTGAAGACCAATTTGGTGGATGCCGCTGAAAACAACTATGCCTCTTACGAAACTGCCAAACACTATGAATCGGCGCCGGTGTTCAGCGAAACCCAGCACGTGATGGTTCCGGAGTTCCTTATCTTTTCGAAAAAAGTGTGGGACACCCTGACCAAGGAAGATCAGGCTGCCATCCGCAAGGCCGCCACCGACTCTGTGCCCTACTACGTAAAACTCTGGGTGGCCAAGCAGGACGAGGCCAAGAAGGCTCTGATCGGCTACAAAGTCACTTTCATCGAACCCAAGGATATTGACCGCAAGTCGTTTTCGGATTCACAAAAGCCCGTCTGGGACAAATACGCGAATACCCCGGAGCTCAAGTCTCTTCTCCAGAAAATCATTAATACAAAGTAGATGTTGTGGGTTGATCTCTGCACGAGAGTCCGAGGGCTCTCGTGCGTGTTGGAGGAAGTATGAAAAAGAATTGGCTGACTAAACTGAATGAATATTTGTCACGCTGGGCGATGTATATCGCTGTAGCGTGCCTCTTCGGGATTGTCGGAACCGTTCTGGGTTCTGTGATCTGGCGTTACGTGCTTAACAATGCGCCGTCATGGTCCGAACAGGCCGCCCTGCTTCTCGTCATCAATGTGGCTATGTTCGGTGCGGCTGCCGGCATTCGCGACGAAGGACACATCGGCATGGAATCGTTGGTTGGCCTTCTTCCAAAGCACATTCAGTTCTGGATTGGCAACATGAACGGCTATTTGACCATCCTGTTCGGCATAGCCCTGGTGTGGTGTGGCACGCTGATGGCGATCTCGGTGTACCCCACCAAGATCACATCAATCGGTATCACGGAAGCATGGCGGTATGTTCCCTGTGTCATCGCCGGAATCCTGTTCATTCTGTTTTCGATCGAGCATCTGATCGCAATGTTTGTTGGCAAGGAAGTGACCCCATCATGGCATTAACCATCCTGTGCATCACCTTTACGTTCTTCCTTCTGATAGGGCTTCCGGTAGCTGTTGCCATCGGCTTGAGTTGCATGGCGGCCTTCGTCGCCGAAGGGTTTCCGCTGGAACTCGCCTTGCAGAACATGATTTCCGGCATGAATGTATTTTCATTCCTTGCTATTCCGTTCTTCATTTTCTCGGGGGAACTGATGTTGCATGGGGGCATTGCTGAAAAAATAGTCACCTTTGCCCGCAACATGGTGGGGCACTTGCGTGGCGGCCTCGGCATGGCGAACGTTGTCGCCTGTACCATCTTCGGCGGTGTTTCTGGTTCTCCCGTTGCTGACGTTTCGGCGATGGGAGGGGTCATGATTCCGATGATGAAAAAGGAAGGTTACAGTGCGGACTATGCGGTCAACGTTACGACCCACGCGTCACTGGCCGGTGCGCTGATGCCGACTTCGCACAACATGATCATATATGCATTTGCGGCTTCGAGCACCAGTGGCATGCTCGCCGGAGCTGGTGTCATGAGCAAGGGTGTATCGATTGGTGAATTGATGTTTGCCGGAGTACTCCCGGTCATCGTGCTGATGATCTGCATGCTGTGTGCGGCGTATTGGGTGGCCATGAAAAATGGATTTCCGATCAGGGCCGATGGGTCAAGCACGCTCGACAAATTCGCCGGGTGGAACGCTGTGTTTACGTCGTTTATCGCGGCGATGCCGGGCATGTTCGTCGTTGTGATCATCTTGACTTGCATCATGATGGGCATCACGACTGCGACCGAAGCTGCGGGAATTGCAGTGACCTATTCCTTGCTGCTCACTTTCCTTGGCTATCGATCGATGACCTGGCGCAAGCTGATGAAAGCTGCTGCCAAAGCCGCCAAGACGACGGGCGTTATTCTGTTGCTGATCGGTGTCAGCACGATTCTTCAGTACATGATGGTCATACTCGAAATTCCGGACAAGACCGCGAAGATGCTGCTGGAAACGACCAGCAACCCATTGGTTATGTTCTTTTTGATCAACCTGATCCTGTTCCTGCTTGGCACCTTCATGGATATGGCGGCGACGATCCTGATCTGTACGCCGCTGTTTTTGCCGATTGCCCTGCAGATGGGTATGGGGCCGGTGCAATTCGGAATTGTCATGCTGCTCAATTGTGCTCTTGGTCTGAATACGCCGCCAGTAGGCGGGACCCAGTTCGTGGGTTGCGCCATAGGCGGCATCTCGATCGAAGAAGTCATGAAGACCATCACTCCGTTCTACGGTGCTCTATTCGCGGTCATGGGCGTCGTGACTTACGCCCCGTGGTTTTCGACCTGGCTTCCGACCTTGATTAAGGGATCACCGGTTTACTAAAGCAAGTCGTGAAATCAGAAGTGAATTGAAGACGACCGTTAATGAACCTTGGCGGATGAAATGGCGATTAAAAATATAGGAGTAAGGAATGAATCACTCTCTTGATGTATTCAGGCTTGATGGAAAGGTAGCCCTGATCACTGGGGCAGGAAGCGGTTTGGGCTATGCCATGGCGAAATGCATGGTCACTGCCGGTGCAAAGGTCATCCTGGTTGGGCGACGCAAGGATGTGTTGGAAAAAGCAGTTCTTGAAATCGGGAGCGGTGCGTATCCTGAAGCATTCGACATTACCCGGCACGATGAAATCCCGGGGTTCGTATCCCGTATTGAAAAAGAATACGGCAGTCTGGATATCTTGATCAATAACGCAGGTGTTCATTGCAAGAAGCCGATTGAAGAAACGACGTTTGATGATTTCAATGGAGTGCTTGGTACCCATGTAATGTCTTCATTTGCGCTCGCCAAAGCAGTGGTTCCCGGGATGAAAAAACGCGGGAAAGGATCGATTATTCTTGTTTCGTCAATGACTGCATTTATTGGAATGCCGAACGTGGTGGCGTATTCAACCGCCAAGGCAGGGCTCAACGGCATGATGCGATGCCTGGCAACGGAATTGGGCGGTGCTGGCATCCGAGTTAACTCGATTGCTCCCGGATGGATCGATACGCCAATGCTTCACAAGGCGATTGATGGAGATCAGCCTAGGATTGACAAAATACTAGGGCGTACGCCAACACACACTTTTGGTGCCCCGGAAGACATCGGATGGGCTGCGACATATCTTGCTTCGGATGCTGCCAAATTCATTAATGGGCAGGTGTTAGCGGTTGATGGCGGTGCTTTAATCGGCTTCTAGCAGAGGACTATCGTGAAATTAGGATTCGGCCTCTACCGCCACATGCTCAATGATGAGCATTTGAGCTTTGCCAAACAAATGGGGGCGACGCACATCATTGTGCACCTCTGTGATTACTTTAAACAGAACCCGAAATATTCAGTTAACGATCAGCCGGTGGGAGATTCTGACGGTTGGGGCATTGCGACCGGAGAAATTTGGACGGTCGAGATGTTGCAAGGGATCAAAAGCAAGATCGAGTCTCATGGCCTCGTCTGGTACGGTGTCGAAAATTTTGATCCTTTGCATTGGGATCACATTCTCTTCAACGGGCAAAGAAAGCATGAACAGATCGAAACGGTAAGAACACTCATTCGTAACGTTGGCGAAGCGGGTATTCCGGTGATGGGTTACAACTTCAGCCTGACAGGGGTAACCGGCAGAGTTGTCTCAAACGATGCTCGTGGCGGAGCACAGACTGTCGGGATGAACGGCTCAAATGCCATCATCGAGTCACCTTTGCCAAATCGTATGGCATGGAACATGGTGGTTGACCCTGAGGCGCAGGGATATCGCGAATCCATGTCTGAGAACCAGCTTTGGGAGAACCTGAGTTGGTTCCTCAAGGAGATCGTTCCAGTAGCTGAGGCTTCCGGCGTGATCATGGCACTCCACCCGGATGACCCTCCTGTGGACCAGGTACGAGGCTTGCCGAAACTGGTCAACCAGCCCGAAAAGTATCAGCGCGTCATCGACATTATTCAAAGTCCGTCGAATGCCCTCGAATTCTGTCTGGGAACCATCTCTGAGATGACGAATGGGGATATCTATGAGGCGACCCGGATGTATGTCTCGCAGAATCGAGTTCCTTATGTCCACTTGCGAAATGTAATAGGGAAAGTGCCTCATTACCGGGAGGTATTTATCGATGAAGGTCAGATTGACGTCAAGAGAATCATAACGATCCTGAGAGAGTGCCAATTTGAAGGCGTGATCATTCCGGATCACAGCCCGCAGGTTAGCTGTCCTGCGCCATGGCACGCTGGTATGGCCTTCGCGATGGGATACATTTCCGCGCTATTGAAAAACTATTGATAGGAAGATTGCCATGAGTACTTGTTGGAAAGATGATGATGAGCTTTTCTCACTTGCTAAGGAGAAATTATTTGTTGCCCTTGTTGGCGATGTTCTTGACAAACTTGGCTGCCAGCATCAATTTCTGCCGGCTCAAGTGAAACCTATCCAGAACAGTATGGTAATTCTCGGGCGCGCAATGCCGGTGCTTGAAGCTGACTACTTTGCAGAGAAATTCACTGGTCAATCGGCGATTTCAAACCAGCCTTTTGGCCGGATGTTCGAAGCGCTCGATGATCTGAAGCACAACGAAATTTATATTTGTACCGGTTCTTCGCTTCGCTACGCGCTTTGGGGTGGATTAATGTCGACACGAGCGATGAAATGTGGTGCGGCTGGCGCTGTTTTGCACGGTTATCATCGTGATTCCAGTGAGATCGAACGCCTTGGTTTTCCTGTCGCTTCCATGGGCAGTTATGCTCAGGATCAAGGACCACGCGGGAAAGTCGTTGATTGGCGGGTGCCGATCGAAATCGAAGGCGTCAGAGTCAATCCGGGCGACGTCCTATTTGGCGATCGTGATGGTGTTCTAGTCATCCCGCAGGATAAGGTTGATGAAGCCTTTGCCGGAGCATTTGAAAAGGCGGAAGGCGAAAACAAAGTACTCAAGGCGCTTCAGAGTGGAATGCCAACCGTTGAAGCTTTTGAGACCTTTGGCATTATGTAGCACCATTTCGTGTCCAGTTTTCTGAATGGGCGGAGTCTGAAATTTTTCTGAGGTGAAGTGGAAATGGCTGTTCTTCAAGAAAGAATGAGCAAGAAAGCATTGCGCCTTCATCCTGAAGACAATTGCGTCGTGTCCTTGATAGATATCCACAAGGGCGATCTGGTTGTCTACGAAGACGGGACGATTATGGCCAACAGCGATGTCGATATCGGCCACAAGATTTCGATCAGCACCATCAAAATTGGCGAGAAGGTCTATAAGTATGGTGCGAGCATCGGGTCGGCAACTGCCCTGATCGAGCCGGGCGATCATATCCATACACAGAACCTGACCAGCGATTACATCGTCGGCTTCCGCCATTAGTACATTCATACAGGACATGACGCCAATGCTGGGATATTTGCGGAAAGATGGTCAGATCGGAATCAGGAACACGGTGCAGGTCGTTTTCCTTGTCGAATGTGCGCATCACGTATCAAAAGCAGTTGCCGAGAGTTTTCAGAACGATGTGCAGTACTTCGGGTTTCCCGGGTGCTATCCGTCGGATTATGGCCATAGATTGGTCAGGAGTCTCTGTACGCATTCCAATGTCGGTGCCGTGTTGCTGGTTTCTCTTGGCTGTGAAAACTTTGACCGGAATCGCCTCGAAAAGGAAATTCAGGGAAGTGGCCGCCCCTGTCGGACCTTGGTGATTCAGGAGTCTGGCGGAACCAGCCAGACGATCGAAAAAGGGCGGGGAATCGTCAGCGACATGCTGCGCGAGATCGCGTCGACCGAGCGCAAGGAAATTCAATTCTGCGACCTGATCATTGGGACCGTGTGTGGCGGTTCGGATGGCACGAGCGGCCTTACCGGCAATCCGGCGGTCGGTCGCGCCTTCGACAAATTGCTTTCCGAGAACGCCATCTGCATGTTCGAGGAAAGCGGCGAGCTGATCGGGTGCGAGCAGCACATGATGGCGCGGGCGATCAGCCCGGATGTCAGCCTCGACATTTATGCGGCCATGACTAAGGCCCGAAGCTATTACTCGACGATGGGCCTTGGCAGTTTCTCGAATGGCAATGCGGTAGGTGGGCTGACAACACTTGAAGAGAAGTCGCTGGGTGCCTATGCAAAATCGGGCGACGGAAAGATCTCGGGTGTAATTCGCCCGACCGAGCGTCCAACTAAGCCCGGCCTGTACCTCATGGATGTTGTTCCGGACGGCGAACCACGCTTTGGTTTCCCGAACATAAACGACACTTCAGAAATTATTGAACTGATCGCTACGGGCTGTCACCTCATATTGTTTACAACAGGACGTGGCTCAGTCATCGGCTCAGTCATCTCGCCCGTCATCAAGGTTTGCAACAACCCGCAAACCTATGACCGGCTCAGCGAAGACATGGACATCAACGCTGGACGCATTATCAGCGAAGGCGCCAGCCTTGACGACATTGCTGATGAAATCATTGCGGCTATAGCGGGAGTTGCATCGGGCGAGTTGTCGAAAGCCGAGAAGCTGGGGCACGTCGAATTCGTACTGACTTATAAGGATTTCAAATACGGGATGACTGATTGTCATTGATCCGATTACGATGATTCGAGGGATTTATGCCTACATTCATGGATGAGAATTTTCTGCTGGATACGGTTGTCGCACGTGAGCTCTACCACGACGTCGCTTGCAAATTTCCGATTATTGACTACCACTCACATCTGATTCCACGTGAAATTTCCGGTCGCAGAAAATTCCGGAATCTCTCCGAATTGTGGCTTGGAGGTGACCACTACAAATGGCGGTTGATGCGGAGCTCGGGCGTCACCGAAGATTTCATTACCGGCCAGCGATCGGACAAGGAAAAGTTCGACGCGTTCTGCCAGATCCTGCCGCTGGCGATCGGCAACCCGATCTATCACTGGAGCCATCTTGAGTTGCGCAGGATTTTCGGTATTGACCTGCTGATCAATCAGAAGAGCAGCGATGCCATCTGGGAGCAGGCCAACGCGCGGCTGGCAAACATGGACACCTGGAGTTTCCTTGAGCAGGCGAACGTAGAAATTGCTTGTACGACTGACGACCCTGCGGACGATTTGCAGGAGCATGCAGTTATTGCAAAATCAGATCTGAAAACACGTGTAATTCCGGCTTACCGGCCAGATAGTGCCATGTCGATCAACGACAAGGGCTTCATTCCGTATCTGGAAAAGCTGTCGGGTTGTGTTGGTTTCGGCATTGATTCTTTTGAAGCGCTTCTGGATGCGTTGATTCAGCGTATCGACTATTTCGACCGCGTCGGCGCGCGGATTTCTGATCACGCCATCGATGTGCCGCTTGCCGATACTGTGCCGGGTGTTGATGCGGTAGAGCGGCTTTTCCGCAAGCGCCTTGGTGGTGAAACGTTTTCGATGGCCGAAATCGGCCAATACCACAGCGCGATGCTCGAAAGGCTCGGCCGAGCCTACGCGGCGCGTGGCTGGACGATGTGTCTCCATATCGGTGCGCTGAGGAATGTCAATTCGCGGATGGTGAACAAGGTTGGACAGGCCACGGGATATGACTCGATTGCCGATCATAATTATGCCGCAGGTGTTGCCTGCTTGCTTGACAGTCTGGATCAAGACGCCGCATTGCCGAAGACGATGCTCTTTTGCCTGAATCCGGCCATGAATGAAGTGCTTGGAGCGATGATCGGCAATTTCCAGTCAGGTCCGGTCAAGGGAAAAATCCAGTACGGACCGGCTTGGTGGTTCAATGACCACAAGGAAGGCAATCTCGAGCAATTCATCGCATTGGCCAATCTCGGTTCGCTCGGTACTTCTGTCGGCATGGTTACGGATTCGCGCAGTTTCGCCTCGTATCCGCGCCATGACTACTACCGCCGCCTGCTTTGCCGACAGATCGGCCAGTGGGTTCATGGCGGCGAATATCCTCATGATCTGGACGCTCTGGCAACCATTGTGCGCGGCATCTGTTACGAGAATGCCAAAGCATATTTTGCCCTGTGAGTTTTTATGGCCTAGCCGTTCGAAACAAGAACGATCGAGTTTTGGCAGATTAGTATTCTCGGTGGGTGGCGTGACATGGAATCACCTCTGAAGACGCGTGATGTGATTGAACTTTGGCCGGGAGGGGCAGGGCCCGGCTCTGAACAGTCATTGAGGGAATTTGCGATTGCCGAACGGAGCAACATCCCCTTTTGGCCTGATCGCATTGCGACGGGGATTAGCAAGCCTGACCTGACTGCTTTTGTGCCGGACAAGCCCAACGGTACTGCCGTCATTGTGGCGCCGGGAGGGGGGTACAAATGTATCGTCCTCGATAAAGAAGCCGCTGAAATGGCGCGCTGGCTGAATCCGTTGGGTGTCACTGTGCTGGTGATGCAATACCGCCTTCCCGGCGAAGGTCACGTCAATGGTCCGGATGTGCCGCTGATGGATGCGCAGCGTGCAATTCGTGTCGTACGGAAGAATGCGAAAAGGTGGGGGCTTGCACTAGACAAGATAGGTTTCCTCGGTGCCTCTGCTGGAGGGCACATGGGGGCGATGCTGGGGGCGCAGTTTGATCGGGAGGTCTATCAACCGGTGGATGAAGCTGACAGATTTTCCGCCCGACCAGATTTTCTGATCCTGCTTTATCCCGTTGTGTCGATGGATGACAAATATACCCACATGGAGTCACGAGATAATCTGATCGGGGAAAATCCTGCTGACGATCAGATCAGGACGTATTCAGCGGATCAGCATGTCAGCAGAAAATCTGCAGAAACCTTTATTGTTATGGCTGAGAATGATTCGGTCGTTTCTCCGGAAAACGGCATGCTTTATCACCAGGCGTTGAAGGTTGCTGGCGTGCCGACTGTCTTGCACACCTTTAAAAAAGGTGGTCACGGTTTCGGTATCCGCGATACGAGGCAATTACCCGTTTCCATTTGGCCAAGCTTGGCAGCAGATTGGCTTAGAGCAAGTGGTTACATCACCGACTAATGATAACGTAGTTGAGTATTTTGTGTTTTGTTGGAAACAAAGCTGCCGGTCGACACGGATTTTTCGTATATGCCCGCAAACGAATCCCGACCATCTGTCCAGGTTGCCAAAACCCGACTTTGACACATCCGAGGCACATTTCAAAACGACACCTAGCAACGGCAAGGCTTCCAGCGCGTTGAGCTACCAAAACCCTAGATACATGGATTGTTGATTCTCTCTCCTGAAGGCCGCTCCAGGTACCAAACGCGTTATTCGTTGTCACACTGATGAGCTGGTGCCCAGTTTCATCTTGTCGGGAGAGATGCA
>JFJP01020535.1_pt1 | contig 12501 bp, 11 predicted proteins | sample 431651 | NCBI WGS metagenome assembly JFJP01 (sample SAMN02602958, study PRJNA72255) | Microbial mat metagenome, whole genome shotgun sequencing project. | biome: fresh water; feature: sink hole; material: water; isolation source: purple microbial (photo- and chemosynthetic) mats found in... | reverse complement strand
TGGCCCACAATGTGCTAGACTGCCTTTCAATCGCGTCATCCTGACGCGCCCATCCGGAAACCCATGGCCAAACGCGACTACTATGAGGTCCTCGGCGTCGGTAAGGACGCTGGCGACGACGATATCAAGAAGGCCTACCGCAAGCTGGCCATGAAGTTCCACCCGGACCGCAATCCGGGGGACAAAGAGGCCGAGACCAAGTTCAAGGAGGCCGCCGAGTCCTACGAGGTCCTGTCCGACGCTCAGAAACGCAAGCGCTACGACCAGATGGGCCATGCCGGGGTCGATGGGATGGGCCATGCTGGCCAGGGCTTCGGCTCGATGGAGGATATCTTCGCCCAGTTCGGCGACGTGTTCGGCGGCGGTGGACGCGGCGGCATGTTCGAGGAACTGTTCGGCGGCGGGCGCGGCCAGGCGCGCAACCAGGGCTCGTCGCTCAAGCTCGGCCTCGAGATCAGCTTCCGCGAAGCCGCCTTCGGCTGCACCAAGACCATCGATCTCAAGCGCAACGAGACGTGCAAGACATGCAACGGCAGCGGCGCCAAGCCCGGCACCAAGCCGACCGCCTGCCGGGTGTGCAACGGCCACGGCATCGTGCGCCAGGGCCAGGGCTTCTTCGTCGTGCAGACCACCTGCCCGCACTGCGGCGGAGTCGGCAAGGTCGTCGCGTCGCCATGTGCCGACTGCGAGGGCGAGGGCGCCAAGCCCGAAAAGGTGACGATCCGGGTGCGCATCCCGGCTGGCGTCGAGGACAGCACCCGACTGCGCGTCGGCGGCGAGGGCGAGCCGGGCCGCGACAACGGCCCGCGCGGCGATCTCTACGTCTATGTCACCGTGAAGGCCGACCCCTTCTTCGAGCGCCACGAGAATGACGTGGTGTGCAAGGTGCCGGTGACCTACGCCCAGGCCGCCCTCGGCGCCGAAATCGCCGTGCCCACGCTGGACGGCGAGGCGACGCTCAAGGTCGCGCCCGGCACCCAGCCCAACGACCTGCTGCGCATGCGTGGCCTCGGCATCGCCGGCAACGGCGGCCGGCGCGGCGACCAGATCGTGGTCGTGCAGGTGTCGGTGCCAAAGAAGCCGACCAAGGAACAGCGTGACCTGATCGAGCAGCTCGGCCGCATTGAAGACGCCCAGGGCGAGCAGCGCAGCTTCCTCGACCGCATCAAATCCATGTTCAAAGACGGGTAGGCACCATGAGCGACCAGGATCAGGCAGCGGCTGAGGCCGCCGCGCAAGGCCAGAGCGACAGCAACGAGACCGTCACCGTGCCGACCGCCGAATTTGAGGCGGCCAAGCAGCAGGTGGTCGAGTGGAAAGAGCGCTGCATGCGCCAGCAGGCGGAGTTCGAGAACGTGCGCAAGCGCCTGCGCAAAGAGGCCGACGAGGCCGGCAACCGCGCGGTCGCGCGCTTCGTCCGTCCGCTGCTCGACCAGCTCGACAACCTCGACCGTGCGCTGTCCGCCGCCAATCCCGAAGGCTTCGCCGAGTTCGCCCAAGGCGTGGCGATGATCCGCGAAAGCTTCGGCGCCTCGCTTGCCGCCGCTGGCATCGAGGCGGTGCCCAGCGAAGGCACCTTCGATCCGGCGGTGCACGAGGTCCTCGCCGAAGAGGCCCGCGAAGGCGTTGCCAAGGGCACCATCGTGCTGACCCATCGCAGCGGCTGGCGGCTGAAGGATCAATTGATCCGCAGCGCGCAGGTTGTGGTAGCCCGTTAGCTCGGGGGCTAACGCCCCCGCGGGCCTGAAGGCCCTGCCCCCCGGCCTTGGTCGTGGTTCGGTCCTGTCGCTGCGCTCCACGACCGTGGGCGGATGGGCTGCGCCCATTATATCCGCCCAACACCACTCCCGCGGCCGCCAGCGCTGTGCGCTGGAGTTTGACGCGGGGTGGCCCCGCACCCCCTTCGAACAAATGTAAAAAAGAAACCGGCGGGGAATGCCCCGCCGGTTTCGCTTGGTCTCAGCTTGCGCTGGGATCAATCAGTAGCGGCCACCGCCGCCGCCGCCGTCACGACGGCCACCGCCGCCGCCGTATCCACCGCCGCCGCCGCCGCCACCTTCACGACGGCCGAAGCCGCCGGGACGGCCGCCGCCGCCGCCAGCGCCGCCCTGGGGCGGACGGGGCTCGGACTTGCGGACGGTCAGGGCACGGCCGCCGCAGTCGAGGCCGTTGAGGGCCGCGATGGCCTTGGTGGCACCAGCCTCGTCACCCATGGTGACGAAGCCGAAGCCGCGGCTGCGGCCGGTGTCGCGGTCGCTGACGACCTTGGCGCGCACGACAGTGCCGTGGGCCGCGAACATGCTGGTGAGCTGGGCATCATCGATGGCCCAGGGGAGATTGCCGACGTAGAGTTCCAAGGTAGTCCTCGAAGAAGCGACTGAGGCCGCGCGGGCCTGGTGTGAGACGGACGCAACGCGCGACCGACGAGGCGGCAGACTATCAAGCCGCAAAAAAGGTCTAGTGGATTTTGCCCTTGCCTTGTGGGAACGACGGACTCACCCGTGCGCGGCCGCCGCCAGACGTTCGAGCCACTGCGGCACGGCCAGCCAACGCAGGCCGAGTTTCAGGCGGAATTCGCACCACAAGGATAGGGCCCGCTGGGCGTTGCCGGCCAGGTCACTGGCCGACGGCGCCTCTTCGGCTGGATGCGGCCGGGCAAGCAGCGGCAGGGCGAGCAGGGCGGTGCGGGCGAGGGCGTCGGCCCGCGCCGCCAGGGTCGGCAGGTCGGCCTCGCCCAGCCGGGCGGCATCCTCGGCGATCGCCGGGCGGGCCAGCTCCCAGGCTGCGCGCAGCGCCTCGGCGCGTTCCGGATCGACGGCGTTGCAGCATGCCTCGACCAGCGCCTCGGCGGTCAGGCTGGCGGCAAGCGGACCGTCGAGCCGCGCACCGAGCCAGCCGCTGATCGCGGCGCGTTCGTGCAGGCGCATGCGCGAGGGCATGACCTGGCTGATCAGCCGCTCGGCGAGATCGTCATCCTTGCCACCGGCCTCGCGCCAGCGGCGCAGGGCCTCGTCAGCGACCTGCAGATCGCCCTGACGCAGCCGGCAGATCAGCAGCCGCCGCCAGCCATCCGGATCGGAAGCGCGGATCCCGACGTAATGCACGAAGGCGGCGACCGCGGCCGGCAGATCGTCGAGCGCTTCGTTGGCCTGGCCGAGGTCGAACCAGGCGATCGGCGGGGCGTCGGTGCCATCGGCGCGCATCAGCAGCACGCGGGCGGCGCGGGTCAGACCGAGGCGCAGGGCGAGTCGACCGAGCTGCACCGCCGCCCACGGATGCACCTGCTCGGCCAGATCCGCCCAGCCGGTCTCGTCACGCTCCGACAGGCGCGGCCAGGCGGCATGCGCAAGTTCGAGTGTGCCGCGCGGATCACGACTGCGCCGATCGAGACGCTCGGCGACGCGGGCCGCGACCAGCAGATGGTGGTTGCCGAAGCGTTCGGTCAGCTTGCCCAGGCCGCCCTCGCCGCCCCAGCTGGTCGGCCCGGTGAGCACGAGGGCTTCGAGGAAGGCCGCGTCGAGGGCCGGTTGCTCGACCGATAGGTCGAGCTGATGAGCGCCGTCTGGCATCAGACACCAGGCGTGGGCTTCGTCGGTGGCGCGATCAAACTCCAGGTAGCAGTCCTGACGCAGCCCCGGCAGCCAGGCCCACAGTGCGAGGATGCGCGTACGCAGAACGGGGTCGAGGGCGCGCGCCTGCTCGGGCTGCAGGAAGAGGCGGGCGCGGGCGAAGCCGACGAAGTCCGCCAGCGACGGCGGGAAGGCGCCGAACACGATCGCCATGCCCCCGACCTTGACGATGCGTTCGTATCCGGTTGCGCGCGGCACCAGTTCGACATCCAGCCCAGCGGCGACCAAAGGCGGCGGCTTCCCCTTGCCGGAGCGCTGCAGAGCGCGCGCCCGGTGCCAGTCGTGGGAAAGGCCCAGGACAGGACCCATGGCTGCATGCTACACGGCGGGTCGGGATGGACCACGGATATCGCGTGAAGCCTGCCTCGTGCGGATAATCACGGTTGGGAACACGGAGGGCGGAGAGGGCCCGGACGGCAGGTGGCGATAGATCATTCCGCTCCAAGCCCTCCGTGCCCTCACCGCCCTCCGTGTCCAAGGTGCGCCATGACAAACGGAACTTCTGATTCACCACACTCGTCCGCCTGGTGGTATGCATTTTGACCCATCGGCCCGGTTGCTATGCTGCCAGGCTGCCATGGCCAACGACCCCCTATACCGCCCCGCCCTGCTGCGCTGCCTGCGCGCCGGCTACACCCGCAAGGATCTGCTCGCTGACGTGCTCGCCGGCCTGCTGGTCGGCGTCGTCGCCCTGCCCCTGTCGATCGGCTTGGCCATCGCTTCGGGGGTCGGACCCGAACAGGGCCTCTACGCCGCGATCCTCGGCGGGGTGCTGATCAGCCTGCTCGGCGGCAGCCGGGTGCAGATCGGCGGGCCGGCCGGCGCCTTCGTCGGCCTGTGCGCGGCAGGGGCGGCGCAGTTCGGCGTCGGCGGCCTCGCACTCGCCTGCTTCATGGCCGGGGCGCTCATGTTGCTGCTCGGCCTCTTCCGGCTGGGCAAGGCCATCACCTTCATCCCCATCCCGGTGGTCATCGGCTTCACCACCGGCATCGCGGTGATCATCGCCAGCACGCAGATCGCGCCGATGCTCGGCCTGCCGGACAAGAGTTTCTCGCACATCCAGGACCGCATCGCGCATCTGTGGGCGCACCGTGCCGAGGCGAGCTGGATGCCCGCCGTGGTGTGCCTGGGTACGCTAGCCGCGATCCTGGCGATCAAGCGGTGGAGGCCGGTGATGCCCGGGGCGCTGATCGCCGTCGTCGCAGCGACCCTGACCTCGGTTGTCCTCGGCCTCGAATCCTCCGGCCAATTGCGCACCATCGGTACGGCCTTCGGCGACATCCCGCACGGTCTGCCGGCACCGCACCTGCCCGATCTCGGCCTGCCTGCCGAATGGGGTGCCGGCGACCTGATGCACCGCATCCAAGAGCTCTCTGGCCTGGCCCTGGCGATCGCCCTGCTCGGGTCGATCGAATCGCTGCTCTCGGCCGTGGTCGCCGACGGCCTGTCGGGTGACCGGCATGACTCGAATAGCGAACTGATCGGCCAGGGTATCGCCAACCTGATCGTGCCCTTCTTCGCCTGTCTGCCGGTCACCGGCGTGATCGCGCGCACCTCGACCAACATCCGCGCCGGCGGCCGCACTCCCGTGGCCGGCATCGTCCACGGCGTGGCCATCCTGCTGATCATGCTGGTGGCGGCGCCGCTCGTCGTCCATATCCCCATGGCGGCGCTGGCCGGCGTCCTGCTGTCCGTGTGCTGGGGCATGGCTGAGCTGCGCCACTGGCCGCACATCCTGCGCGCCGGACGCAGTGACGGGTTCCTGCTGCCGGTGGCCTTCGGTCTCACCGTGCTGGTCGACCTGACCTGGGCCGTGACCATCGGCGTCCTGCTGGCGATGTTCTTCTTCGTCCGTCGCATGAGCGAGGCGACCCAGATCGACCGCCGCGCTGCCGACAGTGGATCGGAGGCGGAGGCCGCCCCGGATCTGCCCAAGGGTGTCGAGGTGTACGATGTGCGAGGCCCATTCTTCTTCGGTGCGGCGACCCTGATCCGCGACATCGACAGTCAGATGGGCGTCGAACCACGAGCGCTGATCCTGCGCCTGCGCAATGTGCCCTTCATCGATGCCACCGCCGCCTTCAGCCTGCGCGAACTGCACGCCTCCTGCCGCAAGCGCGGCGCGGAACTGCTCCTGGCGGACTGTCATACCCGCCCCCTGGCCGATCTCGATCGGCATGGGCTGCTTGAACTCGTCGGAGAGGAACGCGTCTTCGGCAGCTACGAGTCGGCCTTGGGCTATGCGGCCGGCATCAGCCAGGAATTCTCGGCCCTGCGCCAGGCCGTACCCCGGCACTGACTGCCGCCCGAGTCACCTTTGCGCAGCGGGGCGGACTCGCTAGCATGGCCCACTTACTCAAGGAGCAGACATGGCTAAAGCCAAGACCGCTAGCCCCCCCGCCGCCAAGCCCGTCGCCAAGCCGGAACCGGTTGTTGCGGCCAAGCCGGCCGCGCCCGCACCCGCGCCTGCCAAGGCGGCGGCCAAGACCGCCAAGCAGGTCGATCCACAGGTCCGCCTGCGCATGATTGCCGAAGCAGCCTATTACATTGCTGAAAAGCGCGGCTTCATCCACGGCCACCACGACGCCGACTGGGCCGCTGCGGAAAAGCAAATAGACAACCTGCTGGCGCGTTAGTTCGGGGGCTTCGCCCCCGCGGCCCTGCGGGCCTGCCCCCCGCGCTTTGTCTGGGTTCGGTTTCGTCGCTCCGCTCCGAAACCGTGGCGGCATCGGCTACGCCGATTGTATGCCGCCACCACCCCTCGGCGCGCGATCCTCGCCTGCGGCTGCGGCCAGGGCTGCGCCCTGGACCCCGTGATTACGCGCGCGGCCAGGGCTGGCGCCCTGGATCCCCATGGCTCATCGCGCGGGGATGTCGACGCTGTCGAAGTCCTTGCCGGTCTCGTCGACGGCGGTGACGGCGATGCGGCCGCCGGCGTGGATGTCGAGGATGTAGCCGTGGCGGACCTCGGCGCCCTTGGCCAGCCAGGTCAGGCCGGGGAAGATGCGGCGCACATCGACGCCCCAGGCGCCATCGCCCAGATAGGTGATGCCACCCGGATCAGGCTGCCCGCCCTTCAGCGGCACCGTGCGCTTGTAGGTGTGCTGGTCGTTCTCCAGCACCACGCGTACGCCAGCAGCTTCGAACAACGGCACCCAGTGTTCGCGGATCAGTTTCGAGACGCGGTTCCCGGTCGGGTCCTTCTCGCCCTTGCTAACCTTCACGGTCGGCCAGGCCGGATAGTGGTAGATCGGGATGATGCTGGGTCGCTTGGCGCGCTTGCTCAATTGCTCGGCAAGCCAGGCGGTCTGCGGGCCGGGGATGGGCGTCGTGTGAGCGCTGTCGAGCAAGATGACGCTCACCTCGTCACCGATGTCGATGGCATGCGTGGCGCTGCCGCCCAACGGCAGCATGGCGTAGAAGTAGGGCGCCTTCGTGATGTCTCCACCGTAGCTCCCTTGCACCTCGTGGTTGCCGATGCACGAAACGAAAGGCAGCAGCCGTCCGTCAGGCGCCCGGGCCGACGCCACCCATGTCTGGATCCAGGTCACCACGCGGGCGCCGTTCTTGCCGTCCTCGTAGGCCAGGTCGCCACCCAGGACGACGAAGTCCGGATCACGCGCCGACAGCGCCTTGGCTGTGGCGGCCAGCCATTCCGGCTTGTGCATGGTATCGCCGCCGGTGGCGATGCGCAGCGGCCGGGCGAGATCAGCCGGCAGGGTGCGGACGCGCTCGGTAGTGCCGGGGAAGCGCAGGGTCACCTCGGTTGCGGGCGCCAGGCCATCGACCAGGGCACGATGCACCACCCAGTCGGTACGCGGCAACGCCACGGACACGGCTGGCACCTGACGCTCGACGCCGCCAACGACCACGGTCAAAGGTACGACCGGCTCGTTGGCCAGCACCAGACGATGCACCTCGATCGCCCGGCAGGGGTCGCGGAAGGCGGTGACATAGATCGGGTCGGCGGCGGCCAGGCTGGCAGCCAGAAGCACGAGCAGGCAGAGGTGGCGCATGTTGCCAGCATGACACGGGGCGGGAAAAGGCTATCCTCGGGCATGCCCTCGCTCTCCTTCCTTGGCGCCGCCCGCACCGTCACCGGTTCCCGCCATCTCTTCGAAGCCGCCGGCCGCCGCGTGCTGATCGACTGCGGTCTGCACCAGGAGCGCGAGCTGCAGGCGCGCAACTGGGACGCCTTCCCCTTCCCGCCGCGCGAGCTCGACGCGGTGGTGCTGACGCACGGGCACCTCGACCACTGCGGTCTGCTGCCCCGCCTGGTCGCGCAGGGCTTCCGCGGCCAGGTCCACTGCACCGCCGCGACCGCCGGCATCGCGCCGCTGGTGATGATCGACAGCGGCCGGCTGCAGGAGGAAGATGCGCGCTTCAAGGAGAAACGCCACGCCGCCGAGGGTCGGCAGAAACCGCAGGGCTACGCGCCGCTCTATACCGCCGAGCAGGCCCAGGACGCCGCCCGCCGCCTGATCGGGCATCCCTGGCGCACGCCGGTGACGGTCGCCCCGGGCATCACCATCTCGTTCCATCCCGCCGGCCACATCCTCGGCTCGGCGCTGGTGCGCTTCCAGGCCGCCGACGGCACCACGGTGCTGTTCAGTGGTGACCTCGGCACCGGCGGCAATCCGCTGCTCGAAGGCCCGGTGACGGATTGCGGGGCGGCCAATCTGGTGGTCGAAAGCACCTACGGCGACCGCGAGCATCCGCCCGAGGACGTCGCCACCCAGCTCGACGGGGTGCTGACCTCGGCATGGCGGCGCGGCGGCAATGTGATCGTGCCGTGCTTCGCCATCGAACGCGCCCAGGAGATCCTCTGGCGCCTGCACCAGCTGCGCGCCCGCCAGCGCCTGGCGCCGTGGCGCGTGTACCTCGACAGCCCGATGGCGATCGGCGTGCTGGAGGTGTTCAAGGCGAACCCGGACTCCTGCCTGCCCGAGATCCGCCGCATGATGGAGCAGGGTCTCGACCCCTTCGACCTGCCCGGCCTGACCCTGACCGCCAACCGCGAGGAGAGCAAGGCGATCAATCTGGTCGAGCGCGGCGCGATCGTGCTGGCCGGCGCCGGCATGTGCAACGGCGGCCGCATCAAGCACCACCTCGATCGGCACCTCGAGCGCGACAACGCCACCGTGCTGTTCGTCGGCTACCAGGCGAGCGGGACGCTCGGACGGCAGATCCTGGAGACGCGCGGCAAGAGCGGCGAGCGGGTACGCCTGTTCGGCCGCTTCCGAGAGGTGCGCTGTGCGATCGAGCAGGTGCGCGGCTTCAGCGGCCATGCCGGCAAGAGCCAGATCCTGGCGTGGGCCGCCGCCTTGACCCCGGCGCCCACACGCGCCTTCGTCATCCACGGCGGCGAGAACGTCACCCAGGGCTTCGCCGCCGAACTGCGCGACCGCTTCGGCTGGGAGGCGGTAGCGCCGGAGTACGGGCAGACGCTCGCGCTCTGAGCTGTGGATGCGCGCGCATGCGATTGTGCGCCTGCTCCGGATTGGAGTGCAAGTCGTTTCATCAACTGGAATTACATGGCGTCGACTGGACGGTACGCTCGCTCGGCTCGGCATGGCGTTTTCCTGCTTCCAGACCCCCGCGATTGAACCAGCCACCCTCCAACTGCGTTCATCCCCGTGTCATGGGCGCAGCTCTCCATATCGTCCCGCCCGAGGAGCGCGTCCGCCGCATGGAAGCCGCCGAATCCCTGGCCAATGATCCGCAAGCACAGGCCGAACTGGCGCTGATGGCGCGGGTGCGCGACGGCGACCGTGAAGCGGTGATCGGCATCGTCGAACGCTACCAGGACGAGCTGATCGGCTTCTTCTACCACCTGTGCTGGGACCAGACCGTCGCCGAAGAGCTGGCCCAGGACGTCTTCGTGCGCCTGTACAACGCCCGCGAGCGCTGGCAGCCGACCGCCCGCCTGCGCACCTGGCTGTACCGCATCGCGCACAACCTGTGGATCGACCACCTGCGGCGCAAGCGCAGCCTGGTGTCGATCGACGCCGAGCGCGGTGAGGAAGGCATGCGCCTGGCCGACGTGCTGGAGGCCGCCCCGCAGGCCGACCCCGACGCGCGCGAACGCGACGCCCAGATCCGCGAACGCGTGCGCGGCGCCCTGGCCGAACTGCCTGAAGGCCAGCGCGAGGTGTTCATCCTCGCCAACGACCAGGGCATGAAATACCACGACATCGCCGCCGTGCTCGGGATCCCCGAAGGCACGGTGAAGTCGCGCATGCACCACGCCGTACGCTTCCTGCGCGACGAACTCGCCGATCTGGTGGAGCAGTCGTCATGAGCACCGACCCCCTGCTGAAGGCGATCGCTCGCGGCGACGCCAACTGCCCGGACGGCGCCAACCTCGCCCGCCTCGGCGCCCTGACCCGTGCCGCCGGGGCCGTGCCCGGCCGCCAGCGCGATCTGCGCGCCAGCGTCGCCCGCGCCCTGGGCGATGGCGACAGCCGCGAGGACGAGGACAGCGTGGCGCGCTGGGTCGATGGCGCCGCCGATCCCGCCCTCGACCGGCTGCGCGACGTGCTGGGCCGCGCCGGCGGTCCTCGCCCCGCCGACCTGCGCGATCGCGTGCGCCGCGCCCTGGCGCCAGCCAGCCTGCGCATGACCCCGCAGCAGGCCGAGCGCACCGGCCGACGCTGGCGCCTGGTCGCCGCGATCGCTGCGGCGCACGTCGCCGCCTTCCTGCTGTTCACCACGCTCAGCGATCGCCCGGACCAGACCGGCAGCGGCCCGGCGGCGCCACGCGCGGCGGCCAGCACGGCCAGCGGCACGATCCAGGCCCCGACCTGGGAGCGCCTGCACGAACTCGGCGGCGACCTGCTTGCGCCCCGGCGCAGCGAACTGGCACGCGAAACCGCCCGCGCCGACGCCCGGCTGGGGGACAGCGCTCCCGCCGTCGGGCGCCTGGTCGCCTGGCTGATCGCCCACCAGGACGCGCGCAGCGGCCGGATCAGCGCCGGCGGCGCGGTGGACGGCGATCGCATGATCGCGGCCCAGGCCCTCGCCGCCCTCGCCCTGCTCGGTGAAGGTGCTGGCGACCAGACCCGCCTCGCCCGCGCCCGCCTCGCCCTCGGCCCGGTCGCCGCAGCCATGGCCGGCGCCGAGCCGATCGGTCCAGCCGCCCTTTCGGCCTCCGCCCTGGCGCTGGTCGAAGGCGCCCTGGTGACCCGTGATCCGGAACTGCAGCTCACCGCCCGCGCCGGACTGCTGCGCCTGACCCGCGAACTGCCGGGCCGGCCGCACGAAGGCGGCCTGGCCGGCCTGGGCTGGCTGGCGATCGAAGCCGCTGCCGCTGGCGGCCTTGAAACGCCGCGTGGCGCCCTTGAGGCGGCACGCAACCGCATCGCCAAGCCGCTGCCGCATCTTGCCGCCGACCAGGGCCGTCTTGGTCTGGCCGCCTACGCCCGGCAGACCCTGGGCATGGGGGCGCAGACCTCGACCCGCGACCAGGTCAACGCCCTGGCCGGCCAGCCGCCGGCCCTGGACGCCGCCGGCCGCGCCGACCCCCTCGCCTGGTTCCTCTCCGGTCTCGCGGTCCACGCTGAAGGTGGCCCAGCCTGGAGCGCCTGGGCTGACGGCCTGCGCAGCGCGCTGCTGCCGCTGCTGGCCAGCGAAGGTGCCGGTCTCGCCCGCCTGCCCGCCGAGCGCATGCGCCACGGCGACGGGGACGATGTGCTGTCCACCGCCGCCGCCATCCTCGCGCTGCAGGTCCCGTACCGTTACGCCGTGCCGAGCCACGCCGCAACGCCCTGAGCATCCGACGGCAGGGGTGAACGCCCCTCCTGCTTCGCCGCCCCGCCGCGCCATGCTGCAACCAACGCGTGGAACCAGCGCCATGCCGGCGCATCCGCGAGCGAAAGCAGCAGCCATGATCCGCAGCATCAAAGCCCTGTACGGCCACAAGCTCGCTGCAATCGATGGCGAGATCGGACACGTGAAGGATTTCTACGTCGATGACCAGTCCTGGGCGGTGCGCTACCTGATCACCGACACCGGCGACTGGCTGACCGGCCGCAAGGTGCTGATCGCGCCGCACCATCTCGGGTCGATCGACCTCGATGGTCGCCATCTGCCGGTGTCGCTGACCCGCAGGCAGATCGAGGAAAGCCCACTGATCGAAACGCACAAGCCGGTCTCGCGCCAGTTCGAGGAGGAGTACTACCGGCACTACGGCCTGCCCTTCTACTGGCAGGGCAACGGCCTATGGGGCATGACCAGCTTTCCGATGCTGGAACTGCCGGCGATCTTCCCCGACCTCAGCAGCGATGCCCAGTCCGGGGGCTCCGCCGGGACTGACTCCCACCTGCGCAGCACGCTGGCGATGCACGGCTACCGCATCAAGGCGACGGACGGCGAATTTGGCCACATCAGCGACTTCATGATCGATGACAAGGCGTGGCGGATCTGCCAACTGGTCGTCAAGACGGGTGGCTGGCTGTTCGGCACCGAGGTCCTGGTGGACACCGAGCACGTCGGCCGCGTCACCTTCGAGGAGTCCACCGTCACCGTGGACATGACCCGCAACGCGATCCAGCACAGCCCCCTCGCCGCCACCAGCCGCAGCGCCGCCTCGTAGGGCCAGCCTGGGAGCGCAGGCTTCAGCCTGCCGGTGCAATGGATGCGCACTCGCATGCAGGCTGAAGCCTGCGCTCCCAGGACCGACGAAACCGAGCCGCGACAAAGGGCGGGGGCCCGGGGGCAATGGCGTTGCATTTGGGACTCTTGGGGACGCAAGGCGGAAGGCGGAAGGCGGAAGGCGGAAGGGTTGCTGAATCGAGTTGATGGGGGCCTGTCGTAGCGCCGACCCATTTTCGACTTCACGACTGGGCCGGCAGTCCAATCCGCATTTCTTCCG
>JFJP01046428.1_pt1 | contig 12502 bp, 11 predicted proteins | sample 431651 | NCBI WGS metagenome assembly JFJP01 (sample SAMN02602958, study PRJNA72255) | Microbial mat metagenome, whole genome shotgun sequencing project. | biome: fresh water; feature: sink hole; material: water; isolation source: purple microbial (photo- and chemosynthetic) mats found in... | reverse complement strand
GTCGGCACCTTCGTTTTCAAGGGAAATGAAAGTCTGGAAATAAAAAAATCGAAAATACGCGGAGAATTATCGGAGGGGATGATTTGTGCTGAAGATGAACTGGGACTGGGAAATTCTCACGAGGGAATTATGGTGCTTGATAAGGATGCAAAACCAGGTAGCGCCGCTTCAGAGTATTTTAAAGTAGTAAAAGACCATGTATTTGAAATAGGCTTAACCCCTAACAGAATTGATAGTGGATCTCATTTCGGAGTTGCAAGGGACCTTGCAGCTTATCTGAATATAAACAACGGCTTTCAAGGTAAGGCCGTTCTTCCTGATATTGCAGCCTTTCGACCTGACAATAACAATAAGGGGTAAAGATAGGAGACTCACCCGAATGGACAAAGAACAAACTTCGGGCTGTAGGACTCAACCCCATCAATAATGTTGTTGACATAACCAATTTTGTTCAGAATGAAATCGGACAGCCACTCCATGCATTTGATGCTGATAAGATTGATGGAAAAAAGGTTATCATAAAAAACCTCCCCGACAAGAGTAAATTCATTACCCTTGATGAAACTGAAAGAAACTTGTCATCCAGAGATCTGATGATATGCAACAGTAAGGAGGGAATGTGTATTGCAGGAGTATTTGGAGGCATTAAATCAGGGATCACGACCACAACAAAGAATATTTTTCTCGAGAGTGCATATTTTAATCCTGTCTCAATACGCAAAACATCAAAAAGGCACGGGCTTAAAACAGATGCATCTTTCCGTTTTGAAAGGGGAGCTGACCCTGCAATAACAACATGGGCATTGAAAAGAGCAGCCCTGCTAATAAAAGAGATTGCGGGAGGAAGCATTTCTTCTGATATTATTGATATTTACCCCGTACCTGTAAAAAATGTAATTATAGAAGTTAACTACAATAATATCAACAGACTCATTGGCAAACAAATAGACAAGTCTGTAGTTAAACGGATCTTCGGGCTTTTAGATATAGCTATTAGGAGTGAAGACGAAGAAAACCTGGTTCTTGAAATCCCGTCTTACAGAGTTGATGTCAGGAAAGAGGCAGATGTTATTGAGGAGATTCTCAGAATTTATGGCTATAATAACATTGAGATCACCAGCCATGTAAATTCAACACTCTCCTACCCTGAGAAACCTGATAAGGAGAAGATAGTAAATATTATCTCTGACCTTCTTACCTCAAACGGATTCTCAGAAATAATGTGTAATTCGCTGAACCCGGCAGCATTTTACGAACAGAATGAGGATTTTGCTAATGAGCAAATGGTGATTCTGGCTAATCCGCTGAGCTCAGATCTTAATGCAATGAGACAATCTCTTTTGTATGGAGGATTAAGTTCCGTTGCATGGAACCTCAACAGGCAGAATTCGGATATTAAATTTTACGAATTCGGTCATTGCTACCATTACAAAAAGACTGAACAACCGCACCCAAAAGTTCATAACTACTTAGAGAAAGCCACTCTTGACCTGTTTCTGTCAGGAAATACAAATAAACAGAGCTGGAACTCAAAAACAAATCCGACTGACTTTTTCAATGCAAAATCAGCTGTCGAGATGGTGCTTGTAAGGATGGGAATTAATCCCGGAAATTTAATCACAGGAGAAAGCAATAAAAAGTATTATGCGGAATCGATAACATACCTGGTCAATAATAAAATTGTTGCAGAGACCGGGCGCATATCAAAAAAATATCTCTTGCAATTTGACATTGGACAGGATGTTTTTTATAGTAGTATTGATTGGGATTATATTTTGAAACTGATAAAAACCCATACAATATCATATAAGGAGCTTCCAAAATATCCATCTGTCCGGCGTGACCTTTCACTGCTTCTCAACAGTGATATCAAGTTTGCAAAGATCAGGGAACTTGCACAAAAGACAGAGAGAAGTATTCTTCAGGACATCACTCTTTTTGATGTTTACGAGAGTGATAGCCTTGGTAAAAATAAAAAATCGTATGCAGTCAGCTTTATATTGCGCGACGACGTAAAAACCCTGACCGATAAGAATATAGACAAGGTAATGAATAACCTTATCAGGGTATTGGAAAAAGAACTAAATGCACAGATAAGATAGATTTAATGAGTAAACCAAGGGTTGAGTTGATAAAAGGAGACATTACAAACATGGAGGTTGATGCCATCGTTAATGCAGCCAACAACTCGCTGCTTGGCGGCGGCGGCGTGGACAGGGCCATACATAATGCTGCCGGACCCGGCCTTATTGCTGAATGTGAACAACTTAATGGATGTAATACCGGTCAGTCAAAAATTACATCTGGGTATAATCTTAAAGCTAAACACATTATCCATACAGTTGGACCTATATGGTATGGCGGCTATCGCGATGAACCTGAACTTCTGGCATCGTGTTACCAGACCAGTCTTCAGATTGCAAAAGACAAGAAATTAAAAACAATCGCATTCCCTGGAATCTCAACCGGCATTTATGGATTTCCTAAAGAACTGGCTGCACTAATAGCTGTTACAGAGACAAAAAGATTTTTACAAAAGCATAGCTACCCGGAGAAAGTTATTTTTGTCTCATTCAGCGACGATGACTACGAAGCATACAGGAAGTTATTAGATCAATGAGAAAATTCATCACAAGCGTAAGTAACTATTTTTCCCTTGTAAAGTTTAGTCATACTATCTTTGCAATGCCCTTTGCTCTTATTGGTTTTTCGATGGCAGTAGCAAATACCCCGGCAGATTTCAGCACCAGATTATTGTTTCTGATAATTCTATGCATGATATTTGCACGCAATGCAGCGATGGGATTTAACAGGCTAGCTGACAAAAAGTTTGATGCATTAAATCCGAGGACATGGTCAAGGGAGATCCCATCCGGACTGATTAACTCAAAGGCAGCAACTGCATTTGTAATTATTAACTCAATCCTGTTCGTAATTACAACATTTTTCATCAACCGGCTAACTCTGATTTTATCGCCAGTTGCCCTGCTAATAATAATTGGATACAGTTTCACCAAAAGGTTTACTGCACTCTGCCATTTTGTTCTCGGACTGGGACTCAGCCTTGCTCCTATTGGCGCATATATATCAGTGACCGGAAAATTCAATATTCTGCCTCTGATCTATTCGTTTATTGTACTCACCTGGGTAAGTGGTTTTGATATTATATATTCCCTTCAGGATGATGATTTTGACAGGACCAATAAACTACACTCATTACCTTCAGTTACAGGCAGAAAAACTGCTCTCACAATCTCAGTTATTTTACATATTTTTTCTTTTTCTCTTGTGGTACTGGCAGGCATTACAGGGGGTGGAAAACTGCTATTCTGGACAGGAGCAACTGTTTTCTCGGTTCTTCTGGTATACCAGCACAGCATTGTCAGACATGATGATCTGAGCAGAGTTAATATGGCGTTTGGCACAACCAATGGCATAGCAAGCGTGATATTTGCTACGTTTGTAATACTTGATATGTTTGTCATATTCTGATACATAATCACTTAATTAATAACAAAAATATTCTAGTTGCTGTATGTAGAACCGGACTCATAAATTTGTATTATATTTCCTGTGAAAAACTTCATAGTTTAATTTTCATATTGTTGATACATGCTTAAATTCTTTTTATGGACGAATTAGTTATCAAAGAGGTAGTTACAAAAAAAGATCTTCGAGAATTTATCTATCTCCCTAAAAAGGTACACAAGAACGAACCTGATTGGCTGCCACCTATCTATATGGATGAATGGGAGTTATTTGATAAAAAGAAGAATAAGTCGTTCAAGTACGCTGATGCAATATTGCTGCTTGCATACAGAGGTAAAAAACCTGTAGGCAGAATAATGGGTATCATAAATAACAGATATAACTCAATTAATAATGAGCAACATGGACGATTCTGTTTCATGGAGTGCTATAATGACCAGGAAGTCTTTCATACACTGCTTTCAAAGGCAGAGGATTGGGCACGTCAGAATAAAATGACCAGGATAATAGGACCACTGGGGGTTTCCGATAAAGACCCGCAGGGATTCCAAATTGAAGGTTTTGAATACCCACAGTTCATGACCAGTCCCAATAATTCTGCATATATGCCGCAATTGATGGAAGCAGAAGGATATGAAAAAAAGGTAGATCTGGTTAACTATCTTGGCAAACTTCCCGATCAGATGCCTCTCGTCTACGAAAAAGTTCTTTCAAGGGTTGACAATAACAAGGAGTATAGGATTATTGAGTTTAATTCAAAAAAGGAACTGAAGCCATATATACTTGGTGTTCTTGAACTTATGAATGCAACTTTTGCTGAAATATACGGTTTTGTACCTCTTAACGATAAAGAGAAAACCGATTTTGCAGCCAGGTACTTACCAATTCTTGATCCGAAATTCGTTAAAGTCATTGAGACGGAGAAGAAAGATTTAGTTGGATTTGCTATTGGCATGCCTGATTTCAGCAGGGGAATAAGAAACGCCAGGGGAAAGCTTTTCCCCTTTGGAATAATAAAGATACTGAGAGACTCAAAAAGATCAAAAAAGCTGCTGATGATGCTTGGTGGAGTGAAGAAAGAATATCGCGGAAAAGGACTCGATGTCCTGATGGGTGTAAAAATACTTCAGTCGGGTATCAAACACAATATGGATACAATAGATAGCCACCTCGTACTTGAGAATAACATAAAAATGAGAAGTGAGTACGAAAGAATTGGCTGTAAGGTAGTTAAGAAATTCCGGATATACCAGAAAGAACTTTAAAACCTAAAAACAAGCGAAAAGCCAAGCATCTCTTTGAATTGAATCCGGGCAGTCTTCTTTTGTGTTCCATCAGGCCTTAATACCGGGTTCTTATCTTTATCGAGTTCAACTGTCTTAGTATCATCATCAAAAATAAGATGTGTATTAAAGCGCACATCAGTAAACCAGTTAATATTAGCTACCACTATCGTTTCCCAGTCTATATCAATGTTAAGTGGGTTATGAATATAATTTGTAAAGAGTTGTATCCTGTTTGTAACTGTTATATTTTTCACAGGTTTGTAAATGTTCGATACCATAAAACTAACCCCTGTCTCATTTAATGATTTTTTATCTTTATCAATACCATATTTAGTCTGATCAATATTCGCTGTGTCGGGAACAAAAGTTCCTTTATATGACAATGGAGAAAAGTTCAGAGATGTGGTGGCATTGGGCTTGTAATCAAGTCCAAAACCTATTGTCAGAATTGCCGGGTTCATAAATTTTGAAACCGGAACAGAATCATTTGGATAGTTATAACCTTTAAGAGTCTGCGTTTTGAATAGCATAATACCACTGAAATCAAACTTCCCAAAGGCTTTATGATTTAGTTTGGAGTTTGTCTCAAGCAGGTCAAGATTCTTACGGATCGGATTGTCTCCTGAAGCCATAAATCCCAGCTTCATCCTCACATAGTTATTCGAAGTTGTTTTAAGCAACTTGTTATTATAATCAGCATAGCCGGTTACATCAAGTGCAGTAGCTATACTGTTTTCACCTCCCTTAACCCAATTTGTCAGTGCCGACTGGTTTAAAATCAGGGAGGACTCAGTTCTGTATTTCCAGTATTTGCGCTTGACAATAATTCTTTGGACATCGAGCAGTTTTGAATTGTCAATTGATTGAACATTAACTTTTGCATCGGAGTAATTTCCCTGTTTTGGTGGTCTCCGGAAATTAATTCCCTGCTCAATATATAATCCGATTGTATCTCTTGCCAGATTACCGATCCATATTGTTACAGAATCAGAAAACTCATTTCGTAGCCAGTACCTGGCCATTCTGTCAGATTTTGAGTTTAGCCATATAGAAGTTACTGAGTCTCCCAAGCCGGTAAAATTAACTTGTGATGAATCCCGTTCTTCAAGATACTTCAGCAATAAGTTAACTGCAACCTCAATAGAATCTGCCTGAAATGGATATTCTAAATACCTGAACGGATAACCCGGACGTTCAGATGTAACTTCCTTAAGCGTATCAATAATAACCATAATAGTAGTATCTTTTAACCCTGCTGAAGCCTGATCAACTAAGAAAGGATCAGGAATAGCAACGGGTAACCTGCCAAGAGAGTCAGGAACCGGTGCCAAAGCACTTGTATCGGATTTCATTACAGAGTCAACAGGACTTACAAATCTTACAGGATCAATAACCGGAATTTTTAATCGCAGAGGCTCCCATATATAAAATTTATCCCAGGTAATAAGAAGAGAATCGTAGGGATATTTTTTCAGAATGTTTGCGGACGAATCATAAGGCTGGTGTGATGCTTCAAATACAAGATGCCCAAGAGCCAACCTGAAAGGATCATGTATATCATTCCAGTATTGTGGCTGATATCTCTCATGCAGAAATTTTACCGCCTGACTGGTTGAAAGAACTATTTCTGGTTTCTTTACTTCATCATTTAAGATTATTCCATTGTTTTTTAATAAAGACTTGCATAAATAATAACAAAAAATAATCGTATAGCGATCCCTTTCATAATTTTTAAATTTAACAGATATTTTTTCCCGGTTGAATATATCACAAAATACCTTTATTTTTACATAAATTATTCTTTCAATTGATGTCACTCTATTCAGTAACGGAAAAAACCAGGTTTGATATATATAAAAATATCAAAAACAGAGATTTTTTTTCATTTCAATAGCCACCAGGCATTATCCGGATCCATTACACTGAATTTTTTACTCCCGCATTTCATAGCGAATGCGAATGGAGGAATCTATAAAATAATTAATTATATACAAACAATAATTACCATGAACTTGCCATTCACAGAACCATTTAAGATAAAAATGGTTGAAAACATATACAAAAGTACAAGAGACGAAAGAGAAAAATGGATTAAAGATGCGTCATATAACCTATTCAACCTGAGATCAGAGCAAGTCTTCATTGATCTGCTAACCGATTCAGGTACTGGTGCTATGAGCGATAAGCAATGGTCCGCAATGATGGTAGGAGATGAAAGCTATGCAGGCGCATCATCTTACTACAAATTAAAAGAAGCCGTAAAAGATATCACTGGCTTTGATTATTTTTTGCCAACACACCAGGGAAGAGCAGCAGAAAATGTTCTCTTTTCTGTGCTTGTAAAAGAGGGAGATCTGGTTCCGGGAAATTCCCATTTTGATACAACAAAGGGACATATTGAATTCAGGAAGGCAAAAGCTATTGATTGCACAGTTGATATTGCCTCTGATACAAATGCATGGTATCCGTTTAAAGGAAATGTTGATCTGAAAAAACTGGAAGATATCCTGAAAAATAATCCGGCAGAGAAGATCTCATGCATAATTGTTACAATAACCAATAACACTGCCGGTGGCCAACCGGTAAGTATGGATAACTTAAGGAGCGTTGGGGACCTTGCACAAAAATATGGAGTGAAATTTATCCTCGATTCAGCCCGCTTTGCGGAGAATGCTTATTTCATAAAGCAAAGGGAAGATGGTTATTCAAACAAAAGCATTAAGGAAATTGTAGCAGAAATGTTTTCCTATGCTGATGGAATGACAATGAGTTCAAAGAAAGATGCTATAGTAAACATGGGTGGTTTTATAGGGCTGAGAGAAAAGGAGCTATTCCTGCAAGCATCAACCTATAACATTATATATGAAGGCTTTATTACATATGGCGGCATGTCGGGAAGAGATATGAATGCGCTGGCTCAGGGACTATACGAAGGAATTGAATTAAACTATCTCGAATCGCGCATAAACCAGGTTAACTATCTTGGTACGAAGATAAAAAGCTATGGAATACCAGTCCTTGAGCCGTTTGGGGGTCATGCTGTCTTTATCGATGCGAAGAAATTTCTGCCTGGAATTCCAAAAGAAGAATTTCCGGCACAGACACTCGCTGTTGAGTTATATATCGAGGGTGGCATCAGAAGTGTTGAGATCGGGGCGCTTATGGCCGACAGGGACCCTGTGACTCGACAAAACAGGTACCCTGCACTGGAAATGGTCCGGCTTGCTATACCCAGAAGGGTTTATACAAATAACCATATGGACTATATTGTTGCTGTGATAAAAAATGTATTTGAAAGAAGATCAGAAATAAAAAGAGGCGTCAAGATCGTTTATGAAGCTCCGATAATGCGCCATTTCACAGTGGAGTTAGAGAAAATAAATACTTAAGGATGCAGGATCTTACAATCGGTAACGAAGGAAAGTTAATACTTAAATTTGCAGCACCAATGTTGTTGGGCAATGTTTTCCAGCAGCTTTTCAGCATTGTTGACAGTTTTGTTGTAGGAAATTTTGTTGGAAAAATTGCATTGGCTGCCGTTGGAGCCTCGTTTCCTGTTATTTTCATTATGATATCAATGATAATCGGACTCGTAATGGGAACTACGGTAGTCGTTTCACAATACTATGGCGCAAAGGATTTTGTAAAAGTAAAACGTGCCATCGATACAATGTATATCTATGCTACTGTTGCAGGCATCGTCACAACCGTTATCGGGCTTGTAATAAGCGAGCCCCTGCTTCGTGCACTGGGCCTTCCGGAAGAGATTATGCCTCAGGCCACACTCTATCTCAGGATATACCTGTCGGGAATGATAATATTCTTCGGGTACAACGGAACAAGTGCAGTATTGAGGGGAATGGGTGACTCAAAAACACCATTATACTTCCTTATAATTGCAACTATCACCAACATAATCCTTGATCTTTTATTCGTGGCCGTCTTTAAATGGGGAGTAGCAGGTGCCGCTTATGCCACACTGATTTCAAACGGAGTAGCTTTTGGACTTGCTATTTACTGGCTTAACAAAACTCATAAAATTGTCAGGATAGCTATCCGGGGACTGCATTTCGACAGAGAGGTTTTCAGGCAAAGCATACGTATAGGATTACCAACAGGTGTCCAGCAAACAATGGTTGCAATGGGTGCCCTGGTTTTACTAGGCATTGTTAACAGATTCGGCACCAACACAATAGCTGGCTTCTCCGTTGCCAGCCGGCTGGATTCTCTGGCGCTGATTCCTGCTATGTCATTTTCCCAGGCCCTCTCAACATTTGTCGGGCAGAATATTGGAGCAAATAAACCCGAGAGAATAAAAGCCGGACTAGTTGCCACAGTAAAAATGTCAGGCATTGTAACAATTGTTACAACTATATTTATTGTCATTGCCGGGCATTTACTAATGAGCCTGTTCTCTAATGACGATGAAGTTATCAGAATCGGTAGCCAATACCTCACAATAGTCAGTTCATTTTATCTGCTGTTCACACTGATGTTTATATATAACGGAGTTATGCGTGGCGCCGGAGACACCCTCATTCCCATGTTTGCCACGCTATTGTCATTATGGCTTATAAGAATTCCCATGGCCTGGTACCTGTCAGAAAAGATCGGCGAATCAGGGATATGGTGGTCAATTCCCGTTGGTTGGGCTATCGGATTGGCATTGTCTTTCACTTATTATAAATCAGGACTTTGGAAGAAGAAAACTGTTGTTAAATATCAGGAGAATTTGTAAATTTCAAACTTAATTTTCAAACGATCAATTCAAAGAAAAGTCAGATGATAAAATCCATGACCGGCTATGGAAAAGCTATAGCAGAAACTTCCCGGAAGAAAATAACCATCGAAATAAAATCACTTAATTCCAAGCAACTCGATCTGAACACTAAGCTCCCATGGCTTTATAAAGAAAAAGAACCTGAGATCAGAAATCTTATCAGTCAAAGGCTGGACAGGGGAAAGATAGACTTCTCCATATTCTGTGATATGCTTGACGATGAAGTTGTTACCGTAATAAACAAATCAGCTGTAAGAAGCTATTATAACCAGTTTAAGGAGATTGCCTCGGAATTGAAAATTGACCTGGATGACCAGATATTTTCTGCAATCATGAAACTTCCCGACACTCTCAAAACGGAAAAAGCAGAGATCTCTGAAGAAGAATGGGATATGATCAGAAGCCAGATTATTGAGTCAGTAACCATGCTTGATGCTTACAGAACTGAAGAGGGTATCTCTATTATGACGGATCTTAAGAAATGTATCGGGAAAATACTGGAGCTGCTTGATTCTGTTGGGACATTCGAAGGAGGAAGAATAATAAAAGTAAGGGAAAAGCTAATGACCATTCTTGAAGAAAACGCCGGCACCGAGAACCTCGACAAAAACAGGTTTGAACAGGAACTGATCTTTTATCTTGAGAAATATGACATTAATGAAGAAAAGGTAAGATTGAAAACTCACTGCGACTATTTTCTGGAAACTGTAGAGACTCCCTCTCCAAATGGCAAAATATTAAACTTCATAGCACAGGAAATAGGTCGCGAGATAAACACCATCGGGTCAAAAGCAAATGACGCATCGATACAAAAACTGGTGGTTATGATGAAAGACGAACTGGAAAAAATCAAAGAACAGACATTAAACGTTTTATAAATTGTTGCAGACAGTAAACATGAATTACATACAATAAAAAGCAGATGGAAGGTAAACTCGTTATTATATCTGCACCCTCGGGCGCCGGAAAAACAACAATAGTTAAGCATCTGCTGGAAAGTGATATTAATCTTGCATTTTCAGTATCTGCAACCACCAGGCCACTGAGAGGTAATGAGGTGGATGGTAAAGACTATTTTTTCTTGTCAGTAGCGGAATTCAAAAAGAAGGTAGAAAATAATGAATTCGTAGAGTGGGAAGAGGTTTATAAAGATATTTTTTATGGTACCCTGAAAAGTGAGCTGGAGAGAATATGGGCAAAAGGACAATCAGTATTATTCGATGTCGATGTCAAAGGAGGAATGGCACTGAAAAAAAAATTTGGATTGAATGCAATAGCTATATTTATTATGCCTCCTTCGGTAGAAGAGCTTGAGAACAGGCTTCATTACAGAGCAACTGATTCTCAGGAAACAATAAAAATGAGAGTCGAAAAAGCAAGGGAAGAGATGAAATTTGCTGATTATTTCGATAATGTAGTTGTCAACCATCAGTTGGATCAGGCAAAAAAAACAGCTCTTAAAATGGTCACATCTTTTCTTGGAGATTAAACAAGTCGTTTCACATGTCGAAAATCGGTTTATATTTCGGTTCTTTCAACCCTGTTCATATAGGGCATATTGCTATCGCAGGATACATGACTGAATTTGCAGGGCTCGATCAGGTTTGGTTTGTTGTCAGTCCTCATAATCCTTTAAAAAAGAAAGATACTCTTCTTGATGATCATCAACGTCTTTACATGGCCCAACTGGCAATTGGTGATAATGACAGGATGAAGGCTTCCGATATTGAATTTAAACTTCCGGTGCCGTCATATACCATCGATACGCTTACATATCTTAGTGAAAAATACCCCAAAAATAAATTCAGCCTTGTAATGGGAGAAGATAATCTTTATACCCTGCATAAGTGGAAAAACTCCGGCGAGCTGATAAAGAACCATACAATATATGTTTATCCCAGGCCTGATTCAGTAAAACCCTCCTCTCCCATTCTGGAAAAAATACTGTCTGGTGGTGATATAAAATATGTCAAAGCTCCTCTTATGGAGATTTCAGGAACATTCATTAGAGATGGCATCAAACAGGGTAAAGATATGTCGTACTTTCTTACACCATCTGTCTGGAGATATATTAAGGAGATGCATTTCTATGAGAAATGATATTCCCCGATCAAACTTTCTGAATCTCTTTAATTATCTCCTCTCCCCTGACAAGTGCCTTCTCATTCATTGGGATTAGGTTGTGATATCTCTCTGGTAATGATTTCTTTAAGCCTTTAATTACATTTTCCAGCTTAATTATGGGTTTAACTTTAATAAATCCTCCCAGAACAATCATATTGAAGGTCTTTGAACTTTTCATTCTTGCAGCCTCTTCTGTTGCATCAACACGATACACTGTGATATCTTTTCTTTCCGGGTGCCTGGTAATACCGTTACTGTCATAGATAAGTACTCCTCCAGGCTTAATTGAACTTTCAAATTTATCAAGACTTTGCTGGTTCAGTATTATTGCTGTATCAAAATGCTTTATAATAGGTGAACTGATCCTTTCTGTACTAAGAATTACTGTAACATTTGCTGTACCGCCACGCATCTCAGGTCCATAAGAAGGCATCCAGCTCACTTCCATATCCTGCATTACACCTGAATATGCCATTATCTTACCCATCGACAGTACACCCTGTCCTCCAAATCCGGCTATAATTATTTCTTCAGTCATTTCTTTGAGAATTTCATGTTAAAATGGTTACTCTGATTCCGGTGTTTTAAGGTCACCGAGTGGATAAAAAGGGAACATTGTCTCTTCCATCCATTTATTAGATTGAACAGGGGTCATCTTCCAGCCTGATGGGCAATTAGAGACAATCTCAATAAAACAAGTGCCCTTGTTGAGTTTTTGATACTGGACAGCTTTACGAATTGCTTTCTTTGTTTTACGGACATTGGCAGGAGTATGAACACTCTGCCTTGTAACATAATATGTACCCGGCAGGGTAGCAACAAT
>JFJP01039846.1_pt1 | contig 12503 bp, 10 predicted proteins | sample 431651 | NCBI WGS metagenome assembly JFJP01 (sample SAMN02602958, study PRJNA72255) | Microbial mat metagenome, whole genome shotgun sequencing project. | biome: fresh water; feature: sink hole; material: water; isolation source: purple microbial (photo- and chemosynthetic) mats found in... | reverse complement strand
TTTGAAATAACATGAAACGTAGTACAATTTATAGATGAGTTTAAGTTTTTCATCTTCCGCGCTATAAAAAATAATTTTCTTTGCCAATTTAAAAATCGAGACAATTCTATCAAAGGAATTCGAAATAATGAAAACGCCCGTGGTTCCCAGAAACACCAAAAGTAAAGCATGTGGATTTAAAAAAAACTTTATTGGTGGGCCGCCGTAAACGACACCAAAATAAAGAGTTGATATAATTAATAAGACGGATAAAAATAGCTTAAGATTAACTGTCATAACCTTTTATAGCTCAGAGAAATTAGCCATTGATTCGTTGAATATCGGCGCAGTTCCAAATCCCAAAGCCGCCAAAGTCATTTGTGATTGCAATAAAGACCCCAGTAAATTTGGATATTTGCTCACTTGCGGAGAAGCAATCCATAAATTATCCACTTTATGAAGAGTGCCGTTCGCATTCATTTTAATTTCACCACAAGACAGTGGTGAAGATATAAATAACCGTTCGCTCTTGATGTGTTCGGCCATTTCAGGAAATGCGCGTTTAATTTGACGTTTCATTTTTTTAAGAACTTCGGCGATATTTTCAGTTTCTTCAGCAGTATCCACATCAACAAAAGACATCCAATGTGAAATTTGTTTTTGCGGTGTTAAAGCAGCGCTAAAGCGCCCTACACAAGGACCGATATCGTCATCTGTTGTGCCATTCAAAATAAATAGATTATCCTTTTCGACAACGACAGCGCCCTCGGGAAGTTCGTGAAATAAATCCAAACACAAACCCAACCAGGCCGTGTCTTTTTTTAATTTTGCTTTTGCGCGGTGACCCATGAATTCATCGGGCATTAATAAATTCAAGTCACGAACATTGCCTGTGAAAATAAAATTATTAGCATGAAAATGTTTTGTTCCATTCACAGTAACGTGGGTCAGTTTGTCGTCGGTAAAATTAAATTTAGTGACATAACTGCGAAGTAAGATTTCACCTTGGTATTTTTCTTTGATCAAATGAATGATTTGGTGAACAGGAAGAGTCAGTTGAATTTCACTTTTATTTAAAAAGTAAGCCAACTGGTCATAGAATTCTGGAGACTTATCCCCGAAACCGACAAAGGATTTGAATCCACTGGCATCATAAGTTTCTGGATGATTTTCCTTAGTAGGTCCGATCAGCTTGAGGCCTAAAAAGTTTTCAAGTTGAAATAAAACTTGCGATGATAATTCGGTATGAGGATAAAAGCGCAGGCCATTTTCAATCACTTCAAATTGAAGACTTGCGGGACGGTTAGCACCGCCAATTTCATTTTCGGATTCCAAAATAAGAATATTTTTTGTTTCAGTTGAAATATGTGAAGCGATATTAAGTCCGGTTAAGCCAGATCCAATAACAATATAATCGTAAATATGCATGATGAAGTCCTCGTATTCCTTGAGATCTAACAGTGTTGAGAATGATTAACCTCAACGATAAAAAAATCTGACCGAGTTGCAACAAAAACTATTGGAAAAAATTAACTAACGCATTTAATCAGAAAGCGTAATGCAAGTCTGACGTGCCTTTTAAGATGGACGTGCTTATCTAAAGCGCAGGCGATAGATGGTGAAAATTTGTAATATAAAAAAACAAATTTACGTCCAAAGAAAGATTTTTTTAAATAGTGATCTCGGAAATGTCGAAGGATTTGAACTTCGACAGCCTTTGGAGATTCAAAAGCACTGGTTGCTATAAAACATCTTGGACGTTCATTTGATGCCGACGACAAAAAAGCTTTGATAATCTCTGGGTGCCTACATTGCTTTTGAAATATTTGAGCTTTGCGTAAAAGATCTGGAAAGATTGGTGTTAGTGGAGCAAATTTTGCAAGTTGAAGTGCTGCTCTTTTTTGTCTGTTACCGTAAGCGTCGCTTGTATCATAGATTCTGAGTAAGTCCCAATAGACGGATGTAACAATCGAGAGTTCTGCTGTTTTTGCATTTTCTTTGAAGTGATCCGGTGAGAGTTGACCCGGAGCACATTCGAATATCATTTCTAAAATCTTGAGATACTTTTCGTATACAACAGCAGCCTCAGAAAATAATTTACTCTGCATAAAAGTATGGCCTTTTTTGGTAAAAGCCAGTCGGCTGTGCCATAGTTTAAGCTTGCGATCTTCTTTGGCTTTCTCTAGAGAGACTAAATAGCTCCCCTTACCCGTTGAAACAGATGGGGATTTCGATGAAGCTGAGTTATTATCGTCGTTATCGATCACAGAACTATTATTTTACAACAGGCTGATGGGGTCAACATCTACAATCACCTTGACCTTGGAGGGAACCCATTTCTGGTCGGCCAGCAATCGTCTTGAAAAAGTATTCAGGACCAGACTCTTTTCGCCTTTGATGATCATGTGAAATCTAAAATTATTTTTTATTTTTGCCAGAGGCGCTGCTGCGGGACCTAATATTTGAATGTCTTTGTAATGCTCAGAGAATTTTTGCTGTAACGATATTGCACGCGCTTTGATGAGTTGTATTGTTTCTTGTGCTGATTCGAGCGACATCGACTGGATGCGAAATGAAATCATCTTTTGAAAAGGTGGATAACTCAGTGGAGAACGTGCTTGCAGTTCGTTATTTACAAAGCCCAAATAATCATGGTTTTTTGCGAATATCAGTGACTCATGGTCTGGGTTATAGGTTTGCACAATGACTTGGCCCGAAGTCCCTAATGAACTCACGTGTCGCCCTGAGCGTCCACTCATTTGAGTGATCAGTTGGAAGCTTTTCTCAGTGGCTCGAAAGTCTGGAAGATTAAATCCGACATCCGCCAAAACAAGTCCTACCAAATTCAATTTTGGAAAATCTAGACCTTTAGCAATCATTTGTGTCCCGACCAGGATATTAATTTTTTCATTTTCCATATCTGCAATTAAATTTTCCATTTCAAGTCGACTTTGAATTTCATCGCGATCTGCTCTTGCAATTTCTAACTCTGGAAATAATTTTTTTAAATCAGTCTCGATCAGTTCAGTTCCTAATCCCAAGGCGGTCAATTCCCCGCAAGAACACTGTGGACATTTTAATGTGAAATTTTGATGGTAATCGCAGTAATGACAAACCAAATGACTTCTTGCATGCAAAGTAAGGCTGATATCGCAATTTGGACATTCTGCAGAATAGCCACAACCCTGGCAGAAGACCATGTTGGCCATTCCTCTTCGATTCAGCAACAAAGCGATTTGCTCTTTTTTTTCCAGGGCCAGAAGCATTTTTTTATAAAGAGAATCTGAAAGCCAAAAAGGTAAATTCTGCGGACGTTTTTGATTCTCTTTTTCTGCACGCAGATCGATAATTTCAATTTCAGGGAGTGGGCGATCAGCAACTCGCGAGAGCAACGAATGTAGAACATATTTTTTTTCTTGCGCATTTTTCCAGGACTCTAAACTTGGTGTGGCTGATCCTAAAATCACCGGGCAATTCGAAAATTTTCCTAACATGACCGCACAATCACGACCGTGATATTTTAATTTTTCATCTTGTTTAAAGCTCGATTCGTGCTCTTCATCGACAACGACGAGCCCCAAATTCTGAACTGGGCAAAACAGAGCAGAGCGCGCTCCAATAAGTATTTTTTTTTCACCTTCGATAATTTCCCACCATTGATTTGTTCTTTCGCGGTCGGTCAGCTGCGAATGAAGAACTGCCACTTGGTCGCCAAAGCGCTCGACAAATCGATTCACAAGCTGGGGAGTCAATGAGATTTCAGGAACCAAAAAAAGACCTTTTTTGTTTTCTCGAATACATTTTTCGAAAAGCTGCAGATAAATTTCAGTTTTACCAGAGCCCGTAACACCATGAACAAGGTGCACAGCAAATTGAGAATTGACAGATATTGCATCAACACATTTTTTTTGTTCTGCAGTTAGATTGGGTTTTTTTGTTTTTTCTAAAATTGGAACGACAGGGGCACGATTTGATTTTCGCTTTTGAGTTGTCTTGCGAAGTGGTGGAAAACTGAGTTGAATCACTTGACCTAAAGGGTGAATATAATATTCAGCAACCCACTCGAGCCACTTTAAAAAGGGATCCTTCAAGCGCGGCCATTCTGTATCCAACGAAAGGATTTCTTTAAGTTTAAACTTAGATTCAGACTGATTATTCAAAGCGGCCCAATGATCTTGAATAACAAAGCCCTTAACATTTCTTTTGCCGAGCGAGACATTAACGATATCGCCCCTCTGAACGGGCACGTCGGAGTTTTGTAAGTAGGTCAAATTCTCTAAAAGTGGTGCGTCAACAGCAACTGTGACCGTGGCCGGTTGACGGCCACCACTCATCGAAACCTCTTGTAAAACTGATCAATGGCTTCAGTTAGCGTACTCTTATTGGCGAATGTCATCTCGCTAGGATGTTCTAGATTTTGTGGATAAAAAAGAGACAAGGTAGCCCCCTTTTTTATAGAAACATTTTTTACTTTAATTATAATTTGAAGACCTGCCCAATTTATTATTTGGGTTTTTGCAACGGCTAAATCTTTACTGATCTGCGTAATATCTGAAAGCTCAATTTCGACCTCTGAAGGAAGTCTTAACTTACGAAGAATAAATTCTTCTTGATCAATCCAGAGTTGTGGATTCAATTTCTCAGCACTGGGTTCACCAATAGCAAAACACACTCGACCATCGGCCCTCGCAAGACGAACTTGTTGAGAAATACCAAGTGTTTTTAAGTGGGTTTTAAAAGCATCAGTGGATCTAATAAATAAATATTTTTGAAAAAAATCAGAATTGAGGGTTGTTGCAATTTTATTTTTACCAGCGATAGAAGTTTTTGTGTTCCCATTATAAAGATAATTCAAATTAATTCCTGAACGAAAAAAACCAGTGCCCTTTGCTGACAACTTAAGATTTTTGTCGCCTTCAATGAGCCAGTTTTCTTGTAGAATTGTTTCTTCAGCGCCTATTTTAAAGATAACATCTTGGTCAATCGAGATGATCTGTCGACCTGTTGTCGAAGTCGTTTTATTCAAAATAAAATCAAGATTTGGAATATATGCGTATGCGAGTTGGACTTTGGTCAAGATGAGGGTCAAATAAATAAAAAATTTCATTATTTATATATATCATATTGATACAGGAAGCCCAGTTTATATGAGTTTAGTAACGGATCGTGTTAGTATAATTAATATGTTTTTAAAACAGCTTTTCCGAAAGCAATATTTAATTCAAGTTGCCTTTTGGAATTTTATCGCGACCATATATTTTTTTACATTTTCATGTGCTCCTCAAGGGACCGGAATTTTAGGTAATCCAACAAAATTACAAGAGCTCGTTGATCAGCAAACGCTGCAAGCCCCTTTTGCATATGATTTGGCAGTTGATACAATTTCATATAATTCTTGTGTTTCTGAGAATGTACAGTTCTCAGAGGTCATTCATGGTTTAAAACTTGGTGCATCAGAGGGCTTTACTGATCCCTTAACTGGAGCAGTGACTGCTGGATTAAAGCTTCGCACTGATTTTTTACAATACATTGGCAAAAATTTTAAACCAGAATACCCAAACACAGTTATTAAGCCATCACAATTGCAAAAAATACTCTCGTTGTCAGATTATAATAAGGATGCTTACGTTCAGTTTGCTGTTCGTCGAAAGACGGATCTTATTGCTATTCCTGATCTCATAAGTCCTGGAAGCAATAGTACAAAAGCCTATGCACAAGTTCCACGAGACGTCACAGTAATTACAAAAGATTTATTTTCTGGATACTTAGGTTATAACTTAACAAAAAATGTTCAATTTACTGCGACTGGTGCCGTGTTAGCCGAGGGGCCTCGAGTCTATAACTTATCTGATACCCCCGAACCAACTGAAGGCTTGTTAGAGGCCACTTTTAATTTAAACGCCACATCAGATGAATCTTACGTGAAGCCGGTCCCAGTAACTGGTACCACAGAGAACTATGGCTATGCAGAAATATATTCTGATGCCGTTCGCTCAGATTTTACTTCAAAAAAAAATATACTCGCTGTCACTTTTGGAGGCGATCAAAATATACCTGATGTGGCATCAACGACACCTGGTGAAATAGTAAATCATATCAACTTATTAAAAAGGCCGAAACTTGCGAACAGTCAGTCTTTTGATAATACAAAAGCCTTTGGGAGAGGTTATCAGCTCACATTCGAATCTCCGAACATTGCTGTTCCGTCGTGGTTAAAAACAAGATTAACTAAAGTGACAGAGTTAAATCTTGATAATGGAGCGCCGGTCAGTGGTTACTCTTGGTCTTGTGAAAGTTATTTAATAATGCATCCTGATCACTGGGATAATAATCGCATTTACAGCACGAATTGGACACAAAAAGAGACGACGGTTGAACCCTCATGCTCACCGATCATAGGTACTGATTTAACTGGATTAAATGGAGCTTTGCGACAAGAAAAAATAAAAAGACTCCGTCGACATTATTCAGCAAAGGATTGGAATATTGGTCTGTACGTTAAACAAGTCGCTCGCTCTACCTATTCGAGCACAATGCCAAATCGTTCTGAACTAGAACTTTGTGTCGCTCCTAAATCAAAAGATTGCTATTTACCTACGGTCGGAATCTTGGACGATGCGAATCGAATTTATGAAGATGTCGGCATTCAGTATGATACGACTCAAGAATGTTATCTAACCAAAGATGGTGGCGGGGACGCCAAGCGAGTATTGGGTCGTTGTGCTCAGTTTGCAAGTGTCTGCGTTAGATCAGGATTATAATCGAATTTGTAGTTTTTTAAACTATCCATTGTTAGTATTTTTAAATGACGAAATTTTACTTTTTTTTACTGTTTATTTTTTCACTGAAATTATTAGCGATTGAAACAACGGGCGCAGTTTCGGCAGCAACAGGTGGTGCGGGCGTTGGTGTCCTTGAAGACGTTGATGGAGTTTATTTAAATCCTGCATCCATAGCCCTTTTTCCGAAAAAAAGTTTTGCCGCTTCGTTTTCAAAAGTTCATACAAATATTCATATGACTGACAATGGCCGTGACGCCTTATTCCCCGCAAGTCTTTCGTATACGAAGTCTGATGAAAATGGATTACAAAAACAAGCCTACAATTTAGTGCTCGCATATCCACTGAGTGATTCTTTTGCCTTGGGATCAGCTGTTAGCTTGCGAGAATTAAAAGTTGATGGGATTGATGAAAAATATCGCCAAACATTAGTATCACCAGGATTATTTTATCAGGTGATAGATTCTATTTCGATGGGTTTGGTTTGGAAAAACAAAGAGCTCAGCGACACTGATCTAGCAGATTTGTTGGATAAAACATCGTCGGTGATTTTAGGGTTTTCATATATTTACGAAAAATTCGCCAAGCTTCGCCTAGATCTAGAGACCGCAGAAAATGAAAAAACCGAGAAAATGATCTATAAAGTGGGGCTCGAGACCTTCATAAATGATTGGATTGTCACACGTTTTGGCTATCAGAATGACAATGCCCATTCTTTAAACTTTTTTACATCGGGAATTGGTTTTGTAGGTCCGCAATTTGGTTTGCACTATGCTTATCAGTCTGAGGCCAGAAATAGCAGAGATCCTCTACATACGATTGACTTAAATATTCCGTTTTGATATCACAGACCTTCATTTTGAATAAATTTGCTTAATTTTTAACATAATATTTTAGAAGCGAGGAAACTATGGCATCAAAAACAAGTAGAACAGAAACACGTCGTAAACACAAAAAAGCTGCACAAGGCACAAAAAGAAAAGCTGCTTTACGTACAAAAGGTTCGACAAAATCAGCTAAAACATTATTTGGCGACTAATTTTTAATACTTCAAATTTCTAATTTGATTTAAAAAAAGCGTACAAAATTTTGTACGCTTTTTTATTTTTAAAATCTCTTCGATGCATGAAATGCAATTGAAACTATCGTTGGCTGACTTGTCGTCGCAACAAAGTCGGCATATTTTCAGCATCACCTTTTAAATTCCAAACTTGCGGAATCTCAACCCAGCCTTGTTGTCCGGGATAAAACTTCCACTTCTTCAGTGCGGCTAAAGATTTACCATCTAAATTTTTATAACCTGTTGATTGAATAAGTTTAAATTTCTCTAAAGTTCCTTGCTGAGTAACAAAAGCATAAAATACAACTTTGCCTTGTTCGCGACGTAAACGTTCGTCATTCGCATATTGAGGTTTAGGATTGCCAGGAACTTGTCTGAGACTATCTACCGAGCGAACGGCATTTGGCGAGCCCGCTACTGCTGAGGCTTGTGCGTCTGCGCCAGACTCACCACGGCCACGGCCATTTTGACCAGCGCCTTGAGCTCGGGCTGCTGCTAAAGATTTTTGTCGGTCAGCCTCATCTCGAGCGGCTCTTTCTGCTGCGGCTTGCTCGCTGGCTCTGACTTGCGCTAAGGCTGCTGCATTTTTTGTGCGAGTTGCATTTAATGCGTCACTCATTGCGCGGGCTTGGGCTTTATTTTCATTTTCCAATGCGGCTAAGGCTTGATCTTGTTCATCTGAAATCATTTTTGCTTCTGCATCCATTGCGGATTTTTGTGCACGCAAGGCTGCTTCAGATTTTTTATCGACATTTTTAAATTCAGATTCCAGTTCGTCTTCGCCAAGGGCTCCAAGCTGAGTGACGGCCACAGTATCCATATCTAAATCAGGTGCTGCAATATCTTCAATCGTTTCTGGAATACCAGCCCGTGAAGGAGCCGACTTTGCGACCAGCGCTTTACCGCCAGAGGTTTTTGTTTTCATCGTGGCCATTTTCGCGCGAGATGTTTTCGATTTTTGAACAGGCGCAGAAATGATATCTGAATCTAAAGCATCTAATCTTGAAGAGGCTTTGGGCGAATGAATCATTTTAGCACCGCGCGTGGCTTTAACAACTTCGCCTTTTGAAACTTCAGTCACAAGGGGTTTAATTTTGATGGGTTCTATGGGTGCAGTTTCGAGCATTTCAATTGTGATGGGCTCGTTGATTTTTTGTATCATAGGCACTGTCACAAAGGCCGCGCCGATGGCTAGCGTGATGTGTAAGAAAATAGAGAAACCAAAATATTTAGAAGAATCAGTTTGGTTGTAAGAACCATCCGAGAAATAAAGATCATAAGATTGAGACATAAAAACCCCCGAAACAATTAAAGTGGAATAAGCACTTACAATGCTATTCAAGTTCCGCGCCGGGTATAAATGGATGGTATTCGTCTAGAGGATAAAAAGAATGAAAATTCTTCATAGGCGACTATAAAGAGGTCGGCTATGAAGACCTCAGATAAGAATTAAGAAAAGAACTGAGAAATGAAATTAAGCCTCGCCCTCAATAAGGCCTTCAGGCATTTGAAGACTACGAACACAATCGGCCAAGTACTTATGCTCTTCGCAACCAATCACCATCATAGCCTCTTCGATTGGGCGTGGATCTGGGGTTAAGAGTTTTATTTTTTTTAAATCTAAAACTTTCTGGTGGATGTTTTCGATTTCTGATTTTGAGAGGCGACCCATGCCGATCGCATTTGCAACACCTTCGATTGCGACGGGCGGAGACTCGGGCTCATTGCAATAAAGCAGTAAGTCCGCACCGGCTTCCATGGCACGAATTGGAATTTCAGCTTTGTCGTAATGTTTGGCCATGGCTTTCATATCTAAATCATCAGTGATGATCAGTCCGCGATATTTGAATTCCTCGCGAATAATTTGCTTTAAAAATAAAGGAGACAACGTCACTGGCCATTTGGGATCTATGTTTTTAAATAAAATATGCCCAGTCATGACCATGTCGACTCGGCTGCGAAGTGCTTTTTTAAATGGAACAAGTTCAACTTCATGAAGACGTTCTAAAGTATGTTCTTCGACAGGAAGTTCTTCGTGGGAATCTATGATTGTATGACCGTGTCCTGGGAAATGTTTGGCGCACGATAAAATACCAGATTTAATATAGCCGCGAACAAGGGCTGACGCCATTTTTTCGACTTGATGGGGATCAGAGCTGACGGCGCGATCGCCGATGACCGTATTTTTTGGATTTGTAAAAACATCCACACACGGAGCAAAATCTAAATTAATTCCGACAGACATCATTTCAACGCCCATTTTGTGGGAAAAATTAAACGCTACAGTAGGAGCATCCAAATCACCAATATTTTTTAAAGGTGGCCACTGAGTAAATGGTGGTTTTAGGCGGTGAACACGTCCGCCCTCCATATCAATACCAATAAATAACGGAGCACGATCGGCCATTTTATGACGTAGGGATTGAATCTCGGCGCAGAGGTCGCGAATTTGTTTAGGTTCACTCACGTTACGTCCAAAGAGAACGACGCCTGAAATATTATTTTCTACGATGAATTTTTTTTCGTCGTTTGTTAAAGTATGTCCAGAAATTCCGATCAGGGTTAGTTGACCTACGAGCTCATTTAATTTCATTTTACAAAATCCTTTTTGTGTTGAGTCTTAATTTGTAACTTAAATTTATATTTAATCTATATTTTAAAATTATCTTCCGTAAATATTAACTTTACCCGTAGGAACGTCACCAAATATTTTTTCTAAAGTTCCCGCAGAAACTTTGATGCCTTCAGTGGCCTCTTCGGTATTTTGGACTAAAGTTATTTCGATTCCAGTTGCGGGTGTATTTGCAGAGATCACTTCTCCGCGATCGTTCAGTAAATTTGAATACTCGCTGCCAGCGAATTTATTTTGAGCTTTCATCAATTGCAGTGGTCCTTGCGTGACTAATTTTTTCTCGATGTGTGCGCTTCCTTTTGAAACATCAAAAGTTTCTTCAGTGATAGCGGAGAAGTCATATTTTGTATCGGCTTTAATGCCCGTTTTACTCTTAAGCATAAAATAATAAAGTGCACTTGATAAGAAAGTATCTTTTGTGATTTTTTTGTCTTTCTTTCTTTTCTCGCCATTTTCAGTAATTAATGCTGTCATTTTAGGTTCTTTACCAGAAAAATAAAAAGTGGCATCGATCGTTTTGGCTTTCATGCCGTCCGTTGAAAGGTAGGAGTAGCTGATAGGTTTGAGATCGGCATCAGAAACAGCCTGTAAAGATTCACTCATATCAAAGCCATTTTTAGCTAATTTCAAAAAGCTGGTTGTTTTAAAGTTTTTTGTTTTAGCGTCGATTTCATTTCTTTGAATAACAAAGCCGATATGTTTTTTGGCTTGAGTTACTTTGTAGTAGCCTTCAAATAAAATTTCAGCCTGGGCCGAAATAGAAAATAAAATTGAAATTAGACCAGCTGTAAATATATTTTTCATCGTGTTCCTTGTGCTTATGCGTATTTTGAAAAGAGCTTTCATTAGCCTACTTGAATTGCCAGTCGTTGGCATGTAGAAGTTATTTTTATGAAATGCAGGGTTAAGACGAAGGTCTTGGTTTAAACTAAGCCAACTTCTTTACAAAACGATTCAAAGGGTAACACAGAAATTCGGTCATCGACTTGCTTGTGGAGTTTCCCTAAGTGGACTTGGTAAAAATGCGGAATTGTCGTTCTGTCTTTAAAGTAAAAAAGATGAGGAGAAACAGATTTTTCCCCTGTTTTGCATTCGACGGCAAAAAGTGGTTTTTTGTTTTTCATGACGACAAAATCAATTTCGCGTTTGTCAGTGTCTCGCAAAAATCGAAGTTCAGTTTTATAGCCCTGAACATCTTCCAGAAAGTGACAGTATTTCAAGAGGTGAGAGGCAACCATATTTTCAAACCTTAATCCTTCAGATTCAACTTGGCTCCAATCCCACATATATAGTTTTTGTTCTTTTTTGACAGCCCTAATTTTTGCTGATCCGAAGGGCGCGATTTCAAAACTGTAATACAGCGATGAAAGAATTCCTAACCAACGCTTGATAGTTTTGAAATCAGCTTCGATATCTTTTGCAAGTGAGTTTATTGAAAGTGGTGATCCTACGCGATTTGGCAGCTCTTCTGCGAGCGAATATATTTTATCGATATCTTTAACATCTTCGAGATCTTTCAAATCCGTACGAATCAGTCTGTTCAATCTTTGAATGTGCCAACGCCTTAAATTTCTTTCGTCAGCCAGTGTGTAAGGTTCAGGAAAACCTCCGAACTTCATAAGTTTTACTAACCCGTCTTTGTCATTTTTAACTTCGGGCAGGCTATAGGGATGAAGTCTGTAATAATGGTATCGGCCAAGAAGTGAATCGCCACCTTTGCGAAAATGATCAAGTCTTGCGGACCCTGTAATTAAAAACGAATGTGTATGCTTGAGAGTGTCGTAAAATCCTTTGACCATGTTGCGCCAATTTTTAAATTTATGAATTTCATCAAGAACGATGAGTGGTTCGTTTTTAGGCCACTCACGATTTTTAATTTTTTGTTTATGCAGGTCGAAATCCCAATTTAAGTAAGCCGGATGTTCATCGGCATACTGATGTATTAGCTTTTGGGCTAATGTTGTTTTACCAACCTGCCGTGGTCCACCCAAAAAAACCATTTTGGATTTTAGGTCTTCTTTAATATAGGGTTCTAAATAGCGAATGAGCATTT
>JFJP01030264.1_pt1 | contig 12503 bp, 11 predicted proteins | sample 431651 | NCBI WGS metagenome assembly JFJP01 (sample SAMN02602958, study PRJNA72255) | Microbial mat metagenome, whole genome shotgun sequencing project. | biome: fresh water; feature: sink hole; material: water; isolation source: purple microbial (photo- and chemosynthetic) mats found in... | reverse complement strand
TGAGTGGCGAAAACCAAGCCGTACCCTTGGGCAACCTCGATGAAGCAAGAAGTGAGTCATAGAATAAAAGACTATGATTTACGCAACGGTATGAGGATTGAGCCACGGAAAGACACGGAAAAAAAAGAATCTTCCGTGTTTTTCCGTGTTTTTCCGTGGCCAGGTTCGGAAGGGTATGGGACTATTTTTTGCAAGTTGCCTAAGGTTCAAACAGTCTTTCAGGATTTCATATCCTCGAAAAACTTCTTCACGCCGTCCAGCCAACTGCCTTCCTGGGGCGCGTGTTGCTTACCGCCCGCCTGCATGGTTTCGGCGAACTGTTGCAACAATTCTTTCTGTTCCTTCGTCAAATTCACCGGTGTTTCCACCACGACCCGACACAGCAGATCGCCGGTCGCACCGCCGCGCACCGGACGCACGCCCTTGCCGCGCAGGCGGAACACCTTGCCGGTTTGCGTTTCTGCCGGAATCTTCAGGTTGATGCGCCCATCCAGCGTCGGTGCTTCCAATTCCCCGCCCAGCGCCGCCGTGGCGAAACTGATCGGCACATCGCAATACAGATCGTTGTCCTCGCGGGTGAAAATCGGATGCGGCTTGACCCGGATTTGCACATACAAATCGCCCGCTGGCCCGCTGTTCTCGCCCGCCTCGCCTTCGCCCGCCAGCCGGATGCGGTCGCCATTATCCACACCGGCCGGTACTTTGACCGACAGCGTTTTCTGCTCTTCGGTCCGGCCACTGCCCCGGCAGGTTTCGCAGGGTTCGGGAATGATGGTGCCGCGCCCCTGACAGCGTGGGCAGGTTTGCTGGATGGAAAAGAAGCCTTGCTGCATCCGTACCTGACCCACGCCCCGGCAGGTCGGGCACGTGGTCGGCTTGGTGCCGGTCTTGGCACCACTGCCCGCGCAACTCGCGCAACTGACCAGTGTCGGCACGCGAATTTTGGCCGTGGTGCCGAAAACCGCTTCTTCCAGGGTTAAATCCAGGGTGTAGCGCAGATCGGAACCCCGGTAGCTCTGACCGCCGCCTCCCGGACCGCCCCGCATCCCGCCGAATATATCGCGGAACACCCCGCCAAAAATATCGCCCAGATCCGCTGGCCCGCCGCTAAAGCCACCGCCGGCTGAACCATCGACGCCGGCATGGCCAAACTGATCATAAGCGGCTCGTTTGCGCGAATCGCTCAGCACCTCATAGGCTTCCTTGGCTTCCTTGAAATGATCTTCAGCGACGTTGTCGCCGGGATTCCTTCAGGTTCGCTGGCGTTGCGGGCTACATTGAGGACTTCGTAATAATCGCGTTTGGACATGGTTTTGCGTTACAGGCGACTGCCGGGTTGTGCTCGTTCATAAACCAAAGAATCCGGGAGTGCGCGTAGCCCTCCCGGATTTGTCGTTCTAATGCAGCCGTGGCGTTTACTTCTTCACTTCCTCAAACTCGGCGTCGACGACCCCGTCATCCGCCGGCTTATGGCTATGGCCGCCTGGCGCACCATGCGAGCCGCCGGGACCGTCTTCCGGGCCACCACCACCGCCGCCCTGGCCATACAACCGCTCGGCCAGTTTGCCGGACAGATCGCCCAGCGTCCGGGTCTTGGCCTCAATCGCGCTCTTGTTATCACTCTTGGCCGCCGTGCGCAGGTCGCTAATCGCCGCTTCAATCGCCGACCGTTCGCCGCCTTCCACCTTGTCGCCTAAATCGCGTAAGGTCTTCTCGGCGGCGTGAATCAGGTTTTCAGCCTGATTGCGCACATTCACCAGCTCATGAAACTTCTTGTCTTCCTCGGCATGGACTTCGGCATCGCCGACCATCCGCTTGATCTCGTCCTCGGACAGTCCAGAAGACGCCTTGATGATGATGCGGTTCTCCTTGCCGGTCGCCTTGTCCTTCGCCGAAACGTGCAGAATGCCGTTGGCGTCAATGTCGAACGTCACTTCAATCTGCGGTACGCCACGCGGGGCGGGCGGAATATCCTGTAGATCGAACTTGCCCAGCGACTTGTTCGCCTGGGCCATCTCGCGCTCGCCCTGCATGACATGCACGGTGACCGCGGTCTGGTTGTCGTCCGCCGTCGAGAAGGTCTGCTGCGCCTTGGTCGGGATCGTGGTGTTCTTCTCAATCAGCTTAGTCATCACCCCGCCGAGGGTTTCAATGCCCAGGCTCAGTGGCGTCACGTCCAGCAGCAACACGTCTTTCACCGTGCCGCCCAGCACGCCGCCCTGAATCGCCGCGCCGACGGCAACGGCTTCATCCGGATTCACATCCTTGCGCGGCTCCTTGCCGAAAAATTCGCGCACCTTTTCCTGAACCTTGGGCATCCGGGACTGGCCGCCGACCAGCAGCACGTCATCGATTTGACCGACGCCCAGACCGGCGTCTTTCAACGCGACCCGGCAGGGGGTGATGGTCTTGTCGATCAGATCTTCGACCAGCGCTTCCAGCTTGGCGCGGGTCAATTTCAAATTCAGATGCTTCGGCCCGCTGGCGTCGGCGGTGATATAGGGCAGGTTGATGTCGCTCTGCTGGCTGGAAGACAGCTCAATTTTGGCTTTTTCCGCGCCTTCTTTCAGCCGTTGCAGCGCCAGCGGATCATTGGCCAGATTGATGCCGCTTTCCTTCTGGAACTGCTCAATCAGGCAGTCGATGATCCGCTTGTCGAAATCTTCACCACCGAGGAAGGTGTCGCCATTGGTGGAAAGCACTTCAAACTGCTTCTCGCCATCGACTTCGGCGATTTCGATGATCGAAATATCGAACGTGCCGCCGCCCAGGTCATACACCGCAATCTTGCGATCCTTGGTGCTGGACTTGTCCATGCCGAAGGCCAGCGCCGCCGCCGTCGGTTCGTTGATGATGCGCTTCACTTCCAGACCGGCGATGCGCCCGGCGTCCTTGGTGGCCTGCCGCTGACTGTCGTTGAAGTAGGCCGGCACCGTAATCACTGCTTCGGTGACCGGGTGGCCGAGATAATCCTCGGCGGTCTTCTTCATTTTCATCAGCACCCGCGCCGAAATTTCCGGCGGAGCCATTTTCTTGCCACGCGCCTCAACCCACGCATCGCCATTGTCATTTTTGACAATCTTGTAGGGGACGAGGTCGATGTCCTTCTGCACTTCTGGCTCACCGAAACGGCGACCGATCAGGCGCTTGACCGCAAACAGGGTGTTTTGCGGGTTGGTGACCGCCTGGCGCTTGGCGGGTTGGCCAACGGTAATTTCACCGTCCTCCATAAAGGCGACGATGGACGGCGTAGTCCGGTCGCCTTCGCTGTTTTCAATCACCCGGGGCTTGCCGCCTTCCATCACTGCGACACAGGAATTCGTGGTGCCCAGGTCGATGCCGATAATGTTGCTCATGTTCTTGACTCTCTGAATCGGGGATTCGGTACGGTGATTCTTGACTTGTCTTTACAGGTGGGGATGATCGGGCGGATTTTCAAGGCGTGTTAACCGGCAGGTTTAGGAACAACCTGGGCGACAATAACCTTCGCTGGACGAATCAGCCGCTCATTGAGAATGTAGCCCTTCTGCATGACCTGAATCACCGTGTTCGGCTCGGCCTGGTCGGTCGGTGCCATCGCCACGGCTTCGTGCAGGTTAGGATCGAATTTGGCGTCCTGTGGATTGACTTCGCGGATGCCAAACTTTTCCATGGCTGCCGCCAATTGCTTCAAGGTCAGCTCGACCCCTTCACGCAACTGGGCCACATCTACCGCGCCGTTGGCTGCCGCCAATCCCAGTTCCAGACTGTCGCGCACCGGCAATAATTCGCTGAAAAACCGTTCCAGGGCGAATTTGTGGGCATTTTGCACGTCGCGCTCGGCGCGCTTGCGCAAATTTTCCATCTCGGCATGGGCACCCAGATACAGCTTCCAGTGTTCATCAGCTTTGGCCAGCGCCTGATCCAAATCCTGTTGCATCGCGGCGAATTCCTCGCGGTTGACCCGTATATCGGCGTCCTGATTGTCGGTAGAAAAAACCAGAGAGTCGGCGAAAGGGTGATTCGCCTCAGCCATCCCGGGCTGGGGACGGGGGGTCTGGATCGGTTCGGTAGGGGGCATGGTGAGGTGTTCTCCGTCACGCAAAATTCGGGTGGGCAGCGGATGCCGCTATGGATGATCGAGAAGTGGGGATGCCGGGCAGAAATTCAAGGGAGTTTCGCCCGGTCAGCGGGATCCGACACGGCGTGTTTCACCACAGCCTATTCTTTCCGGGTATTCAATGCCGCCGCCAACAACCGGGCGGTGACGTCCACTACGGGAATGACCCGGTCGTAGGCCATGCGGGTCGGGCCAATGACGCCCAGTACGCCCAGCACCTGGCCTTCCACACTATAGGGCGCGGTGACGATGCTGCATCCTTCCAGCGCTTCAAAGCCCGACTCCTCGCCGACGAAGATTTGCACGCCATCGGCGTGCAGGCACTGGTCAAACAGGTGCAATAAATCCCGCTTGTGGTTGAAAGCTTCAAACAACTGCCGCAGTTTGTCGAGATCGGACAAGTCGGCGCATTGCATCAGATGGGTCTGGCCAGCCACCACATAATCTTCACCCTCCGGCTGGGTTTCAAAAGTCTGTTCCGCGACTTCGACCACCGTCTGCATCAACTGGTCGAGGCTATTGCGCGCCTCACGCAGATCGCGCAACAGCACTTCACGCACTTGTTGAATATCATGACCGGCAAACTGGGCGTTTAAATAATTGGCGACCTGTTGCAGTTCCGTCGCGCTGTAGAGCCGCTGGGTTTGGATGATGCGGTTCTGCACCTCCTGGGTGTTCAGCACCAGGATCACCAGAATGCGTTGCTCGGACAGTGGCAGGAACTCGACATGGCGCAGCGTGACCACGTTACGCCGTGGCAACATGACAACGCCCGCCAACTGCGTCAACCCGGACAGGAGATCGGAAACTGACCGCGCCAGGTCAGCGCCGCTCTGCGCCGGCTGATCGATGCGCCGCCGCACGGTCTCCACTTCTCGCCGATCCAGCGGCTGCACCCGCAACAGGGCGTCGATAAAGAACCGATAACCCCGCGCCGTCGGCACCCGACCGGCAGACGTGTGGGGGGCGCGCAGATAACCGAGTTCTTCCAGATCCGCCATGACGTTACGGACGGTAGCCGGACTGACTTCCAGACCGGCGTCACGCGCCAGCGTCCGCGAGCCGACCGGCTGGCCATCGCGGATGTAGCGCTCAACCAGGACTTTCAATAAATGCTGGGTGCGTTCATTGAGCGCCGGTTGACTGACTGCGATCGTAGTTTCGGTCATAGAGCGCCCAAAAGGCTAGTGCATACTCAACCGGGTCATGGCGAACCGGGCGATTGATGAGAGGTAAACGTGGCCTGTTTGGCGAGCAGGTCGGCATCACGGTCGGCGTAGCGTTGGGCGATGGTCGCAAACTCACCGCACAGGGCGAAGAAGGCGTCGACGATATCCGGATCAAAATGGCGGCCTCGCCCTTCGCTAATAATGCTGACCGCCTGCTCCATGGACATGGGTGGTTTGTAGACCCGGCGGGAAATCAGCGCATCAAACACATCGGCTAACGCCATCAGTCGCGCTGACAGGGGAATGGCCTCACCCACCAGTCCCTCAGGATAGCCGGACCCATCCCATTTTTCATGGTGGTAATGGGCGATTTCCTTAGCGACCGCCAGAAAGGCGACCGGTTGTTCCGCATCCTGCTCGGCCTGTTCAATGGCCTCGAAGCCGAGCCGGGCATGGGTTTTCATGATGTCCCATTCTTCGGGGGTCAGTTTGCCGGGTTTGAGCAGAATGTGATCGGGAATACCGACCTTGCCAATGTCGTGCAATGGCGCAGACTTGACCAGCACTTCAATGGCGATGGGGTCCTGCAGGGGGTCGGCAAACCGGGGATGGGTTTTTAAATGGTTGGCCAGCACCCGGATATAGCCTTGCGTGCGGCGCAGATGATTGCCGGTTTCCGGATCGCGGATTTCGGCCAGGCGGGCTAGCGCCCGGATGCTGATCTCCTGAATTAACTGATTTTCTGCCATACGCCGCGCCACTTCGGCTTCCAGAAAGGCATTCTGATCCTTCAGCCAGTCGCGGGCCTGTTTCAACTCTAATTGCGCACGCACCCGGGTCAGGACAATTGCCGGGCGGACGGGCTTGGTGATGTAGTCGGCGGCACCCAAATCCAGCCCCCGCACTTCATCTTCGGTGGTGTCCATGGCGGTCACGAAGATTACCGGAATATTCGCCGTGTCAGGATTGTCGCGCAAGCGGCTGAGTACGGCATAACCGTCCATACCGGGCATCATCACGTCGAGCAAAATCAGGTCGGGTTTGGGTGCCGAGGCCGCCACTTGCAAGGCTCTGGCCCCGGAATTGGCGACCCGCACCCGATAGTGCGGTTGCAGCAATTCGCCCAGTACGGTGAGATTTTCCGGGACATCATCGACAATCAGGATCGTTTGGCTTGAGGATTGGGCTGGAGTCATCGGATCGGATACACGGTAAGAGATATTGGCGATATTATGATCTTTCTAGCGCCGAATGACTGCCTTGACGGCTCCGGATGAATAAATCGTCAATCCGGCGACAAGACTTTCGGCGCTTGGCGTGGTTTCATCTAAAATGATAAGTTGTCTGCACCCACCACACAGTACCCAACGATGTCCTCTGTCCCGGTTTTTCATACGATTGGCCTTATCGGCAAATTCGGCGAGTCCACCGTCGCTAGCGCCCTCCATCAGATCGCGGATCACCTGATCCGGCGCCAGTTGCGGGTGCTGCTTGATGAAAGCACCGCCCGGCTGATTCCCAACAATACGCTGGAATCCGCCAGCCGTACCGCCATTGGCGAACAATGTGATCTCGCCATAGTCATGGGCGGCGACGGCACCTTGCTGAACGCCGCCCGCTCGCTGGTCGATTACGAAGTGCCGATCCTGGGCATCAACCTGGGGCGGCTCGGCTTTTTGGCCGACGTGTCGCCGGGGGAACTCCCCCACCGGCTCGACGAGGTACTCAATGGCGAGTTCCGCGAAGCCCGCCGGGCGATGTTGCACGCCCAGGTGTTGCATGAGGGTCAGGTCACGGGCGAAGCTGACGCGCTCAATGACGTGGTGGTTCACAAGCGCGATGTGGCGCGGATGATCGAGGTCGATACCTTCGTCGATGGGCGGTTTCTGAATGCCTACCACGCCGACGGGCTGATTATCTCCACGCCGACCGGTTCAACCGCCTACGCGCTGGCGGGCGGCGGCCCGATTCTGCATCCCGGTCTCGAAGCGGTAGTCCTGGTGCCGATTTGCCCGCATACCCTCAATCATCGCCCGATTGTGGTCAAATTGGACAGTGTGATCGAGGTGGTGCTGAACCCGAACACGACTACGCAAACCCAGATTACCTGCGACGGCCAGATCAGTCTGGCGATTGAACCGGGCGACCGGATCATGATCCGCAAGAAGGAGCGCATGGTGCGACTGCTGCATCCGGTCAACCATGACTATTTCAAATTGCTGCGAGCCAAGCTGCGCTGGGGCCTCAGCCCGGAAGCCTCGCCGTTTATCTAAGCCATGCTCACCCAACTGCGCATCCGCGACTTCGCCATTGTCGAAACCCTGGACCTGGACCTGGCCTCCGGGATGACCGCCGTCACCGGCGAAACCGGGGCCGGTAAATCCATTCTGGTGGATGCCATTGGCCTGCTGCTCGGCGACCGGGCCGACAGCAGTGCGATTCGCCATGGCGCGGAACGTGCGGACATCAGCGCCGTCTTCGATCTGGACGCCCTGCCAGTGGCGCGAACCTGGCTGGCCGAACGGGATCTGAACGGCGAAGGGGAGTGCCATTTACGGCGGGTGATCGCCAGCAATGGCCGTTCCCGTAACTACATCAACGGCGTTCCGCAACCGGCCCAGGCGCTGCGGGAGCTGGGCGAATGGCTGGTGGATATTCATGGTCAGCATGAACATCAGTCGCTGTTGCGCCGTGAGGCTCAGCGGCAACTGCTGGATGATTACGCGGGTAACGCCACGCTGGTTGCCGAAGTCGCTGAGCATTACCGAACTTGGAACCGGTTGCGGCAGGAACTGCGCGATCTACGACAGGCCAGCAGTGAACGCGACGCCCGCCTGGATATTCTGCGCTATCACCTGAAAGAGTTGGCAGCGCTGAATCTTGCTGAAGGTGAAGTGGCGCAATTGGAATCCGAACAGCGGCGACTGGCCAACGCCAGCCAACTGCTCGACACTGGCCAGCGGTTGCTGAATCAGCTCAGCGAGGGCGATGAAGGCACGGTGGCCGATCAACTCGGTCACAGCTTGCGGGAACTGGATACGCTAAGCCGACTGGACGCCCGGTTGACGCCGATCAGCGAGTTGTTGAATGCAGCGCTGATTCAGGTGCAGGAAGCCAGTGGGGAATTGCGCGGCTATGTGCAGGCGCTGGATCTCGATCCTGACCATCTGGCCGGGGTGGAACAACGGTTGACCGCCGCCCATCAACTGGCTCGCAAGCATCGGCTGGATGCCGGAGAGTTGCCGGCGTTGCAGGCGCGTTTCGAGGCAGAACTGGACACGCTGGAGCATAGCGAAACCCGGCTGGACGACTTGCAGCAGGCGGTGAAAATGGCGCGGGCTGCCTATCAGGAGTCTGCCGATCAACTCAGTGAACGGCGCACGGTGGCCGTGCGGGAACTGAGCGAGCGAGTTTCCCAGGCATTGACGGAACTGGGTATGCCGGGGGGCCGGTTCGCGATGACCCTGGAACGGCTGGACAAGCCGACGCCGGGCGGACTGGAAACCGTGGAATTTCTGGTCAGCGCCAATCCGGGGCAGCCGTTGCGCCCCCTGGCTAAAGTAGCGTCCGGCGGTGAATTGTCGCGCATCAGTCTGGCGATTCAGGTGATTACCGCCCGCGCTGCCCGCATCCCGACGCTGATTTTTGACGAGGTGGACAGTGGCATTGGCGGGGGGGTGGCGGAAGTGGTAGGGCGGCAGTTGCGGACGTTAGGCGGCAACCGGCAGGTACTGTGTGTGACCCATTTACCGCAGGTCGCGGCACAGGCGCATCAACAGCTCAAAGTGGAAAAGCGCACCGATGGCGAAACCACCCATACCGGGGTGCAACCACTGGCGACCGATGAACGGATTACCGAAATTGCCCGGATGCTGGGCGGACTGGAGCTGACCGCGAATACGCTGGCCCATGCGCGGGAGATGGTCGAAAAAGCGGCGTTATCAACGGCGGAGGGTGAAATCTGATGAACTGGGAAGAAGCGTGTGCGAATCGGCATCTGCGTAATTTGCCGTTTAAAATCGAATTGAATGAATATGGGCAGGTGGTCATGTCTCCCGTCAAAGTTTACCACTCGATTTTTCAGGGAGAAATCGAACATTTGTTACGAACCTTGCTACCTCATGGCCGGACTTTCCCGGAATGCGCGATTGCTACGCCTGCAGGCACTAAGGTGGCTGATGCGGCCTGGGTTTCCCCGGAACGGTTCCAGATCATCCGGGAGGAAAATGAATGCTCCATCGCCCCGGAAATCTGCGTCGAAGTGATTTCATCGAGCAATTCAAAGCGGGAAATTCGTGAAAAAATGGCTCTGTATTTCAGTCGAGGAGCGCTGGAATGCTGGACGTGCGATGAACATGGCAAGATGACATTTTATGCGCCGGGCGGGCTTCTCGAACAATCAGCACTGGCGTCCGATTTTCCAGTGAACATTGATTTATAAAATTTTGACACAGGAACTATATCCCATGGCGAATCCATCTACCGGCATCCGCGCCCTGCTGGTCGGTGCCACCGGCCTGGTCGGTGGCCACTGTCTGGGCGAGTTGCTCTACGACAAGGATTTCAACGCGGTCACCGTCCTTGCCCGCCGTCTGCTGGAAGAAGCCGCGGAAGCCTTTCCCAAGCTGCGCACCGAGGTCGTGGACTTCGATCATCTCAGCGATCATGCCGACGCCTTTGACGTCGATGTGGTGCTGTGCTGTCTGGGGACAACGCATCGAGCAGCGGGTACGCTGGAAGCCTTCGCCAGGGTCGATCATATCTACGTGGCTGAAGTCGCCAGACTGGCGGCAGCGCGGGGGGTACCGCGGTTTGTGCTGGTTTCCGCAGTCGGCGCTGATCCCGGTTCGCCGGTGTTCTATAACCGGGTCAAGGGTCGAGCCGAAGCCGCGGTCAGTGAATTACCGTTCAAGACCATCCATATTCTGCGGCCCTCACTGCTGCTCGGCCAACGCTGGGAACCGCGCCCGATCGAGAGTTGGGGCAAATTTTTTGCGCCGCTCTGGTCCTGGTTACTTTGGGGACCCTTCAGCCGCTATCGCCCGGTGCTGGCGGAAACCGTCGCTGCCCGTATGGTGGAACTGGCCAAAAGTGACCAGGAAGGTCTGCATATTCACTACTTCAATCAGTAACGACGGCTCTCCATCGGCGGCGGTGATAACGATCATGTATAACCGGCATCGCTGGCGGGCGGCCACGCTGCTGCTGGCGCTGTTACCCAGTCTTTATCCGCAACCGGCGCTGGCTAAAAAACTCTATAAATACCAGGACGACCAAGGTGCCTGGATCTTCACCGACAAGCCGCCCGCCGCCGATGTCCCGGTTGAAGTCAGCGTCTTGCCGGTCAGTGAAGCGCCGGTCAAGGTCAGCCTCCGCAATCTGGGCACGCCGGAAGCCCCGATATTGGCGGCGATCAACGATTATTACGGCCCCATCGAGGTGGAGGTCAGCGCCGAAACCCTCGAAAACATGCGCGCTGAACCGCCGTTGCCGGTGCGGATGGTTGTGCCAGCCCGCACCGAAACGGTGGTCGTCCGGCTGAAACCCAGCGGGCCGCGCTGGCGCTATAGCTACCAGGTGCAAGCCGTATTGGGCGATCCCGCCACCGTTCATCGCCCCGAACAGCCTTATTCACCGCCCTTTGCGACTGGACAGCGATTTCCCATCGGCCAGGCGTTTGACGGCGCATTCAGCCACCAGCATCCCCAAAGTCGCTATGCCGTCGATATTGGGATGCCGCTGGGTGCGCCGGTGCGCGCCGCCCGCGCCGGGATAGTCATGGAAGCTGCGGGCGATTTTTTCGATGGCGGTGTTGATCCCAAATACCAGACCCGGGCTAACGCCGTTCGCGTTCTCCATGATGACGGCACCATGGCCGTCTATGCGCATCTGCACCCGGATTCGATCCGGGTTTCTCCAGGCCAGCGGGTAGAACGCAGCGCCTGGCTGGCCAATTCCGGCAATACCGGCTTTTCCACCGGCCCACATCTGCATTTCGCCATCCAGCGCAACGCCGGCATGGAACTGGTCTCCATCCCCTTCGAGTTCGCCGGTGCGAACGGTGCCGCGATCACGCCCGTCACTGGCCTGTTGCTCATCACACCCTGACGCGCTCACCCGGAAAAATACCGCCATGCTGACCATCGCCACCTTTAACCTCTGCAATCTGGGTGTGGACGCCCCCCGGGAACGGCTGGCGCGGTTGGGGATCATCATTGCCGAGGTGCTGGGCGGGCCAGATATTGTCGCGTTACAGGAGATCGTAGCGATTCGTCCAACGATGGGACCGGTGCCTGCGGATGCTGCGTATCAGGCGCTCATTGCCGCGATTACGGCGGTGGGCGGTCCGCACTACGCATTTCGGGAAGTGCCGCCGATGGCTCATCGGGACGGTGGCATGGCGGGCGCGAATATCCGGGTGGGCTTGCTGTTCAATCCGGCGCGGGTGGGGTTTCCTGACCGGGGCAACGCGGGTCCGGAGGATCGGGTCGGTATTCGTTTTAGCGAGCGCCAACCGGGTCTGACCCTGAATCCGGGCCGGATCGAACCGGCGCACCCGGCTTTTGCCAGCGATAACCACCATCACTGGGTGCCTTGTCGGAAAGCGCTGGCGGCGGAGTTGGTGGTAGGTGGACGGCGGCTGTTCGTCATCGTCTGCCATTTCAAATCGATGCGTTCCGCGACGCGCCGCGAGGAGGATTACGCCAAACAGCAGCGCCATGCCCAGGCGGAAGTCGTGCAGGGTTTCGCTGCCGATCTATTGGCCTGCGACCCGCAGGCGGCGATTGTGATATTAGGCGATATGAACGACGTGCCCGGTTCCAAGACCCTGAAATTGCTCAAAGGCGAGCGGTTTTTTAACGTGCTCGACGAGGTGCCGCCCAAACAATGCTATACCCGCCGCCATGGCGATCAGCCGCAAGCTCTGGATCATATTCTGGTCAGCCCAGCGTTGCGGCACGGCGCAACGGTTCATATTCCGCATATCCACAGTGACGTAACCTCCCGCCATCCGGAACCGGCCAGCGATCACGATCCAGTGGTCGCGACGCTGTTCGTACCATAAAAAAACCGCCAGCAATTCCGGCTGGCGGTCAAGTACAGGATATTGAGCCCATATTGAGCTTAAAACATGCTGAGCTGCTTGACATCCTCCCCGCCCTAAAGGACGGGGATTCCTGACTCACTTCAGAGCCAGCGATTGATGCCCCAATCGGAGAATGTTCATTGCAGCA
>JFJP01005811.1_pt1 | contig 12504 bp, 8 predicted proteins | sample 431651 | NCBI WGS metagenome assembly JFJP01 (sample SAMN02602958, study PRJNA72255) | Microbial mat metagenome, whole genome shotgun sequencing project. | biome: fresh water; feature: sink hole; material: water; isolation source: purple microbial (photo- and chemosynthetic) mats found in... | reverse complement strand
TGAGTTCGCCATAGGTCTCAAAACTCAGGTCATAGGCACGCAGCGTGGCGCCGCTTTGCAAAGGCAAAGCCGCATCAAAGTGCATGGACTGAGGTGTGGCGAACATGGTCAAAGGTTTGAAGGCAAAAAAGCAACTGGCGCACTGGAGTTGAAGCGCCGGCGCTGCGAACAAGCAGGCGCGGTCGGGAGTGTACCAACGCAGCCGCAAAGTGAAGGTGACATCGTCTGCCGGTCATTACTGACCATCGACAGGCACGACAGCTCAGCACACAGTTGATCAACCCGACCCAAGAGCTTGCTGTTGAACCTGTCGCCCTCAAAAATCGCCCACCAGGGCCCACAGGCCCAAGCCCATAAATATCAGTGCGGACACGATGTGCACCACACGCAGGGGCACCAGGCGCGTCATGCGCTCGCCCAGCCACACCACCGGCGCATTGGCCAGCATCATGCCCAAAGTGGTACCGGCAATCACCCAGTAATAGGCGTGGTACTGGGCGGCCAGCATCACGGTGGCCACCTGCGTTTTGTCACCCATCTCGGCCAAAAAAAACGCCACTACCGTGGTGCCGAACACGCCAAAACGTGGTTTGTCGGGGGTCTCATCGTCATCCATCTTGTCGGGTATCAACATCCATACGGCCATGGCAATGAAAGATGCACCCAGCACCCAGCGCAGCACGTCTGGCCCCAGTACCGTGGTCACCCACGCACCCAAAGCACCGGCAAGCGCATGGTTGGCAACGGTGGCGACAAAGATACCTAAAACGATGGGCCAGGGTTGACGAAAACGGGCCGCAAGAATGAGGGCCAGGAGTTGGGTTTTGTCGCCCATCTCTGCCAGAGCGACGATGCCGGTTGAAACAAGAAAAGCTTCCATGAGGGTCTCCGGCCGGATATAAAAACCAATGACTGCACCAGCATCCCCGGCCATAAGCGGAGCTGTGCAGTCAAAGGTCTCGCCAAAATTCACATCCGTGAACCCTGCTTGCGCCATGGTTGCCGTGTGGGGCCATCCAAGTCTGTTGACGCAAGCCCCTCTCAATAAAGAAGGGAGGCTACTCCCCAATGACAGCGGGCATTTTAGGCTGAAAGGCCACAAACCCAATCTGGCGCATTTTTTGCTTTAACTTGGTGCGTTTTGCAAAACAAAGCATCAATCGCACCAATACAAAGCAATTTAGACAAAGAGGTTTTCATGGAAGCACTAAAACAGGGCGCAGACGCTTTGTTCATTCTGCTCGGCGGCATCATGGTGCTGGCGATGCACGCCGGTTTTGCGTTTCTGGAGCTGGGCACGGTGCGGCGCAAAAACCAGGTCAACGCGCTGGTGAAGATTTTGGTAGATTTTTCGGTATCGACCGTGGTGTATTTTGTGGTGGGCTATGGCGTGGCGTACGGCACGCATTTCTTCGTGGGTGCCGAGCAGCTGGCCGCCAAAAACGGCTATGACCTGGTCAAGTTCTTCTTTTTGCTGACCTTTGCGGCCGCCATTCCAGCCATCATTTCCGGCGGCATTGCCGAACGTGCGCGCTTTTGGCCGCAGCTGATCGCCACGGCAGTTATCGTAGGCTTCATCTACCCATTTTTTGAAGGTATCGCCTGGAACCAGCACTTTGGCGTGCAAGCCTGGCTGAAACAGTTGACTGGTGCCGAGTTTCACGACTTCGCCGGCAGTGTGGTGGTGCACGCAGTGGGCGGCTGGATTGCCTTGCCGGCCGTGGTGTTGCTGGGCGCACGCGCCAACCGCTACCGCAAAGACGGCGGCATGTCGGCTCACCCCCCCAGCAGCATTCCGTTTCTGGCCCTGGGCGCCTGGATTTTGACGGTGGGCTGGTTTGGATTCAACGTGATGAGTGCGCAAACACTGGACAAGATCTCGGGTCTGGTGGCGGTCAACTCACTCATGGCCATGGTGGGCGGCACGCTGGCGGCCTTGGTGCTGGGCAAAAACGACCCCGGCTTTGTGCACAACGGACCACTGGCGGGCCTGGTCGCCGTGTGTGCTGGTTCGGATCTGATGCACCCCCTGGGTGCACTGGTCGTGGGTGGTGTAGCCGGCGCCCTGTTCGTGACCATGTTCACCCTGACACAAAACAAATGGAAGATTGACGACGTGTTGGGCGTGTGGCCACTGCACGGGCTGTGTGGCACCTGGGGTGGTGTTGCGGCCGGTCTCTTTGGCAGCCAGGCGCTGGGGGGCTTGGGTGGGGTGAGCTTGGGCGCACAATTGATCGGCACCGCCATGGGTGTAGCTTGGGCGGTGGCCGGCGGTGCACTGGTTTACGGCGTGCTCAAGGCCACCTTAGGTTTGCGGCTGAGCCAGGAAGAGGAATACGACGGGGCCGACATTTCCATTCACAAGATCAGCGCCACGCCCGAGCGCGAGGCCAATTGGTAAAGTGGCCAAGAGCCAAACCCAAGCTCCATTTCGTTCATTGATGACAAAACAAGCTCTAGCCCTTATCCTAAAAGCGTAGGTAGCTCTTCTAAACAGAGCAAGCAACACACCTCAACGCGACATCTGCCCCAATTTCACCCGGTTGCGGCCCTCGTCTTTGGCCTGGTACATAGCGGCGTCAGCACGCTGCAAGATGCGCTCGTGGTGAGTGTCATGCTGCGAGAACAGGGCCACGCCGATGCTGGCGGTGCAATGATGTTCCACCGTGAGGGCGCTCGCCTCGGCACGGGGTCCGACTGTCAGCAGATACGGCTGCGCCAGGCTGGCGCGGATTTTTTCGGCCACATGCAGGGCCTGGCTGGTGGACTCGGTGGCGTCCACATGCAAATCTGTCAGCATCACCACAAACTCGTCGCCGCCGATGCGCGCCACGGTATCGACGCCTCGCACACAATTTTTGAGACGTTGCGCCACCTCCACCAGCAACAAGTCACCGGCTTCGTGCCCATGTTGGTCATTCAGCGGCTTGAAATTGTCCAAATCCAGAAACATCATGGCGCCATAGGTACCGTTGCGCTTGCATGCCACCATGGCTTGGCTCAGGTGCTCCGTCAACAGCCGGCGGTTGGGCAGCTGGGTCAGCGGGTCGTAAAACGCCAGTTGGCGCACCTGCTGCTGCATCTGGTGGCGCTCGGTGATGTCCTCAAAAACCACATACGCCTGCGACACCTTGCCGTTTTTGAACAAGGGAGTGGCGCTCACGAGAATCCAGACCATGTCTCGATCGGGCACAGACACCCCCATCACGGTGTTGTGCACCGACGTTCCGGTGCGCAGTGCCACCATGATCGGGTGCTGATCGCCAGGGAAGTCGCTGCCATCTTCATGAATTGCCCGCCAGCGCGGATCCATGGACGTGCGACCCTGCAATTGGTCCAGCGTCAAACCCAAAATGCGTTGTGCGGCCGGATTGGCCGCGGTGATTTTCCCGTCGGCATTTTGGTACAACACCCCTACCGGCGCGGTTTCAAACAGGGTGCGGAACGTGTCTTCACTGGCGCGCAAAGCCGCCTGGGTTTGTTTGTGTTCAATGGCAATGCTGGCCAGGCGCGCCGACTCAATGATCATTGCAATGTCAGAATCAGAAGGTGAATGGGCTTGCCGGTGGTAAATGGCAAACGTACCCAAAACCTGCCCGGTGGATGAAAAAACCGGTTGCGACCAGCAGGCGCCTAATCCGGCGCGCTGAGCCAGATCCAGATAGTTCACCCAATAGGGGTGCGAGGCCACATCTTCCACAATCACCCGCTCGCCGGTGTACGCCGCTGTGCCGCAGGAGCCATGCCCCAGGCCGATTTCAGCACCGTCAATGGCCTCATTGTAAAAATCCGGCAAGCTGGGCGCCGCACCGTGTGCCAGATGCCGGCCGTCGTCCGACAGCAGCAGGACGCTGCACAACATGGCCGGATGCATCGACTCCACACCACTGACCATGGCGTGCAACAAATCAGGCAAAGCTGCATCACCCGCCATCATCTCCAGAATGTGGCTGCGAAACATTTCGTATTGCTCCGCCTGTTTCACCGCGCTAACGTCAGTATGGGTGATGGCTGCACCGCCGTGCTGGCCCAACCCCAGGGTCCGCACCACCATCGTGAACCAGCGCTGCTGCTCTGGTGAATGGCAGGGGTAGACCAGGCTAAAGCGCGACATGCGCCCGTCAAGCACCGCCAGAATGCCGTCACGCGCTTGCGTTGCATAAGTGTCATCGCCAGCCTCTTGCGTGCGACATACGTCCAGATAATTGATGCCAATACCAGTACCACTGGCCGGCTGGCCTGGCCTGTCACTGTTGTCCAGGGAAAAGCGCTGCCACTGCTCGTTCACCGCCCGAATCACCCCTTGCCGGTCGATCACCGCCACCTCGGCAGCGACCGAATCGAGAATGACATCCTTGAAGAGCTCGCTGTCTTTCAGGGCCTGATCACGCTGCGCCAGGGTGTTGAGCATGTCATTGAACTGGCGCGCCAATTGGGCCGCCTCGTCGTCGCCATGGACCGCAACGCGCAGTCCGGCTTGCCCGGCTTGCACCGCCAGCGCGACATGCTGGATGTCATGCAGCCGGCGCGTCAAGTAGCGGCTGACCAGGGTGGCAAACACCAGGCTGATCGCCAACACCATCAGCAGGTGCAGCAAGCTGCCGCGTGTCAACTCAAATAGCTGGTTTTCAAGCGACTGACCGCTCAGCCCCAGGCGCACCCAGCCAATGGGTCGGCCGTTGAAAACCACCGGGCTGATGACATCCACCAGCTGTACATTGTTTTGCAATACCTTAGCCTCTGGCAGCGTCGGCAGGTCGGTCATGAATTGGCCACGCAGGCTCATGTTGTTGTGGGCCAGAATCTGGCCCTGCGTGTCAAGCACCACAGCATGGCGCACATCTGGCGAGGCCGACAGGCCCTGAACAATTTCATGAAGACCGCTCACGTCGCGCGAGGCCACCCAAATGGCACTGGTCACCCCCGCACTGCGGGCCATGTCGACCGCCTTGACCGCCTGCTGCCGAAATGCCACGTCTGCTTGATAACGGTTCATGTCCCAGACAAAATACGCCATCATCGACACCACAGTCAGCACCATACCGGTGGTGAGCTGGCGGTGCAAGGTACCGGTGAAAAAACGCTGCAGTTTCTTGAACATCATCGGCGTGCGACCGGGCGCACCTCTTGTTCGAAGCGTTTCACATAATCTGAAACGACGCCATAACGGGCGTCATCTGCCGGGTAAAAACCGGCTGTTTGCATGCCCGCCAGAACGCGCGGACCCTCGGGGGTTTTGGCCAGGTTCAGCAGGGCTTGGCGGATCTGCTCGCGAATCGCGGTGGGCACATCGTCACGTGCCATCACCGAGTTGTTGACCAAGGGCTCGGTTTCCCACATCACTTTGAGTTCAGCAGCCTCTTGGGGGTGGTCATGCTGAAACAAACGCCACGGTACCGGCCAGGTGGCACCCGCCACCGACTGACCCAGATAGACGTTCATGATGGACGACTCTTGCGAGCCCACATAGGCGTTCTGGATGTCACGGTTGACGTTGATGCCCTGTTTGTGCAAAAAATATTGCGGCATGATGGCCGCTGCCAGCGCCGTGTGAGACGGGTAGCTCACCACCTTGCCTTTGAGGTCGCCGGGCTTTTGAACGTCGCTGTTTCGGCGCACGATGAAAATCCCCCTGAAATCCTGTGCGTCACCTGCCATGGCCAGCACGTGGTAGCCCACTTTCATGGCTTGCAGGGTCTGCCAGGGATTGGGGAGCAAAAACGCCGGCTCGCGCGCGGCGTATTTTTGTTCAAACGCCTGGTAATCGCGGGAGGCTTCCAGTTCGAGTCGGGCGCCTTTGAGTTGCGCGTTGAGGTGGTCAATCAGGGGCTGATAAGCCGCACTGAGCATTTGGGGGTTGTGCAGGGGGTGCACGGCAAACCGGTAAACCGGCACAGAACCCGGCGCCGGCGCGGTGCTGTACTGCAGCGGCCGTTCTGTCGGCGCGGGCTCACAAGCAGACAGCAGCAGGGCCACCACCCCGATCAGTACCCCTGCGACCCACCTGGACCACTCGCGCACGTTTGGCATTCTCTTCTTCCCTTGAGTCCGCTTGCCCGCTTGTTTTTTGAACTATGGAAAAACACTGTAGCACCATTGTTGTGTGGCGTACCACCCCTTTTCACAACTTTGGCGCTCATTCGCACAGGCCCAACCTGACCGGCACGCGGGAGCGCACAAAAAAAAGCGGGCCTAAAGGCCCGCGTCGATGACAGCAGGTGACTGCGATCAGCTCTTCTTTTCCATCATCTTTTTGCACTCAGCCTTCATCTTGTCGTCAGCCTTCTTTTCATCCATCTTTTTGCAGGCTTCCATCTTCTCAGCCTTTTCCTTGTCGGTCATGGCACCGCCATGCGAACCAGCCAGGGCGCTGAAAGAAACGGTTGCAAACGTCGCGGCGATCAAAACAGAGAAAAATTTGGTCATCGGTAAACTCCAGTTGTTTAAAAATTACTGCCCCGATTGATAGGGCGTTGGCACTGTACATCATTCATGACTCATTTTTTATTGAAGGTTTTTTCGAGGCTCAGGGTTTCCCCTAGCTTGCTGGCTCTCGCGCTGCTGGCCTTGGCACCTTCTGTGCAAGCCGTCCCGCGCACACCAACAGCAGACACCGACGTGCTGGAAACGCTGGCCCTGCGCGCGGGTGACAACACGGCCCGCGAGCTGGCCAACTTGCGCGCAGCGCTGAACCGTGCCCCAGCAGATTCAGAGCTGGCCACCAACCTGGCGCAGCGCTATTTTGATCTGGCGCTGGCGCGGGGCGACCCACGCTACATTGGCTACGCAGAAGCGGTGGTGAACCGCTTTACTACGGCACCTACCCCCGCCCTGCTCACCCTGCGCGGCATGCTGCGCCAGTACCGACATGACTTTGCCGGCGGGCTCAAAGACTTTGCTGCTGCCTTGCAACAGGACCCCGACCATGCCGTGGCTCACGCCTGGCGCGGTGCCATTTTTCTGGTTCAGGCAGATTACGCTGCGGCACATACCGAGTGCGATGCCTTGCAGCGCCTGGGCCGCAACACCTTGGCGGGTGGCTGTCGCGGCCTGGCGCAGGCTTATGGTGGCCAGCTCGATGCCGCCTACCTCACCCTGAAAAGCGCCCTGGGCCTGAGCATCGACGCCAACAACCGCCTGTGGCTGTTGACGCGTCTGGGTGAAGTCGCCGCTTGGCAAGGGCACACCGCCTTGGCACAGCAACATTACCGAGAAGCCTTGCGCCTGGGCCAAGACGACGTGTATTTGCTGGCCGCCTGGAGCGATTTTTTGCTGGACCAAGGGCAAGCCAGCGAGGTGGTGCGCTTGTTGTCTTCCTGGGAAGCTTCCGACAGCCTGCTGTTGCGTCTGACCGAGGCTGAGACGAGCCTCAAGCTGCCGGAGGCAGCTCGCCACCAACGCATGATGGCCGACCGCTATGCCGCGGCACGGGCGCGCGGCGACACCACCCACCGCGCCGAAGAGGCCCGCTTTGAGTTGCGCTTGCGCGGCGATGCGACAAGCGCCTTGCAGCTGGCCCAGCAAAACTATGCGGTGCAGCGCGAGCCACGCGATGCCCGCGTGCTGCTCGAAGCCGCTGTGGCCGCTAAAAACCCGGCTGCCGCCCAGCCAGTGCAAGACTGGTTGCGCCGCAGCGGTTTTGAAGACGCAAGCACCCGTCGACTCGCACAAACCCTGGTGCAAGCCGACCCAGCCCGGAGCACGCCATGATGACCCGCTGGTTGTGGCAAACCCTCTGCTTGTGCGTGGCCCTGTGCTTGCCGCTGGCAGCACAGGCCCACAAGGCCAGCGACAGTCTGCTGACCCTGAACGTGCAAGGCAAGCAGATCACCGGCCAGTGGGATATTGCGCTGCGCGACATCGACTTTGCCATAGGTCTTGACAGCGATGGCAACGGCGAGATCACCTGGGGTGAGTTGCGCACCCAGCAGGCGGCTGTGGTGGCCTGGGCACTGCCTACCTTGGCGCTGACGCGGGGCGACGCCTGCGCCTTGCAGGTCACGCAAATGCAGGTCGACAACCACACCGACGGGGCTTATGCGGTGCTGCAGCTCCACGGGGCCTGCCCGGGGGCCACTGGCGACCTGGGCCTGTCCTACCGGCTATTGTTTGATGTGGACGCCTTGCACCGGGGCTTGGTGCGCCTGGACCTGGACGGCCTGACGCATGTCACCGTCATGGCCCCGGACACGGCACGCCAGAGCTTCTCGCCCGCCGCAGTATCCAAATGGACCCAGTTTGGTGAGTTTTTTGTGCAGGGCATTTGGCATATCTGGATCGGTTACGACCATGTGTTGTTTCTGCTCTCGCTGCTGCTGCCAGTGGTGCTGGTGCGCGACCCGCACGGCTGGCACGGGGTGCAGAGATTCGGCCAGGCCCTGCACGAGGTGCTGTGGGTGGTGACCTCGTTTACCGTGGCCCACTCCATCACGCTGTCACTGGCCGCACTGGAGGTGCTGCAACTGCCTTCCAGACTGGTCGAGTCCGCGATTGCGGTGTCGGTGGTGTTGGCGGCGCTTAACAACATCTTTCCGGTGGTCAGCCGCAGGCGCTGGCTGGCAGCCTTTGGCTTTGGTCTGATTCACGGCTTTGGTTTTGCCAGCGTGCTGGCAGAGTTGGGCTTGCCCCAGACCGCACTGGTGCTCAGCCTGGTGGGCTTTAACCTGGGTGTCGAAGTGGGGCAACTGGTCATTGTGGGCGTCTTTTTGCCCTTCATTTTTGCCCTGCGCCACACCTGGTTTTACCGCCAGGGCATCTTCATGGGTGGCTCCTTGCTGATCGTGGCGGTGGCGCTGGTCTGGCTGACCGAGCGGGTGTTGGACATCAAACTGATCAGTGCCTGAGCCCATGGGTACTTTTGGGGCATTTCGCTTGCGCCGCGCAGCCTTGTGTAGGTCAACTTATCATGCCGGGCTTGACGCGGACAGCGCGGCGCCCGTTTCACCCCCTTCCAGCTCACATGAGCTGAGAAATTTCACCATCCAATTGAGACTCCTCATGCAGCATTGCAATGCGTTCCAACTTCGGCTTCTTCCGTTACTGATAGCGACCTTGCTGGGGGTCAGCGCTTGCGCCCAGATGCCGGGCATTCCGGCCACGCCGACTTCAGCGCCGGTGGCAACCAAAGCGTCAGCACCTGCCAGCGCGGCAAGTGCCGCCTCCAAACCCGCTGCCGACCCAACGGCACCCAAGCCCTTTGCCGAGGTCACCAAAGACGCCAAAGTGCAAGACGGCCTGTTCCCGATCTGGCGCAAGGACGACAAGGTCTGGCTGGAGATCCCCCAGGCCATGTTGAACAAACCGTTTCTGTTCACGGTCAATATCGCCAAGTCGGTCGGTGAACGCGGGCTGTACGCCAGCCAGATGGGTGGGGACTGGATGAGTGAGTTCCGTCTGGTGGGTAAACAGGTGCAACTGCTGGCCCTGAATACCAAGTTTCGGGCGACGTCTGGCGAGGGTTCCGCTCGCGCTGTCGAACAGGCTTTTTCACCCAGCTTGCTGGGTTCGGGCGCGCAGGCCAGCCTGGCGCACCCACAACGGCAATCCGTTTTGGTAGACGCGAGCTTTTTGTTGTCCGATATCCCGGGTTACAGCACTCGGTTGGAAGGGGCTTACCGCCTGCCGTTTGCAGTTGACAAAGCCAACTCGTCCATCGAGGGCAGTCGCACAGAAGCCAATTTAAGCACCTTGACCGCACGGATTCACTTCGCGACACCGCGCATTCCAGCACCGCCCTTGATGCCCCCCACCGGACCGGTTCCCACACCCACGCCGCCCCAGGCCACACCCGACCCGCGCAGTCTGTTTGTCGAGTATGTCTACAGCTTGGCGGCCTTGCCGCAAACCGTGATGGCGACGCGCCCTGCCGACCCGCGCCTGGGACACTTCACGGAGTCGTTCACCGATCTGGGCAGCGACACAGCCGCCAACCCGCGCGTGCACTGGGTTCAACGCTGGCGCCTGGAAAAACTTGACCCCGCTGCGGCCTTGTCCGAACCCGTGAAACCCATCACTTACTGGATGGACAAAAACATCCCAGCCAAGTACCGCGCGTCCGTAGCAGCCGGCATCACGGAGTGGAACAAGGCCTTTGAAAAAATTGGCTTCAAAAATGCCGTGGTGGCCAAGCAGCAGCCCGATGATGGCCAATGGGACAACATGGACGCCGGTCATGCGTCGATTCGCTGGTTTGTCGGGGCCGATGTGGGCTTCGCCATTGGCCCCAGCCATACCGACCCGCGCAGCGGCGAGATCATGGATGCTGACATCGGCATGAGCGACGTGTTTGCCCGCGGGTCGCGCCGCTTCATTGTCGAAGACCTTGGCATGAGCAGCACGCAAAGGCTGGCGCAGTTGACCAGCGGCTGGAAAGCGGGCAACGCGTCACACCCGGCCCAATGCAACTATGCCCAGGAGGCCGCGAGCGAAATGAACTTCACCATGGACCTGCTGGAAGCGCGCGGAGACATTGCGCCCGACGGCCCAGAAGCCGAAGCCTTTGTTCAGGCCGTGATCAAAGACACCATCATGCATGAGGTGGGGCACACACTGGGGCTCAAGCACAACTTCAAGGCCTCCACCACCATCACCCAGGCCCAGCTACAGGACAAAGCTTTTACCGAGAAAAATGGTATTTCCAATTCGGTGATGGACTACAACGCCTACAACATTGCCGTGGGTGGCGAGCCGCAGGCCAGCATCAACAACACCACACTGGGCGCTTACGACTACTGGGCCATTGAGTACGCTTACAAGCCCTTGGATGCCGCGAATGCAGCGCCCGAACTGCAACGCATGGCATCGCGCAGCACCGAGCCCGAACTGGCCTACGCCGATGATGCTGACGCCGGCGGCTTTGGCCCCCAGGATGGCATGGACCCCCTGGCCAATCGGTTTGACTTGGGTAATGATCCGCTGGCTTATTACAAAAAGAGACTGCAACTGTCGCGAGAGCTGTGGGCACGCGTGCAAGACCGCAAACCCGTGGCTGGTGACGACCCGCTGCGCCAACGTCGCTCCTTGATGGCTGGTTTCTCGCAACTTCAGCGCGCTGCCGAACTGGTGGGCAAGTACGTGGGCGGGGTGCACACGGTGCGCGACCTACCCGGCACCAGCAACCGGACCAGCTTTGTACCGGTTGAACCCGCCAAACAGCGCGAGGCCTTGCAGTTCATGGCGTCCGGGCTGTTCAGTGAATCCAGCTTCAAGTTCCGCCCGGAGCTGTTGTCAGCACTGACCCCGGATTACAACGAGTGGGACCGTGGCGGTTTGGTCAACATCACAGCAACGGTGTCCCGCATCCAGCTCACGGCTTTGGACCGGGTGCTCAGCGCCAGCACGGCCAACCGCCTGCTGGACTTGCCCGCCTACCTGCCCGAGTCCCAGCGTCGCCAGGCCATCTCGCTGCATGAGGTTTACAACACGCTGCAGTCCAGCATCTGGAGCGAGCTCAAAAGTGGCAAGGACATTGACCGCCTGCGCCGCAACCTGCAACGCGAACACCTCAAACGCATTCAGTCCTTGCTGACCCGAGGCTCGGCCAGCTTACCCGCCGATGCCTTGAGCCTGGTGCGCATGAATGCGACCCGACTGCAACGAGATTTGCGCAAGGCCACTGGCAAATCAGGCCTTACTGTAGAAACCCGCGCCCACCTGGCGGAGAGCCTGGGCTTGGTCAACGAGGCGCTGCGCGCGACCATGTCACGTAGTTGACTTGTCCGGGACACGCAGGGTTGAAGTCAGTGTCGTTTGCTAAGCTTGGCGCATGAACACCTCAACCCTCCCCGACCGCCGCATCAAGTCCCGCACCCCACTCCACCGCATCAACCTGGGGCTGCAGGGGGGCGGCTCGCACGGCGCCTTTACCTGGGGCGTGCTGGATGTGCTGCTGCAAGACCCGCGCATCGACATTGAGGGCATCAGCGGCACCAGTGCGGGTGCCATGAATGCCGTCGCGCTGGCGCACGGCTTTGCCCAATGCCTGGGCAAGCCGCAAGCCGACGCGCGCGAGGCGGCACGGGAGTCACTGGCCAATTTCTGGAACGGCATTGTGGCCATGGGCGCGCTCGGTCAGGCCCAACGCGCGCCGTTTGACCTGATGTTTGGTTTTGCCGGTGGCCCGCATTCGCCCACTGCGGCCTGGGCGGACGCCATGGCGCGCGCCTGGTCGGGGTCCATGTCACCGTATCAAAGCAACCCGATGGACCTCAACCCGCTGAAGGACTTTGTCGAGCGTCAGGTTGATTTCGAGCGACTGGCGCAGCTCAAGGAACTCAAGGTGTTTGTGGTGGCTACCCGGGTCAGCGACGGAAAGGCCGAGGTTTTTTCTGGCAAACGCCTGACGGCCAACGCGGTCATGGCTTCGGCTTGCCTGCCCATGATGTTTCAGGCGGTTGAGATTGACGGTGATCATTATTGGGACGGTGGCTACGCCGGCAACCCGGCCATTCACCCGCTGATTTACGACTGCACCAGCCGCGACATCATGCTGGTGCAAATCAACCC
>JFJP01034103.1_pt1 | contig 12506 bp, 10 predicted proteins | sample 431651 | NCBI WGS metagenome assembly JFJP01 (sample SAMN02602958, study PRJNA72255) | Microbial mat metagenome, whole genome shotgun sequencing project. | biome: fresh water; feature: sink hole; material: water; isolation source: purple microbial (photo- and chemosynthetic) mats found in... | reverse complement strand
AGGCGCTGCCGTATTTCCTCGCCACCTGGAAACTCTCGCTGGCCCAGGCGGCGGCTTGGATTGTCGTGGCGTCGGGCTTTCTTGTCGGTGTGCCTTTCTACGAGTCGGTGAACCCGTTCCTTGGGGTAGGTTTTGGCGTGGTGCTGTTCTGGCTGTCGTTCTTTTTGGCCGGGATGAGCCTGTGGATCTCGGGGCTGCACGCCCAAGTCGGCGGCACGCTCAAGTCGTTGGTCCGCAAGAGCTTTTTGCTGTTCATGGCCAACCCGCTGGCGTCGCTGATGATGTTCGTCTCCAGCATCGTGATCACCATTTTGTCGATTGTGCCCTGCATCGGGCTTTTCCCCGGAATTTTGGGGTTGCAGGTGTGGCAACAAACGGCGTTCCGGTTCCTGCTGGCCAAGTATGAATGGCTGGAGGTCAACCCCGACTTCAACCCGAAGAAAGCCAAATTGCCATGGAAGGAGATTCTCGCCGAAGACCTCGACCGTCTGGGGCCTCGCACCCTCCGCGGCATGATTTTTCCGTGGAAAGACTGACCACCGCGCGCGACAAAGCCCCCCTGCCGTGGTGGCTCATTGCCATTGTTGTCCTGGGCGCGGCCGGGCTGTTTTCAGCTCTCACCTCGCCCAAATCGCAGGTGATCTTCGCGGTGACTCTCCAAGGCGTCGGCGTCACCGTGCTGGTGGCGGCCATCGCCTTTTCGCTCAGCCTGGTGCTCGGGCTTGGGCTGGCGCTTTTGCGCAGTTCCCCTTGGCGTCTGGCCCGCGAAGGGGCCACCTTCTACATTGAGCTGATGCGTGGCATGCCCATGCTCGTGCTCCTCTATTACATTGCCTTTGTCGCCACGCCCGCGCTGACGGCGTTTGTGAACATATTCTTGACCCCGTTCACCGCCCTGGGTTGGCTGGAGCCGCTGTCGCCCCGCGACGTGGACTTTGCCACCCGCGCCGTCACCGCGCTCACGCTGGGCTACTCGGCGTTTCTGGCCGAAGTCTTCCGCGCCGGTATCGAAAGCATCGACAAGGGTCAGACCGAGGCGGCGCAGGCCCTGGGTCTGAACCGTTGGCAGGTGTTGCGCCACGTGGTGCTGCCGCAGATGCTGCGCAACGTGTTGCCGGCGCTGGTCAACGAGTCGGTGGCCATGATCAAGGACTCGTCGCTGGTATCGGTGCTCGGCGTGCAGGACATCACGCAGATGGGCAAGGTGTACGCCGCCAGCACCTTCCAGTTTTTTGAAACCTACAACGCCGTGGCGTTTTTCTACCTGTGCCTGACCATCTCGCTCTCGCTGGCCTCACGCCTGCTGGAAGAGAAGTTGGGGCGTTCTCGGCGTTAGCCGCCCCGGGCGCAAGCCAAAAGGAGTTTTTTGTGTCGCATGCCCTTGTTTTTCAAACCGACTTCGGCCTCGCCGACGGCGCCGTGAGCGCCATGCAGGGGGTTTCGCACCAGGTGGACCCTGCTCTGAAGCTGTTCAACCTGACCCACGAGATTCCCCAGTACGACATCTGGGAAGCCAGTTACCGCCTGGTGCAGACGGTGAGTTACTGGCCGGCGGGAACGGTGTTTGTGTCGGTGGTCGACCCCGGCGTGGGCAGCCAGCGCCGCAGCCTGGTGGTGCGCACCAAGGCCGGTCAGCTCGTCGTGACGCCTGACAACGGCACGCTCACCCACGTTAAATTGTTGCTGGGGATCGAGAAAGCCTGGCACCTCAAGGAAGACAGCCACCGGCTGGCGGGTTCGGAACTGAGCTACACCTTTCACGGCCGCGACGTGTACGCGTACACGGGAGCCCGGTTGGCCTCAGGACAGTTGAAGGTTGAAGCCGTCGGCGAGGAAGTGCCCGTGGACTCCATTGTCGAGCTGGCCCATTCGCCCGCGGTTTTCGAGGACGGCGCGGTGCGCGGAACGGTCGACACGCTCGACGTGCGCTTCGGCAGCCTGTGGAGCAACATCCCGCACACACTGTTCCAAAAGCTGGGCGTCGAATACGGCGACCGCGTCGAGGTGAGCATCCGCAACGACACGCGCGAGCTGTACCGCAACAGTATGGTGTTTGTGCGGTCGTTCGCCTCGGTGCACATTGGCGAGCCGCTGGTGTACATCAACAGCCTGCTCAACGTGGCGGTGGCGATCAACCAGGGGTCTTTTGCCCGCGCCTACAACATCGGCTCCGGCCTGAGCTGGAAACTGTCGCTGCGAAAAACCGGACTTGCCGAACGTTGACTCTGGGCGTAAGGTAGGGTATGGAATTCCCCACCCTTCCCCGACCCGCCAGCGCGGGACCCTTGCCTTGGAAAGACCTTGCCGCTTGGCCGTCGGTCCCTGAACTCCTGAGCCAAACGGCGGCGCGTTTCGGCGACCGAGCGGCGTTTACCTCGTTTGACCCCGAGCGCCACACACTGACCTACCGTGACGTGCTGGCCCAGGTTCGCCTCGGTGCCGGGGCGTTGCGCCGCCGGGGAATCCAGCCCGGCGACCGCGTCGGCTTGAGCGGCAAAAACTCGCCCGAGTGGGGTTTGGCGTTCTTTTCCATCCTGTTCGCCGATGCGGTAGTGGTGCCGCTCGACGCGACTCTCAGCGGCGACGAGGTGAAAAACCTGCTCGGTGCCAGCGGAGCTAAACTGTACTGGGCCGAGGTCGACCGCCGCGAGGCGCTGGCCCAGGCGGGCGTTCCCGCCGGAGTGGAGTTGCTGCCGCTCGAGGCTCAACCGCAAGCAGGCGCCGCTGGAGAACCGCTGGCCGGCAACCCCGCGCGCCGGGGCAACGACCTGGCGGCGCTGATGTACACCAGCGGTACCACCGGCAACCCCAAGGGCGTGATGCTCACCCATCAGAACCTGGTGAGCGACGTTTACCTCGCCCAGTTCCAGATGCCACTTTACCATACCGATGTGTTCTACGCGTTGCTTCCTATTCATCACAGCTACACCCTCGCTGCGGTTTTTCTCGAAGCCGTCTGCGTCGGTGCCGAGGTGGTCTTTGGCAAGAAGATGGTGGTCGCCCAGATTCTCAAGGACCTCAAAGACGCGCAGGTGACGATGTTCCTCGGCGTTCCCCTGCTGTTCAACCGTCTGTTGGCCGGCATCCTCAAGGGCATCAAGGAAAAAGGACCGGTGGTCAACGGCATCCTCCGCGGCCTGATGGCGCTCAGCGGGTTCATCAAAAAAACCACGGGCATGAACCCGGGCAAAGCCCTGTTCGGCACCGTGCTGGCCAAGGCCGGGCTGGCCAACATCCGCATCTGCATCTCGGGCGGGGGACCGTTACCGGCCTCGACCTTCCGGGGCTTCAACCAGCTGGGTATCGACTTTGTGCAGGGCTATGGACTCACCGAGACCTCACCCATCGTCACCATCAACCCCGTTTGGCATTACAAGGAAACCAGCGTCGGGGCCCTGTTGCCGCAGGTGGAAATCAAAATCCTTGACCCCGACGAGAAAGGCCAGGGCGTCATCGCCCTGCGCGGTCCTATGGTGATGCCTGGGTACTATCAGAACGCCGAGGCCACGGCGGAGGTGCTCAGTGCCGACGGCTGGCTTAACACCGGCGACGTGGGCTGGGTCGACAGCGAGCACTACGTGTACCTCACCGGCCGTGCCAAGAACCTCATTGTCACCGAGGGCGGCAAGAACGTGTACCCCGAGGAAATCGAGGACCGGTTCCAACTCTACCCCGAGGTCGACCAGATTCTGGTGCGCGGCTACCTGCTCGACGAAGCCACACGAGCCGAGGGCATCGAGGCGGTGATCTACCCCAACCAGGACGCCGCTGTTGGCGCCACACCCGAGCGGCTGGCCGCCATCATCACCGAAGTGAACGCCGGCCTGCACACCTGGCAGAAGATCACCAAAACCACCTTTGTCGTTCAAGCCATGGAAATGACCTCGACCAAGAAGATCAAGCGGTTCGCGGTCGGCTGAGGCACACGGCGGCAGCTCGGCAAGTCAAAGCGCCGCGCAATGCGTTTTGGCCGTTTACCAATCCTGCCGTCCGGGGTTATGATAAACGCCTTATGCAAACCTCCACCAACCCTCTCCTCCAACCTTGGAACACCCCCTACGGCATGCCTCCGTTCGACCTGATCAAGACCGAGCACTTCGGCCCCGCCATCGACAAGGCCCTGGCCGACCACGTGACCGAGGTGAACGCCATCGCCGCCTCGTCCGCTGCCCCTGACTTTTTCAACACCATCGAGGCCCTGGACCGCTCGGGCGAATTGCTGGGCAACATCCTCGGGGTGTTTTTCAACCTCACCGGATCGCTCACGAACGACGCCCTGCAGGCCGTGGAGCTCGAGTACACGCCCAAAATCGCCGTTCACCAGACCCGGTTCTTCCTCGACGCCGCGTTGTTTGCCCGCGTCGACGCGGTTCATGCGGCCCGCAGTAGCAGCGGCCTCAACCCGGTGCAGATCCGCCTGATCGAAAAAGTCCACCTCGACTTTGTGCTCGCCGGCGCCCGCCTGGATCAGGCCAAGAAAGACCGCCTGGCCAAGCTGGTCGAAATCCTGAGCGAGCGCTGCACTACCTTTGGCCAGCATGTCCTGGCCGATGAGGACGGCACCGTCATCGTGCTCGAATCCATGGCCGATCTGGCTGGTCTTCCCGACGACCTGATTGCCGCCGCCGCCGAGGCTGCCACCGAAAACGGCCACGTGGGCAAGTGGGCCATCACGCTCTCCCGCTCGTTCGTCGAGCCCTTCCTGACCCGCTCCACCCGCCGCGACCTGCGCCAGAAGATCTACCTCGCCTTTTCGTCCCGGGGCGAGATGGTGCCCGAGCGCGACACCAAGCCCCTGATCGCCGAAATCCTGGCCCTGCGCACCGAGATGGCCCAGATCCACGGGCACCAAAGCTACGCCGACTACGCGTTAGTGAACCGCATGGCCAAGACCCCTGCCAACGTGGCGGGCCTGCTGAACCAGGTGTGGCCGGCCGCGTTGAAGCGTTCCCGCGAGGAGCAAAAACTGCTCGAAGTGTTGGCCAAGGCCGACGGCGTGGCGCAACTCGAAGCCTGGGACTGGCGCTACTACGCCGAAAAGGTGCGTGTGCGTGACTACCAGCTCGACGACAACGAGATCAAACCCTATTTCGCGCTCGATAACATGGTGAACGCCATGTTCTGGGCGGCCGGTAAACTCTTCGGCATCGAGTTCCGCGAAGTGAAACACGTGCCGATGTACCACCCCGATGTTCGCCTGTTCGAAGTGCGCAACACCGCCGACGACAGCCTGCAAGGGCTGTTCCTGAACGATAACTACTCGCGCACCGGCAAGCATTCGGGCGCTTGGATGAGCAACTACCGCGACCAGAGCGCCGGCGTGGTGCCCATCGTGAGCAACAACAACAATTTCACGCGCGGCAAGCCGGGCGAACCCGTGCTGCTGAGTTTCGACGACGTGCGCACGCTGTTCCATGAGTTCGGCCACGGCCTGCACGGTCTGCTCAGCAACGTCGCCTACGAGGGTCTGTCGGGTACCAACACGCTGCAGGACTTCGTCGAGCTACCCAGCCAGCTGTTTGAGCATTGGGCTCTGGCTCCCGAGGTCCTGTCCCAGTTTGCCAAACACGCCACTACGGGGCAGGTGATTCCCCCCGCTTTGGTTGCCAAGCTGCAGAAAGCGGGGACGTTCAATATGGGCTGGGAAACCGTGCAGTACCTCGGCCCAGCACTGCTGGATATGGCTTTACACAGTCAAACCTCCGCGAAGGGTTTTGACGCTGCGGCCTTTGAGCGCGACGAGTCCAAACGCCTCGGCGTGCCCCGCGAAATCGGCCTGCGCCACCGGTTGCCACACTTTCAGCACCTGTTCACCGGCGAAAGCTACGCGGCTGGGTACTACGTGTATATGTGGGCCGAGGTACTCGAGGCCGACGTGTTCAGCGCTTTCGAGGAAAACGGCAACCTGTTTGACCCCGAGTTGGCCGCCAAACTCAAAGCGACCATTTTGAGCGCGGGCAACTCCGTGGAGCCCGGCCAGGCCTTCCGCAACTTCCGGGGCCGTGATCCCCAGATCGCCGCGCTCCTCAAACAACGCGGGTTGGCTTGAAGAAACAGTCGGTGGCTCAGGCCGCGTACGACGAACTGGCTGACCGTTACGCGGCCTTGGTCGACACCAAACCCCACAACGCCTACTACGACCGTCCGGCGGTTCAGTCGCTGATTCCCGCCACCCAAGGCCAGACGATTCTGGACGCGGGTTGCGGCACGGGCGTATACACCGAGTGGCTGCTCGAACGCGGCGCAGCGGTGGTCGGTATCGACGCCAACGAGCGCATGCTCGGTCACGCCCGTACACGGGTAGGGGACAAAGCGGAGTTCCACCACGCCAACCTTGAGGAGCCGCTGGAGTTTCTCGCCGACGCGCGTTTCGACGGCATCATCAGCCCGCTGACCCTGACCTATTGCCGCGATTGGCGGCAACCGCTGGCCGAGTTCCACCGCGTGCTCAAGCCCTGCGGCTGGCTGGTGTTTTCCACCGAGCATCCGTTTTTCTCGTACGGGTACAACCACGTCGAAAACTACTACGCCACCAAAAAAGTGAGCTGCACCTGGCATGGTTTCGGCGAGCCCGTCGAGATGACCAGCTACTACCATAGCCTCGGCGAGATCATCGGCTCGCTGACTGACACGGGCTTTGTGGTCGACAAACTTCTGGAGCCGTTCCCCGCCGAGGAGTTCCGCGAGGCCGACCAGCGTGGCTGGGAAAAGTTGCAAACCTTTCCGCTGTTTATCTTTATCCGGGCGCGGACTCAGGCCGTGGCGCTCGAGTGAGTAGCAGCGCCTTCTGGGGCCTCACCGACAAGCAGTGGACCCGTTCCGGTCTCACGCTCGCCGAAGGCGTCACCTTGGCGACCAGGTTGCTGGAGTCCCCGCTGGTGCCCGAGGCCGTGTATTGCCTGCCGGCGCACGCCGAAACCTTCACGGCGCTGGCACGGGGTCGCTGTGAAGTCACCGTCCAGTCTCCGGCCGAAATGGACAACTGGTCGGGGTTTGCCTTTCACCGGGGCGTCATCGCCCTGGCGCGGCGGCCGGAGCCGTTTACGCTGGAGACCTTCTTGGCCAAGCCCGGCGCGCGGCGGCTGGCCGTCGCCCCCAACCTGACCGATCCAGAAAACCTGGGCTCGGTGTTTCGCTCCGCGCTGGCCTTGGGGTGGGACGCGGTGGCCGTCGGCCCCGAAACCTGCGATCCCTTCAGCCGCCGCACCGCCAAGGTATCGATGGGTGCGGTGTACTCCCACCCGCCGGTGGAACTTCCCGAGGCTGGCGAGTGCCTTCGCCTGTTCGACGAAGCGGGCTGGACCAGCGTGGCGCTGGCTTTGGAAGATGCGGCGCAGCCTTTGGACGCTTGGCTCGCCAGCGCCGAGGGGAAGGCCGCCCTGGCTGGTCCCCTGGCCGCCTGGGTGGGCAACGAGTTCCGCGGAGTTCCCGAGGCTTACCGCTCGGTTTGTCCGGTGGCGCTTGTGTTGCCCATGGCGCCCGGCCACGACAGTCTGAACGCGGCCGTCGCGGCGGGAATCGGATTTTATCGCCTGGCCACGACCGGTTGACGGACCAGCAGGGCCAGAAGGTTGTTCCGGTACAGGAAGAGCGCCAACAGGACGGCCGCTCCAACACCCGTCACGACGAGAAAGGCCGTTCCTAGACCTTGCACCGACGCGGCCCCCACCCAGGTCGAAAACAGAAGAGTGGGCAGGCGCGCCAGAGTGGTCACCCAGACAAAGCGCCACAGCTTGAGATCCGAAAGGCCGGCAAAGTAGCACAGAATGTCTTTGGGCAGAAAGGGAAGCAGAAAGACTCCCCCGAGAATCAGGTCGAGGCGAGGGTGATGAATCAGATTCTGGAACCTTGAAAAGTGGTGTTTCGAGAGCCAACCCTCAATCCACACCTTGCCCAGCCTGCGGGCAAGCAGGAAGGCCAAAACGTTACCCAAGGTGACACCCACGATGTTGAGAAAGGTTCCGTACCAAACGCCAAAGACCATTCCAGCGGCCATCTGAAAGACGTCGGCGGGAAGCCAGAACAGCAGAACCTGCAAGACCTGGAGCGCGAGGAAGACCAAGGAGGCCCAGGGGCCGAGTTCGGAAAGCCACAGTTGGAGCGGTTGCGGATCAAAAAACGGGAGCATCGGATTCCTCCTGTGTCCAAGATCCGCCCCGCCCATGAGAGCATCGTGAGATCCGCGCAAGAAACTCGTGTGGAACGCGTGAGGGCCGGTGTCGCCTTCCACACAATCCACACGAAAACGTCACGAAAACTTGACAGTCATCCCGCATTCTCCTTCAAAACGAGAGGGAACGCATGCGTGAAAAGGCCCAGTTGAAACTCGAAGCTCTCTGGCGGAAAACGCCGCGCCGGAAGGTCGAGCCGGGGGAAAAGGTCGTCATTTTCAGCGATTTGCACATGGCCGACGGGTCCGCCACCGATGGATTTGTGCGGAACTCGGCGCTCTGCCTCGAAGCGCTGGCCAAGTATTACCTTCCCCGGAACTATACGCTTGTGCTCAACGGTGACATCGAAGAACTGCTGAGGGCCGATCGGGCCGAAATCCTGCGGGCCTGGAAACCGATGTACGACGTCTTCGAGCAGTTTCGCGCCAAAAACCGGCTGGTTTGGCTTTTCGGGAACCACGAGATTGTTCCCGACAAAGCAAACGATCCCTTTTACCGCGATCACTTTGACGGTGAGAGCGTAATTTTGGAAGTCGAGGGGCGAGATCTTTTTGTGTTCCATGGGCACCAACCCGGCGTCGCCAATTCGGGCCGTTTCAACAGAACCCTTCAATGGCTTCTGCGTTCGGTTGCCAACCGCTTTCGAATCCCCAACGGCTCGTTTTCGCAGGGAAACGAGCGCAAGTTCAAGCTGGAAAAGGATATCTACGAGTTTTCGCGGCAACGGGGCGTTCTTTCCATTATGGGCCACACCCACAGGCCCCTTTTTGAGTCGCTCTCGAAGCAGGAATCGGCCGCGATCAAGATTGAACGGCTGTGCCGCGAGTTCAGTCGGGCCGAGGACGGCCGCAAGGACTTGATCCGGAAGACCGTGCGGAACCTGCGCCGGGACTACCTCGACAACTCCCGAAGACGGCCCCACCTGGCCAACACGGTCTACGGCGAACTGCCGGTGCCCTGCGTCTTTAACTCGGGTTGCGCCATCGGAAAACGCGGGATGACGGTACTCGAACTCAAGAAAGGCAAACTGGCCCTCGTGTTCTGGTCCAATCCCCAGCGATCGGCAAGGACAACGGCGTACAACGAGTACAAACCCAGCCGCCAATACGGGGAACAAGCGTATCGCACCATTCTGCGGCGGGAATCGCTGGCCTACATTTACTCGCGGATCGAACTTCTGCGGCCTTCTTGATCAAAAAGCCCCAACTGGCGTTCCGCGCCAGGACTCTCGAGCTCCAAGAGCTTCTGTTTGGCCCGCAGACCTCCCGCGTACCCCACGAGCTCGCCGGACGCGCCTATCACCCGGTGACAAGGGATGATCACGGCCAGGGCGTTGGCTCCGTTGGCGGCGGCAACCGCCCGCAGGGCCGGGAGTTTGCCAAGTCGGACAGCCAGGTCGTGGTACGACACCGTCGTCCCGTAGGGGATGGTCTGCAACTCCCTCCACACGAGTTTTTGAAAAACTGTTCCCACGGCAAGGCACGGTACAGAAAACGTCTGTCGGGACCCCGCGAAATACTCCGTGAGTTCGCTCTTGGCCTGATCGAGAACCCCGCTCGTCCCTTCCTGGAACTCAGATCGTAGCCCTTGTTGAAGGCGGCGGTCGACGGGAGCCCGCTGTTGGCGGTACTTCCAATCGCACAGGCACAGTGTGCCGTCGAAGCTGCCCAGAACGAGGTCGCCCACCGGTGTCGAAAAACTGCAGGTGACAATCACCGCGAGGCCAGTTCCGGCGTTGTCTGAAGGTTGACGGGGTTTCCGCCCCGAACCTGAGAAATCAACGCATCCATGGCTTGTTCGTACAGTTCGGGCAGATGCGCCTCCACTGTCGCGAGGCCCGGTGCGACCAAGCCGGTGAGGACCAGGTTGTCGTAACCGATGACAGCGAGTTTGTCAGGCAGGCCGGCGGTTGTCAGTCCTTGCAGCAACCCGACGGCAGTGAGGTCGTTGACGCAGGCGATCCCCTGAAACGTGCCGTCGCGCAAACGAGGTGTCAACACGGCGGCGGCAGCCCGGCCAGCCTCGATTCCCACACCGGTTTCGAGCAAAGTGGCGGCCGGGAACACTTCGACAAAGCCGGCGCGGCGCTCGGCGTGCGAACGCACTTCGGTGGTGTGTCCCGACACGTAGGCCACCGCTCGGCAACCCTGCGAGCGCAGCCACTCCCCCTGCAGACGCCCCCCGGCCCGGTTGTCCGTGGTCACCGTGCTCACCCCGGTCAGGTGGTCTCCATGGTGAGCGCATACCACGGGCTTGCCCAAGGCCGCAAGCGCATCGGCCCAATCCTGGCGGGCGATGTCCAAGCCCAGCACGCCGGCGAAATCACGCGCGGCTAACGACGGCACGTCGGCCACCGAAGCCAGCGTGACGAGCTGAAGGTTCCAAGGTGTCGCCTGCAGGTGGTGCAGCAACCGGCGGATAATCTCACCGTACAGACTCTGGTACACCCGCTGATCCGTCCAGCGGTACGTCTCGCCACCTTCGATTTCCACCAGCAGGAGGGTGCTGCTGGTTTTTCGCCGCAGGGCAGCGGCGTGGCGGTCGGGAACAAAGCCCAGCTCAGCCGCTGCGGCGCGCACGCGCTCCACCGTCGAAGGCTCAACCTGAGCGGGGGAATTGTACACGCGGCTCACGGTGGCGCCACTCACTCCAGCCAAAAGCGCCACGTCTTGTCGGGTCGGCATGGGGCAAGAATGGCTTGGACACGTGTTCATGGTCAAGCGCGCGAAAAACCGTGCTATGATCATTCCTGTGAAACGCGGCGCGGCCCTTCTTCTCAGTGTTCTCGTGCTCTTTCCCGCGTGGGGCGCCACTCCCGAGCCTCCTTTGGCTGCCGACGGGGTGCTCGACCTGCGGGGCTGGGATCTGACCCAAGCGTCGGTCCCGCTGGACGGGGAGTGGGATTTTTTCTGGAAACAGCTGGTCAGTGCTCCCTATCCGGCCAAGACCCTGGCCACGCTTCCCGGCTATTGGACCACGGACCCCAACTTGCCGGCGTCCGGCTGGGCAACCTATCACCTGCGGGTTCTGCTCCCGCCGGGAACGGTTGAAGCTCGGCAGGTGCTTGGTCTTAAGGTGACCGAAGTCCTTTCCGCTTTTCGCCTCAGCGTCGACGGCAAGCCGGTGTTTGCCAACGGCGTGGTGGGTACCGACGAGACTACCAGCCGGCCGCAGTACCTGCCTGGGGTCGTGTTTGTCTCGCCCGCTACCGACCAGATCGACGTCGAGTTTCAGATTTCGAACTTTCACTACCGCAAAGGCGGGGTGTGGTATTCACCCGTACTGGGACTCGGCGCCAACGTGCACCACGAATGGTTTCTTTCCAGCCAGCTCAACCTGTTCCTGATCGGCGGCCTGGTCATCATGGCGATTTACCATATGGTGCTCTGGCTGCTGCGGCGGGGTGACCTTTCACCCCTCTACTTCGGGCTGTTCTGCCTGATCATTCTTTCGCGCGTGTTGTTTACCGGCGACCAACTGATGTCGCAGTGGTGGCCATCCTTTGATTGGGAGTGGGGAAGGCGGCTGGAATTCCTGCCGCTGTGCCTGGGCGCCATCTGTTTTCTGTACTTCATTCGCAGTTTGTTCCCGGAATGCGTCGGACCCAAGGTCTTCTACACGCTGATTGGGGTTGCCGGGGTGTTCACGGCCGCTGTGCTGGTACTGCCGGTGGTCCTCAGCAACGAGTTGGTCATGGTCATGCAGGTCGTCCTGATGTTCGACCTGATCTGGCTGTTCACGGTGGTCGGTTTTGCTGTCAAACGGCGGCTCCCCGGCGCGCGGCTCATCGTGTTGGGCAGCGTGGTGCTGTTTTTCACCATTGTCAACGATATTCTGTACGCCCAGCAGGTGATTTACACCGGGTATTTCATGCCGCTGGGGTTCTTTGTGTTCGTGCTCCTGCACGCCATTATCCTGTCGGTGAAGTTTGCCGACAGTTTTCAGCGTTCGGAGCAGTTGGCCAACGAGTTGCAGCTGGCCAACACCTCGTTCCGACGGTTTGTGCCGTTGGAGTTCCTGCAGAATCTCAAGCGTGCCAGCATCACCGAGATCGCGCTGGGCGACCAGGTGCAGCGCGACATGACGGTGATGTTCGCCGATATCCGGTCGTTCACCTCGCTTTCTGAGAAAATGTCGCCGCACGAAACGTTCAACTTTTTGAACTCCTACCTCAAACGCATGGGCCCGGTGATCCGCCAGCACGGCGGGTTTATCGACAAGTTCATTGGCGACGGCTTGCTGGCGCTTTTCCCCGCCAAGGTGGAGGAAGCCCTCGACGCGGCGGTGACCATGTACACGTTGCTGCAGGAGTACAACACCCAGCGCGGTTCGGCG
>JFJP01015145.1_pt1 | contig 12506 bp, 12 predicted proteins | sample 431651 | NCBI WGS metagenome assembly JFJP01 (sample SAMN02602958, study PRJNA72255) | Microbial mat metagenome, whole genome shotgun sequencing project. | biome: fresh water; feature: sink hole; material: water; isolation source: purple microbial (photo- and chemosynthetic) mats found in... | reverse complement strand
TAGTATCCCTGATCGGGTTCAGCCCCCGCTTTTAGTCCAGGGCGATCGAGGGTGGTTGATTCCATGCTTTTGATGTTGAGATTTAACTCTTCAGTCAAAATCTCAATAAATTGCCCGATTAACCCACTGGAATTTTCGTGTGCTTCTAATGGGGTCATAATCTCCAGAATGCCGTTGTAGTAGGTCAGATGAACTGAGCGGTTTTCACCTAAGATTGTACGGATTGTTAGATAACCGTCCCAATCGACAGGAAAAGACACACGATTTTCTGGAAGCGATCGCTGTAATTGGGATATGAACCGTCCCAATCGACAGGAAAAGACACACGATTTTCTGGAAGCGATCGCTGTAATTGGGATATGTCAGTTGGAGAGGTATAAACCATAGAGCCAAGATACTGCATGATTGTTTAATCATCATCCTATTTTAGCTTAAAGCTATATTCAAACCGTTTACTGAAATCACCAACTTCGTCGTATATCAAAATTCCACAGCCAACATCCCAGAGCTTTCCCTAAAATCACCCACCTTGTCGTATATCAAAATTCCACAGCCAACATCCCAGAGCTCTTGTCGTATATCAAAATTCCACAGCCAACATCCCAGAGCTTTCCCTAAAATCACCCACCTTGTCGTATATCAAAATTCCACAATCAACAACCCAGGCCGTTTAGTAAAATCACCACTTTGTCGTATATCAAAATTCCACAGTCAACAACCCAGGCCATTTACTAAAATCACCAACTTTGTCGTATATCAAAATTCCACAGCCAACAACCCAGCCTTTTTACTAAAATCCCCCACTTCGTCGTATATTAAAATCCGACAGCCATTGAGTGAATATGCGTAAACAAAAAAATGTCATAGGAATATTAGCAAATGCAGGAGGCGTAGGCAAAACCACCCTAGCCGTGCATTTAGCTCAATTCCTCAGCCAGCGAAGAATGAAAATAGCTTTAATAGACTTAGACCCCCAGCGCTCCTTAGATGTATTCTGTGGCTTACCTGCTGCCAACCCAGAAAACAGCATCATTCAAGTGCTAGGAAAAGACTTTGATGGCAACTGGCCCCTAGTATCCGCTTGGGATAACCCTAACATCGAAGTGTGCCAAGGGCATCCCAGCATGGCACAACTAGCCAGCGACCTAGTAATTCGCAGACGCGGAGAGTATGTTTTAGCAGACAGATTGAAAGCCCATCCCCTCCCTCACGACGTAATAATTCTGGATTGCCCCGCAACACTAGGAATTATCTGCGAGAATGCCATCGCCGCCAGCACAGGATTGTTAGTACCCATCCAACTAGAGATGAAATCCGTGTCTGGAGTAGCAGACTTAGTGCAGTGGCTAATCGGCACGGCTGAAGATTTAATGTTAGAACCGCGTCCTCCCATTCTTGGCCTTGTTCCCAGCTTGTACGACAAAAGCCGAGCCATTCACCGGCAGTATTTGGAAGAACTCCCGGAAATTGCAGCCAAGTTAAAGGTGAAATTGTACCCACAGATTCGAGATTCAGCCGAATTTAAGAACTGTAGCGCCAACGGTTTACCTTTGTCCAAATATCGCCCTGCTCACCCAGCCTGTAAAGATTTCACAGCCATTGTCAATGATATTGTTACCGATGCTCAGGAAGGAAAAACATAATGGCCAAGCTTCCTAAAATTAGCGAACGCTTCTCCGGCGCTTATCAAGCCACCGAACAAGCCGAGCGCATTACCGAATTGCAAGCAGAAGTAGAGAAGCTGCGTGAGTCTCAGTCTCAGTCTCCAGAATTGGAGCAACAAATTGCCACATTGAGAGCGCAACTTTTAGCACAGTCAGGCGAACAAGAGATTACTGTAGACCAGATTGACCCAAACCCCTATCAACCTAGACAAACCATTACCCAAGAAAGTATCCAAACTTTGGCGCACAGTATGGAAAAAGACGGGCAAATAGCACCAGTGATCGTTATTGCCCAGGGCGATCGTTATCTTCTCTGGGATGGACAGCGCCGCTTTGAAGCTGCCAAAATCTTAGGGTGGAAAACGCTACGGGCGGTTAGTGCGCCTATGCCCCCAGATTTGCACCGTAAAGCATTGTTAACTTTCATCCACCATGAAGACCTTAACTCCTTGGATAAAGCTGAGGCAATTGTCAAAGAAATTGCTGCAAATACGGGAATTGAAGCTGTAGAAATTCCGACAGTGCTATCAACAGTATTGAGGCGATTGGAACGTTCAGGATTAGCTAATCAACTGACGGCCTTAGTAATGGCTGTGACAGAGGAACAGCAGCAGGGGGTTAAACATTTAGGAGTGAGTGAAATAGAGGAAAAATTGCTGTTAGCTTTGTTAGATTTAGCTTTAAATCCGGCTTCGGTAAAGGCTAATTTGATGCCGATGTTGTCTATGCCCAAGGATTTAAAAGCAGCAATTCGAGAAGGTTTAAAAGGAGCACACGCCTTAGCACTGACGGTTTTATCTGCGAAAACTTTAAAGATTTCTGAACGTCAGGCCACGAAGGTGAGGATTGAAGCAACTAACCAAGTCATTGAGAACGATTTATCGGTGGCCAAAACTCGTGAATTGATAGGTCAAATTAAAGCTAAATATCTCAAATCAGGTGAATCTAAGGAATCTAAGGCATCGAAACAAGTAACAGCCATTGTCAGAGGTATGGAGAAATTATCACCAGCGGTGATGGCTTCTGCTACTCCAGAGCAACTTGTACAATTGCGCCAATCTTTACAGCAGAAACTCTCACTGATTGATGATATTCTTAAGTGAATGTAACAAAGTTCAACTAGGTATCAAGGAGATTTTCCCTACATCTGGATTTGAGGGTCCTCAATAATGCGATCGCGTCCAGTATGATAAACAAATTTGATAGCCGCCTCATCAGCGATCGCCAATCATCTACAAGCGATCGCACTGATAATTAAAAACCCGCTGGGGACGGGTTTTAGTGATTAAAAATACTATTTCTTTCTCTCTTCACTATATTTTAATTCTCTGAACATCATCCTATTTTTTATGAGCTTCATCAACTCTTTATTTAGGCTTCACACTAACTTTAAAAAAACCGCGCTCGCCGAATTGAACTCTCACAAAACAAAACCCGCTGTAAGGCGGGTGGATCTCTCAGTAAACTTTAGAAGCGTTAACCATTAGCAGCAATTAAGCTTTTTGAGCTTTGCGGCGACGAGCGGAAACCATTGCTCCCACACCCAAAGCTAAACCTGTCATCGTCATCGGTTCGGGTACGGCTTGAGCTTCACGATAAGCGAAGTTGTCACTTTCAAAAGCAACGCCTGTAGCTGACAGTTTGACTGAATCAAAAGACTGACCGGCATCAGCGAAGAAGTTGCCATAAAAGTTAGCTTGTGAATTCGTCCAACTGCCAGTGGTGCTGATTAAACCCTTAAATTGGTTAGCTAAATCGCCACCACCATAAGTCGCCACCAATTTAAGACCGTTATAGAAAGAGATTTGGTTATAGTTGTCAGCAGAACCCCAGTACAAGCCGAAGTAATTAATGGCTTTGGCAAAGTTCACTATGACGCTACCTGTCGCGCCATTTTTTCCGGAATTCTTTGGAGTAATTGTCAAATATTGGGAGTTGTCACCAGCGGGGTTGCCGTAATTTCCCGATTTTCCACCTGTTACCAAACTTGAAGCGTTCTGTCCAGAAAATGTAGCGATTCCTGTAGTCGGAATACCTTTATTAAAATCGATGGTAGTGGCTCCAGCAACGCTGGTTTTTAGTCCTTCTCCTGCCACTGCTGTACCACCAATGCCGATGGTGAAAGCACTTGCTGAACCTTGAGCAACTAGAAGTGTTGCGGCTAAAGTTGCGAAAGAAAGTGTATTTTTTAGTGTGAGTTTCATGGTCTTAACCCCCCAGAGGTTGTGTGTTTTTTCTTTTCTCTTATCTCTCATTCTGTTCCCGATTTCTGAGGAAATCAATAGTTTGAGCCTAAGTTCATCATCTCTTTAAGATTATGTAGGCAATTGTGAAGATTAGAAATCCTATTCCCGCTTTTTAGTGCTAAGTTCATCATCCCTTTACAATTCAGCCGGGATTTTTGAAGATGAGAGTAGGGCGATACCTGCGGCTGGCTACGCCTACGCGAATCATGCTGAGGTTAGCTTATCTCTAATTACTCCCATTAATCACACCATTTTTCGGCTTGTAGAATCATTGCTGTTTATAGCGATCGCCCTAACCAAAAAAAGCGATCGCCCCTCAGAATCAAAACCCCAAATGCTGCACAGCCCGCCGCTTCGTTTCTTCGCCCCGGCGGTCATACTTAGCTGTCGTCACCGGAGAAGCGTGACCCGCCAACTTCTGCACTGTCACGATATCCACCCCAGCATCGAGGAGGTCTGAGCAAAAGGTACGCCGAAAATCGTGGGGCGAGAAAGCATCCACCCCGGCGAGTTGAGCCCGTCGCTGCACAATCTTCAACACACCATCAGGAGTCATCCGCCGAAATTGAATTTCTCCTCCCTTACGAATTGGAGCAAGCAGCGGGCCCGGTTCCTCTCCCCTCAAATTCAGCCACTTTTCTACCAAAGCGATCGCCGGCCCTGGAAGATAAACCGTTCGGTCTTTCTTACCCTTACCCTCCCTAATTTCTAACGCTCCCGTGTCGCGGTTGAAATCTGCCAGGTCGAGGTTGACAGCTTCAGTGCGACGGATACCACCCCCACGCAAAATAGCAATCAGCGCTGTATCTCTAACATCAACAGAACTATTACCTGAACAGCTTTTCATCAGTGCTGCAATTTCCTGCGGTGACAGTGCCCGCCCCCTGGGTGTTCCCGATTGTTTGATACTCTTTACGTCCACCGCTTTACTGTAATCCATTGGCTCGATTAAATCTAACCGCAAAGCTTCCTTTAACACTCGCCTCAAGGCACACAGCATTTGATTGACGGATGCTGGCGCGTACTTTTGCTTCAGTGCCGAGCGCAGCACCGCCGTATGCTTATAGCGCAATGCCGCCCAATTCAAAGTCATCGCATCGCACTCCCCACCCGTGAGCAGCTTCGCCATGATGTCGAGTCCTGCCGCCATCGTGGCCTTCGAGTGATGACTTTCCAAACTATCGAGGTACACCGCTGCTGGGTGCAATGCCAGTGGCACCGGTGACAGCAGCTTCAAGGTTTCCGGCTGTTGCTCTCCAAGTAGGTTGAGCATTTTACTCTTTTAAAGTTTGCTTATAAATACTAATTTAGACCAACCAGCACCCTAAATCTCCCGCGATCGCCCCAAAGCAAAAACGAAACGCGATGCGCTTTTGGTGGGGGCGGCGATCGCTTTAATTCTCCCCAGTTCCCAAGTGACGGAACTCGCAGAGGTAAAACCCAAGGGCGAACAGTTCGAGCGCGGGAGCTTTAGATTCACCCGCGCCGGGAAAATTGGGGGGCAGTCTGGGTGGAAAATTGAAAAATGGCTGTAATCCTTAGCTGGCAATGGTTTAAACTGCTACTTTGCGGCTGATGTCAGCTTCGCTATTTCTACCCCATAAAGCAATTCATCGTCTAAATCTAACTCAGCAGTAGAAAGATTTAAAGAAGGGCGTTTTGGTAACATAGCTATGGACTCTCTTATTAGCTAAAGGGGCGGCTCACAGGGATTGGACTCAACTGAACTGTATTGCCACATATAGCATATAGACAGCACAGTTCAGCATCATTAACCCTCTCGCACAGCTTCAACGCGATCGCCCCCCAAACTCAAAAACACGGAACTCCGCGCTTTTCAGTTGACAGTTGACAGTTGACAGTTGACTTAACCATCAAAACCGTCATAAAATAATAAAGCACCAGGCGCTTAGTACCGCCCGGTGCTTTTAACCCGCTAACCTTTAGAAGAGGTGAGCAAAAAATCAGTTAATTTTATAATACTCGCAACTTGGCACATTTGCCAAATTCAGTATACTCACCTCTTCTTTAGGACATGGGGCTTTTCTATAAAAAATCAACAGGGAACTAAAATGACTAGCATCCTACCCAATTCCGACCAAGTTAATCAAGAATGGCAAATCTGGAATCAAGCCCCTAACGCCGCCGCGATCGCCACTGGCCTCAAAGATATCCCGGCACATTTGAGCCTCACCCCATTACAAGACAAAGCTCCAAAGCGTGATGATTGGCAAAACGATGATTTTATCCCCCATGCCCACATTGCGGATTTGATTTTGAACGGAGAAGAAAAAACCAGCAAAAAAACTGGTAAGCCTTACCGTGCCTATTATTCAGGTTATGGGCTGAGGACTGGAGATTATTCGGATGGATTATTAGCCATAGATATAGATGGAACTCAGGCTGAAGAATTATTACAGCTAGTTAGCGGCGGCGACTTACCGCTAACAGTTAGCTGGACATCTGGCAAACCAGGCCGTCGCCAACTCCTATATCAAATCCCCGAACAATACCGGGAACAGCTTAAAAACTTTACCCGCAAAGCTATCAGAGAATGGGGAGATTTCAAGAGCGATTGCGATTTAGATTTCCGGTACAACAAGGTGTCATCAGTTTTACCCCCCAGCCGACACCCCGACACCGGCTCTTATAAATGGATAAATTCACCCGTCAATGTGCCAGTAGCGATCGCGCCTGATTGGTTATGCCAATTGGTCGTGAAATTGGCCAATCCAGAGCCAATAGTAGAACCACCAAATCTGGCTACAAGCAATGTTACCCAATTTGACAAAATTACCCTACCCGTAGCTGCTAGTATCCCACTAGAGTTTTGTCTAGCACGTAGCTCACGCGAACTGCTGAACGGTGTAAGTGAAGGCGGGAGAAACGAAGCAGCAGCGAAACTGGCACGGGATTTGATAGGCACGGCTAATTACTTACACTTCATCAATCAAGCCTTTGACGGCGACCCCCAATTACTTCTCTCAGAATTTGCTCAGTGCTGTAACCCGCCACTGCCACAGAAAGAAGTTGAGTCAGTTTGGAAGTCTGCCAACCGCAGCAACCCAACGCCGGCAAGTAAATCTGAAGGCGTAGACAATTGCGTGAAGGGCTGGTACTGGAATAATTACGTGAAACGCGATCTCAATCAAACCAATTATCAAACCGTTGGTACAACAGCATTAAAACCACAGACCAACATCCTGACGCACCCAACAGCGCAACGACTCAGTGAGGAGGAACTAGAAATTGAACTCAAGAAACTAATAGAAGATGACCCCAAAACTTCTGAACTTCGCCGACGGTTAAACTCCCTCGCTAACCGTACCGAGCGCCGCAACTTGAACGCAATTAAGGAACAATATCAAGCCTTAAAACAGGAACATCAAGCTGATAATGAGAAACCAGAACAAACAGAGAATTTAAAGGAAATTGCTCGACTGCGGACAAGCACCCTTAACCCTTATGATTACTTAATTGGCGACGGCGGGAAACTAGCAAGGCAATTAATAGAAACCGCCGCAGCTATGCCTACCTCGGCTTCTTGGCTGTTCACGACTTTGGTAGCCGCTAGTGCCAGTTGCATTAAAGCTGATAGTAAGATTATGATTCATCCCACATCTAACTACAAGCAAAGTGCAATTTTCAGGACGTTAATTATCGCCAATACAGGGGCGAAAAAAACCCCCGCGCAATGTGCAATTTTAGATCCTTTAACCCAACTTGAAACCGAGGCAGCCGCTAAATTTGAACAGGAAAAATTACAGTATGATGAGGAATTGCGGCAATATGAACGGAAGCCAAAAAAAGACCGCGCCGACTCACCACCACCCAAACTACCCATCAGAAAGCGCTACATTTTAGGGGATGTAACGCCAGAAAAACTCACCAAAATTCACAACGAAAACCCCAATGGGTTCTTAATTTACCGAGACGAGGGCAGTGGGTTTTTTACCAGTTTGAATAAATACCGGGGCGGGCAAGGTGATGATATGGAATTGGATTTAAGCGAATTTAATGGCAAACCCTTAATTGTCGATCGCGTTTCGGGTAGTAGTTTCGTCGCCAACCCCCACGTCTGTCGCACTGGCAGCACCCAGACGAAGAAATTCAAAAAATTAATGGGTAACTTTGACGACGCGGCGGGGTATTGGGCGCGGTGGTTGATCGATATTTCCCCTGCCCCACCGTCATTTATCGATCTAAATAATGAAAAGAAAACGGGATTGACCGAAACCTTAACCCAACTCTATCAGGCGATCGCGAGTCAGGATTCCAATATTTATGGCTTGTCAATGGAAGCTAAACCAATCTGGCAAGAATATCAACATGAGTTAACGCGCCAACTACTAGAAACCAACTTGACCGGACTGCAAAACGTTTACCCCAAGCTGGAAACCTACTTTGGTCGCTTCTGCTTGTGGCTCCACTTGGTAAACGCGGCACTCGCCGGAGTAAAGCCAGAACCCCAAGTTAGTGCAGATACGGTAAGCCAAGCTATCAAGCTCACTAATTACTACGCCCATCAATGGGTGCTGTTCCACACTACCCAAAACCCCGAAGTTAGCAACTTGACTGAGCAAATATTGAGAATCCATGAATTTGCTAAACGCAAGAATAAACCAGTCGCGCCCCGCGATTTAAAGATGGGAGTGCGAGCGCTCAAATCGATTACTGGGGCTCAAATTCGGGAATGGTGCGAAGTGTTGGGCAATACCGCCGGGTATGGGTCCTGGGATGGCAAAGTTTACTCCCCAACCCCAAATAATGTTGATAAAGTTGATGGTTTGTTGGCGGTTTGCCAACCTACTCAAAGCGTTATGGGGTGTGGTATTGATGGATTTGTTGATCAGGTTGACAAAAATTTCACGACTTCAAAAAATTCAATAATTACACCAATTGTAGAGACTGGCATAATCTCAAAAAACGAGATGTATCCAGAGGTTGATCAAAAGTGTCAACAAAGCACTCAAACCTATACAGAGCAAGGTGTTGATAGTGTTTACAGAACGGCAACAAACCATCAACATTATCAACATTTAACCCCCCAACAGACCCCCCAAAACACCCCCCCCCAAACACAGAGCGGATCTGAAAACCTTACACCGCAGTTATTGACGGATGTTGCCAAAATTGTTGATGATGTTGAGTCAGAACTGAACGAAACCGAGTTAGAGGTGGTGGAATTTATCAATGATGCGATTTGTGAAGCGGATACTAAATATGCGATCGATGTCCAGGAAATTATCAGTTCAGTTTGCCACAGCGGGGCTGCTAACCAGGAGAAAATTTGGTTGATGTTGGGTAAGGCAAAGCAAGTGGCCTTCAGGACTTTGCTCAATTCAGATACAAACTCTTAAATCTCAAGGAGAAAGTGAAACAATGCTGGCAATCTACCCCGATGATACGAATATTATTTGCCCTTTAATTGGAGGTGGTCAATTCCATAATCCTGTCAGGGTAACGACGAAATCTCTTAACTGTGAAAAACAAGCAGTTTGCGATATTAACGACTTTTTTAGTAAAGAGATTGGGTGTATGCTTCAATATTCTGAAACTGACCCAAATCAAGTCGCTTTTCTGTGGATTCATCCTGAAGGTCAAGATTGCTCCAAAGAGTTTCAAGTCCCCTGTATTGGAGCTTGTTGTTTTTATCGGCAAGAATCAGGCTATGAACTGCAATGGGTTTGGTTGCATCCATACTGGCGGGGACGAGGACTTCTCTCGGAAGCATGGCCTAAGTTTATTTCTGAGTTCGGGGAGTTTGACGTAGAGCCGCCGATTACTAAGGCTATGGCCGCGTTTTTAAAAAAACATGGCTTCAAAATGACGGAAAAACTTAAACATACTCAAAGTATGTTTCTTCGATATGATTCGTTTGATTCGAGATGGGCTCCCCTAGAGAGTTGTAGCTAATTAGCTAGTCGGAAAACTTAGCCTTAGAATCAAAATTCATTCATCGCGGAGTTTCGCGATGAAAGGTGGACAGTTGACAACTAACAACAACGAATCATTTAAGGAGTAGGATTAGGGTAGAGCGCGTGAACTTCGTTAATTTCGGCGATAATTTCATCACTGAAATCAATATTCACACTGCTCAGATTTTCCCTTAGTTGTTCGAGGTTGGTAGCACCGATAATGGTACTACTTACAAACCAACGCGATCTCACATAAGCTAAAGCCAACTGTGCCGGAGTTAAACCGTGTTGATGGGCAATATTTAGATATGCTTGTACAGCCGACTTAACATTAGTTTTATCGTAGCGTTGTCCGAAACCCGGGAATAAAGCCAGACGAGTATTTTCGGCAATACCGCTGAGATATTTTCCTGTTAATAACCCAAAACCCAAAGGACTATAAGCCAATAATCCCACATTGTTAAATCGACAAGCTTCTGCCAAATTAATGTGAAATGTCCGATTGATCAAATTAAAAGCATTTTGAATCGAGATGATCTTAGGTAAACCATGTTTTTCGGCTAAATGACAAAACTCACAAACTCCCCAAGCTGTCTCATTACTGAGTCCGAAATAGCGGATTTTCCCCGCCTTAATTAAATCTGCAAAAACTTCTAATTGTTCAAGAATTGGGATGGTTTCACGTTCATTTTGAGGCTCGTAATCCCTGGCTCCAATCGTCTCTACCAGTTGCTCGATCGCGCCTGATAATCACCACCCCCAACAAAATTGTTAAAATCCAGAAAGCAGGTGCATCTTCACAACCTGCTTTAAGGAGAATTTTTAACAATGTGGCTGAAATTTGGCGTAACTCCCGGTGGCGAACTGGTGAGTGTTGATGAAGCTGTGCGCGGAAAAACTAACCTAACTTGTCTGTACTGTGGCGGTGAATTAACCGCAAAAAAGGGGAAAGTAAAAGAACATCATTTCGCTCACACCGGGGAAACTTGCAAGCCCGTTAGTCAGAGAATTAAGACCAAAGCTTTCCCCTCGCTACCTCTCTACGATAATTTCAACATCCAACTCAAGGGTGAGGAGTTGGAACAGTTGAAAGTGCTGTGGAAAGAGTACGGCGTTGCTAACATTCCCATTCCCAGAGATTTAATTAGTTTTCGATGGGAATTAAAGGGGTTATTGCAATCAGAAGATGAGGAATTTTATGAGTTTACTAACCTCGGAAAAATCCCCGTCGCGGCGCTTCCCCTGGCGTTATTTAACCAAGTCCAAGAACCCTTGTTATTATCAGAGTTAGTGAGGTTAGAGGAATCAGTAGAAGTAGCCGAAGCTGCTGGACTTTCCTGTTTGAATGAGCGATTGGGTGATTTGAAGATTTACCGCGCACAGTTAAGACGCATTCTGTTAAACTCTCTCTATTTCCTAGAGGTTAAAGCTGATGGTGAAATCTTATACAAAATCGGCGTAACGACTCGATTAATTGAGGAGAGAATTGCAGAAGTGCAGCGGGATGTGAGAGCGCATTACTCGGATGTCGTTGTCAATTTGTTGGGACTGTGGGAACATCGGGGGAATGTAGAATTGTATTTTAAGCACCGCTACAAGGCGTTTAATTATCGCATTGGTAAGCTAACAGAGTATTTTCTATTTCCCAACATTAAAACTGTATTACGCGATTTGTATGAGATGGAGTTGAAAACTTTAAGTGATGTTGAACGCGATGTTTTAGCTATTGGCAGAAGTTAATTAAATTAATGCTTACGCTTATTTCTTTGATGTTTCAATAGGTGTAATTATGTTTGAAGTGACATTTATGGTTTACGACAAGAGCACCGCAGATTTTTATAGTCAAGAGTTTACTACTCAATTAGAGGCGAGAACTTTTGCAAAGGGATTAAGCTTGTTTGCAAATGTGCTTAAGTGGACTCGCCATTGCAATATAACAAGTTTGATTGAGACACATAATGAATATCACGACCTTTTTAATGAGGGAAGTATTGTGATGAAGCCCAAAGCTAAAGTTTAGATATTAACAGCGTAGGATTAAAGGAATATTAATGCCTACGCTTTGTTAATTAAAGTTAATGCTTCGCTTAGTTTAATAATCAACAAGGTGACAAAATGAGAACAGTTAAGTATGCAATTTGCAAAGCTTACTACAATATTGGAGCAGCCACAGAGAATGGTCACGTAATGTGGCTTTCTACAGAGAATGGTCACGTAATGTGGCTTTCTGAGGCTATGGGTGCTGTGTCAAGATGGATATGCGAGTTTGAAGAAGCACAGTTTTTCTCAAAGGAAGAAATAGACCAAATTGACACTCGGAAATTAATCACACAAGACAACGAAAACTTAACAATAGTAGCTGTGAACATTAGTGACACTAGCGAAGATTAAATAGCTAGACCTAGGCAAGTCTTTAAAAGGCCAACGTAAACTCAACTACCTTAAGGAGAAACTATGAAAGAAATACCATCCAAAGAAATGCTTGACCTTATCAATGGCGATTTACCCGGTTATGAATGGCAACAGCTAGATCACGAAGATGATGATGATGACGATGAAGAAGATGATGACGATAACGATGACGATAACGATGAAACTTTAGCTTACTAATAGCGTTTAGGCAGTTCGCTACTGCCTTCTAACAATGCAATACTACCAAGTTCAATTCATTATTAATC
>JFJP01005810.1_pt1 | contig 12506 bp, 13 predicted proteins | sample 431651 | NCBI WGS metagenome assembly JFJP01 (sample SAMN02602958, study PRJNA72255) | Microbial mat metagenome, whole genome shotgun sequencing project. | biome: fresh water; feature: sink hole; material: water; isolation source: purple microbial (photo- and chemosynthetic) mats found in... | reverse complement strand
CGGGATTGGGTTTGCGGTACGCTCTGCCCAATGTGCTGCTCACGCTGGACTATGGGCGGGTGGTGACGGGCAGCAGTTTGCCGTTCACGCCTAACTCGAGCGTGCCGCAGGTGGGCGACCAGAAGCTGCACCTTAATCTGTCGGCGAGGTTTTAGGGTTTTTAATTGTTTGAGGATGTTCAGATGGCGGGTTTGAAGAGTGGAGCACCAGCGCCGCAGGGCATTACCGTGCACGGACAGACGCGTGTGCTGGAAATCTCGTTTTCCGACGGGGCGAATTTTCGGATTCCGTTTGAGTTGATGCGCGTGTATTCGCCATCGGCGGAGGTGCAGGGGCACGGCCCGGGGCAGGAGACGCTGCAGACCGGCAAGCGTGATGTGGTGCTTGAAGCACTGGAGCCCGTGGGCAACTACGCCGTGCAGCCGCGTTTCTCGGATGGGCACGACACCGGCATTTTTTCCTGGGACTACCTGTACTTTCTGGGTTCGCAGCAGGATGATCTGTGGCGGGATTACACCGAGCGGCTGACGGCTGCCAATCTGGACCGTGATGCGCCCATGGCGGCCAAGAGCGGCTCCAGCTGCGCCAGTCACTGAGTCGATTTGCTATATTTTTGAGAGCTGCTTGCGCACGTTCTGCGGGCCTAAACGGCACTTTTTGTTTAAATTGTTATGTCTACTACCCACTTTGGTTACCAGTCTGTTGATGAGTCCGAAAAGGCCAAGCACGTGCGCGGCGTGTTCGACTCGGTTGCCCCCAAGTACGACCTGATGAACGATCTGATGTCGATGGGCATGCACCGGGCCTGGAAGGCTTATACGGTGATGGTGGCCAACTTGCACGAGGGCGACAAGGCGCTGGACATTGCCGGGGGCACGGGCGACCTGGCGCTGGCGTTTTCACAGAAAGTAGGCAAGTCCGGGCAGGTGGTGCACACCGACATCAACGAAGCCATGCTGCGCACCGGGCGCAACCGTTTGCTCGATGCTGGCGTGGTATTGCCCACTCTGGTGTGCGATGCAGAGAAGCTGCCGTTCCCCGACAACCATTTCAATCTGGTGAGTGTGGCCTTTGGCCTGCGCAACATGACGCACAAGGATGTAGCGCTCGCCGAGATGAACCGGGTGCTGCGGCCCGGGGGCAAATTACTGGTGCTGGAGTTTTCCAAGGTGGCGGCACCGTTGGAAAAAGTCTACGACTGGTATTCGTTCAAGGTCTTGCCTCAGTTAGGCAAGATGGTCGCGGGCGATGACGCAAGTTACCGCTACTTGGCCGAGTCCATTCGCATGCACCCGGACCAAAAGGAACTCAAGACGCTCATGCAAAGCGCAGGTTTTGGCCATGTGGACTACCACAACCTGACGGGTGGGGTAGTGGCTTTGCATGTCGGCATCAAATGCTAATTCCATTTCTAAATCATCCGTGTCGTTGTTGCTTCGCCTTGTCGTGCCTTGGCACTGCCTGCGGCTTCGCGCCTAAACACAAATGATTTGGAAACGGAATAAGTCTTGTGAAACGCACTGGCATCCTCACTTGTGGGAATAGTTTTACCGGGGAAAATGAATGAAGTTCTGGGTTCTTGTTCTTGTAACGATGATGGCGCTGCTGGGTTCGGATGCTGAGGCCGCGCGACGCCTGGGTGGTGGCAAGTCGGTTGGCCAGCAGTCGTCCAATGTGGCGCAGCGCGATGCGGCACCCACTGCACCGGCGCAGGGAGTAACCAGCCCGGCACAAAAATCTGCTCCCGCGGCGGCACCTGCAGCGGCAGCGCCGAAGCGCCCGTGGGGTGCCATGCTTGGCGGCCTCGCAGCTGGTTTGGGGCTGGCATGGCTTGCCCATTCGTTGGGGCTGGGCGAAGGGTTCGGGCAAATTTTGATGTTTGCGCTGCTGGCAATCGGTGTGTTGATGGCAGTGCGATGGTTCATGCGGAGTCGAACCGCAGCGGCGGCAAGGGCGCAGGCCAACCCATTTGCTTTCCAGGGGGCAGGCAATGTTCCGCTGGTACAGCGTTCAGCCTACCGGCCGGAAAACGTGGGTAACGATGCCTCGGCACGGCCGTGGGAGCGCAGCGGGGCGATGCCACTTGACGGTGCCGCGACGCAGTCTGGCTCGATGATCGGTTCAGCCTTGTCGGGGCCGCAAAACTGGGGTGTTCCCGCTGGTTTTGATTCCGAAGGATTTCTCTCGGCGGCAAAGTCCAACTTTGTGACGCTGCAAGCGGCATGGGATCGCTCCGATATACCGGCCTTGCGTGCCATGATGACCGATGGAATGCTGCAGGAAATCCGCAGTCAGTTGGCTGAGCGCGAAGCACATGGCGCCGGTGGAGCGAACGTCACCGATGTGATCGTGGTGGATGCGCGTTTGCTGGGTATTGAGGAACTTGACCATGAGTACATGGCCAGCGTCGAGTTTTCCGGGATGATCCGTGAGGAACCCTCGGCTGGTCCCAATCCGTTCCGTGAAGTCTGGAACATGACCAAAGCCAAAAAGGGCAGCAGTGGCTGGCTCGTGGCGGGAGTGCAGGCACTGCAATAGGGCCGCATGGGTTGTGCCAGGCAGCAGTCGGGACGTGCCTGATAATACGGGGCTATGGCAACACAGACCCCTTTTTCCATGCTGGAGGGCATCCTCCAGAACTTCAATCTTCCGGTTGCACCACCCGCATGGGCGGTCGAGGAAACCCACCGTCGCACGGTGTTGTTGCTCAACCATGTGCTGATGCAGGAACCGCCGGCGATGGAGCGTCTGGCGCGACACAAGTCGCGTGTGGTGTTGGCTCAGTGGCGCAGTTTCACGTTCAAGGTCGCCGTTACCCCTGCCGGTCTGCTCGACGTGGCAGCCAATGACGCTTTGCCCGATCTGACCCTGGAAGTCACTGAGACGTCACCTTTTGCCATCGCGCAGACCCTGATGCAGGGCGACAAACCCGCGGTGCAAATTTCTGGAGATGTGCAGTTGGCCGCCGATGTGAGTTGGTTGGCGGAAAACCTGCGCTGGGACATCGAGGAAGATCTTTCGCGCGTGCTGGGCGACGCCCCGGCGCACGGATTGGTCCAAGCCGCGCAGACGTTTGCGGCAGCGCTGCGACAGTTTGTGGGCAAACGCAGTCGTGGTGGACCCACCGGACCTGCTGCATGACGCGCATTGCTCGCGGTGCATTCATTGTCTGGGTGATTTTTCGCTTCGGACTTGATGAACTGGTACTGAGCAGTTTCAACAGACCGGGTCTTGCCCGGTTAGCCCGCATACTTTCTTTTGGGCGCAACCTGGATGCTCCGCGCGGGCAGCGATTGCGCTTGGCGCTAGAAAACCTGGGCCCCATATTTGTCAAGTTCGGTCAGGTGTTGTCGACCCGGCGCGACCTGATGCCAGTCGATATTGCGGACGAACTGGCGCGGCTGCAGGATCGTGTGCCGCCCTTTGCGTCAGACATTGCAGTAGCCACCATTGAGCGCGAGCTTGGCAAGCCCCTGAGTGAGTTGTTCGTGTCGTTCGAGCGTGAGCCGGTTGCCAGCGCGTCGATTGCACAAGTCCACTTTGCCGTACTGCGCGACCGTACCGGGCGCGAGCGGGAGGTGGCGGTTAAGGTGCTGCGCCCTGGCATGGTGGACGCGTTTGAAAAAGACCTGAACCTGATGCGCATGATGGCGGGCTGGGTGGATGGCCTGTCATCCGAGGGCAAACGCCTCAAGCCACGCGAAGTGGTCGCCGAGTTTGACAAGTACCTGCATGACGAACTGGACCTGGTGCGCGAGGCTGCCAGTGCAGCGCAGTTGCGTCGCAACATGGAAGACCTGAAGCTGGTGCTTATTCCCGAGATGCTGTGGGACTACTGCACACGCGATGTGATGGTGATGGAGCGTATGCATGGCGTGCCCGTCAGCCAGGTGGACCGACTCAGGGCCGCAGGCGTTGATATTCCCAAACTGGCGCGTGACGGGGTGACGATTTTCTTCACCCAGGTATTTCGCGATGGGTTTTTTCATGCCGACATGCACCCGGGCAATATTCAGGTCAGCATCGCGCCCGAGACCCTGGGGCGCTACATTTCGCTGGATTTCGGGATTGTGGGAACGCTCACGTCGTCTGACAAAGAGTACCTGGCGCAAAATTTTGCGGCGTTTTTCCGTCGTGATTACAAGCGCGTGGCCGAGTTGCATATCGAGTCGGGTTGGGTGCCGCAGAGTACCCGCGTGGATGAACTCGAAGCCGGCATTCGTACTGTCTGCGAGCCCTATTTCGACCGGCCTTTGAAGGAAATTTCGCTCGGGTTGCTGCTCATGCGCCTGTTTCAGATCTCGCGGCGCTTTCAGGTGGAAATTCAGCCGCAATTGGTGCTGCTACAGAAAACGCTGCTCAACATCGAGGGCCTGGGTCGCCAGTTGGACCCTGATCTCGACCTCTGGTCGACTGCCAAACCTTTCCTGGAGCAATGGATGCTAAGCCAGGTAGGCCCCCAAAAGCTGATGGAGCAACTCAAGGCGCAGGCTCCCCATTACGCCAAGTTGGTGCCTGAATTGCCCATGTTGTTGCACAACTACCTCAAACAAGGCACCGTCGATTCAGGAGTGGCTTTGCGAGAACTGCTCGCCGAGCAGCGCCGGACCAACCGCCTGCTGCAGGGCTTGGTCTATACCATTCTCGGCTTCGCACTGGGCATGGTCGTTATGCAGCTAGTGCTTAAGACACGCTTCTTTTAGACGCAGCCCTATAATCGAGGGCTTTGCAACCTGTGAGTTAAAGCCACTACGCCATGCCAATTTATGCCTATAAATGCGAGTCCTGCGGATTTGCCAAGGACGTATTGCAAAAGATGTCCGATCCGCTATTGGAAACGTGTCCGCAGTGCGCGCAGGCGACGTTTCGCAAACAGGTCACCTCAGCTGGCTTTCAGCTTAAAGGCGCCGGCTGGTACGTGACAGACTTCAAGGGTGGCAATAACGCTGGTGCGCCTGCCGCGCCGACCACAGAAACGGCCACGACGGATGCTGCCGCAACTCCTGCAGCTTCCACGCCGACACCTGCGGCCAAGACAGAGTCCGTTGTCGCTCCTGCAGCTGCGTCGGCACCCGCTGCAGCAGCGGGCAGCTGATCGGCGAAATCGGTACCACCATGCCGTTCAAAAAGTACATGCTGACAGGCTTGATGGTGTGGTTGCCACTGGCCATCACTCTGTGGGTATTGCTGTGGCTTGTGGGACTGTTGGATGGTCTTTTTGGCAGTTTCTTGGCGGGCCTGGCAGCTGTTACGCCTGACAGCCTGCAACCGGTGCTCGTACGCCTGCACAATATTCATGGCCTGGGCGTTGTGCTTGTGGTGCTGTTCATGCTGGTGACTGGGGCGCTGGTATCGAATGTTGCCGGGCGTTGGTGGATCAAGCAATGGGATCGGTTGTTTACCAATATTCCCATCGTCAAGTCGATTTATGTCAGTGTCAAAAAAGTATCCGACACGCTGTTCTCCAGCAACGGCAATGCCTTTCGCACGGCTCTGCTGGTGCAGTATCCGCGCGCCGGGTGCTGGACCATTGCATTCCAGACGGGAGTGCCAGGTGGCGAAGTGCAGAGCTATCTTGGGCCGGACTTTGTCAGCGTGTACGTGCCCACCACTCCCAACCCCACCAGCGGATTTTTTCTGATGCTGCCGCGCTCCGATGTCATCGAATTGAAAATGAGTGTCGATGAAGCCTTGACCTACGTGATCTCCATGGGGTCGGTGGCGCCATCGGATGCCAAGCAATCCGCGGTTCCCCACAATCCATCCATTCGTTAATCCTGCTGCCCACTGAGGCAGCGCCTAGAAAGCAAGCTATGGCCATGCGTTCCCACTATTGCGGTCTGGTGACCGAAGCCCAAATGGGCCAAACAGTTTCTTTGTGCGGTTGGGTCAACCGTCGCCGCGACCACGGTGGCGTGATTTTCGTCGACGTGCGTGACCGCGAGGGCTACGTTCAAGTGGTATGCGACCCCGACCGACCCGAAATGTTCGCAGTGGCCGAAGGTCTGCGCAACGAGTTTTGTATTCAGGTCAAGGGCTTGGTGCGTGCGCGCCCCGAAGGCACGACCAACGACAACATGAAGAGCGGCAAGATCGAAGTGCTATGCCACGAGCTGAACGTGCTCAACCCGTCGGTGACACCCCCGTTCCAGCTCGACGACGACAATCTATCGGAGACCACGCGGCTGACGCACCGGGTGCTCGATCTGCGCCGCCCGTACATGCAGAACAACCTGATGCTGCGCTATCGCGTGTCGATGGAGGTGCGCAAGTTTCTGGACGCCAATGGTTTCGTCGACATTGAGACACCGATGCTGACCAAGAGCACGCCCGAAGGTGCGCGCGATTACCTGGTGCCAAGCCGTGTACACGACGGGCATTTCTTTGCCTTGCCGCAGTCGCCGCAATTGTTCAAGCAGTTGTTGATGGTGGCCGGGTTTGACCGCTACTACCAGATCACCAAGTGTTTCCGCGACGAAGACCTGCGCGCCGACCGCCAGCCCGAGTTCACGCAGATTGATATTGAAACCTCGTTCCTCAGCGAAGAGGAAATCCGTGACATCTTCCAGGGCATGATCAAGACGGTGTTCCAGAACACGATCAACGTCGATCTGGGTGAGTTTCCCGTCATGACGTATCAGGATGCGATGCACCGCTTTGGCTCGGACAAGCCGGATTTGCGCGTGAAGCTCGAATTCTGCGATGTGACCGATGTGATGGCCGATGTGGACTTCAAGGTATTCTCTGGTGCTGCGACCATGAAAAATGGACGCGTGGTGGCACTGCGTGTACCCGGTGGTGCCCGTGAAAACGGCGGCATGCCACGCAGCGAGATCGATGCCTATGCCGAATTTGTCAAGATTTATGGCGCTAAGGGCTTGGCCTACATCAAGGTCAACGAAGCGTCCAAGGGTCGCGATGGTCTGCAAAGCCCGATCGTCAAGAACATTCACGACAAGGCCATCGGCGAAGTGCTGGCGCGCACGGGGGCCCAGGATGGTGACCTGATTTTCTTTGGCGCTGACAAAGCCAAGATCGTCAACGATGCGATTGGTGCACTGCGCATCAAGATCGGTCACAGCGAGTTCGGCAAGAAAAATGGCCTGTTTGAAAAAGGCTGGCGTCCGATGTGGGTGGTGGACTTTCCGATGTTCGAGTATGACGAAGAAGCACAGCGCTATACCGCCACGCACCACCCCTTTACCGCACCCAAGGATGGCCACGAAGACTGGATGGTGTCGGCACCCGAGAAGTGCATTTCCAAGGGCTACGACATGGTGTTGAACGGCTGGGAGATGGGCGGCGGCTCGGTGCGTATCCACCGCGCTGATGTGCAGCAAAAAGTGTTTGATGCGCTGAAGATCACGCCCGACGAAGCGCAGATCAAGTTCGGCTTTCTGCTCGATGCGTTGCAGTACGGCGCGCCGCCCCACGGTGGGTTGGCGTTTGGCCTGGACCGCATCGTCACGCTCATGACAGGCGCCGAATCGATCCGTGACGTGATTGCTTTCCCCAAGACGCAGCGTGCGCAGTGCTTGTTGACGCAAGCCCCGAGCCTGGTTGACGAAAAACAGTTGCGTGAACTGCACATCCGTTTACGCAACGCCGATCTCGTCAAGCCTGCTTGACACGAGCGATAGTGCACAATGAAAGGGCGCTTGATGCGCCCTTTTTTCATGAACTCATCCTTCAAAATTCCCGAGTCGGTTCTGGTGGTGATTTACACGCCGGCGCTGGATGTGCTGCTGATCCGGCGTGCCGATGTCGGTGCGGCTGAGGACTTCTGGCAGTCCGTGACGGGTAGCAAGGATGCGCAAGACGAGCCGTGGGCACTCACTGCGGCGCGCGAGGTGATGGAGGAGACGGCGATTGATTGTTCCGCCGGTTCGCACTATGCGGATGCACTGCAGGACTGGCAGTTGGAGAACGTGTACAGCATCTACCCGCGTTGGTTGCACCGCTACGCGCCGGGGATCACGCACAACCGCGAGCATCTGTTTGGTTTGCGGGTGGATGCGGGCTGTTCCGTGCGGTTGAATCCGCGCGAGCATACCCACTACCAGTGGCTACCCCACCGGCTGGCCGCCGAACGCTGTTTTTCACCCTCGAACGCCGAGGCCATCCTCCTGCTGGACTGGTTTGCTGCGCCGGACACTCTGCAGGCCCGAAAGGCGGTACCGTGACCGTGCTGCGTGTTGCCACCTACAACATCCACAAGGGCGTGCAGGGGCTCGGGCCGCGTCGTCGGCTGGAGATTCACAATTTGGGCCATGCGGTGGAGCAGTTCGATGCTGACATCGTGTGTTTGCAAGAAGTACGCAAGATGCACCGCCGGGAAGAGAGTTTCTTTACCCGTTGGCCGGACCTGCCGCAGGCCGAGTTTCTTGCGCCCGAAGGTTATACCCCGGTGTACCGCACCAATGCGGTAACGCGCCATGGTGAACACGGTAACGCGATGCTGAGTCGCTGGCCCGTCGTATCGCACCAGCACGAGGACATGTCCGACCACAGCTTCGAGCAACGGGGCTTGTTGCACACCGAGGTGCAGTTCCACGGGCTGGCAGTGCATGTGGTGGTGGTTCACCTGGGATTGATTCGCTCCAGTCGGCAACGCCAGCTTGCGCAGTTGTTGCGTTTCGTGGAACGTGAACTCCCTATCGATGCGCCGCTGGTCGTGGCGGGCGATTTCAACGACACCGAGCGTTTTGTTGCGAGGGCGCTGGCTGCGAGTGGCTTGGCCGCTCTGGCCGGGCAGCGTTTGCCCACGTTTCCATCGCGTCTGCCATTGATGCAGTTCGACCATGTCTTTGCACGCGGGATGCGCCCGCTGTCGCTGACGGTGCCGCGTGGGCCAATCTGGAGCCGCATGTCGGATCATTTGCCGCTGATCGCAGAGTTTGATGTACTGGTGAGGGGCAGGTGATCGCGACCGCCTTGAGCGCGGGCCATGTGCTGCGCCTGCTGCAGTGTGGACGGGAATTTTTTCCGGCGATGGTGCAAGCCATTGATTCCAGCAGCACCGAGGTGCGACTGGAAACCTACATTTTCCATTTTGACGCTTCCGGATGTGAAATTGCGCATGCCCTGTGCAGGGCTGGCCAGCGGGGTGTGCGGGTGTATCTGCTCATGGATGGCGTTGGGTCACCAGATGTACCCTTGGAGTGGCAGCAACGATTTGTTGAGGCACGTGTCCAGTGGCACCGGTTTTCACCGCTGGGCAGGCTGGGGCTGCTGGTGCCCATGCGCTGGCGCAGATTGCACCGCAAACTGTGCGTGGTCGATGGGGAGATAGCCTTCTGCGGCGGCATCAACATTCTGGACGATCTGTTGGACCCGGTGTTCGGCACCCTGGAGTCGCCCCGTTTTGACTTTTCTGTGCAAATCACTGGCCCGCTGGTGGCCGACGTCTTGCGCGCCATGGTGCAGTTTTGGCGCCGACTGGTGGTAACGCGCCAGATCAAGCAGTTGGCATTTCACAGCGCAAGGCAGTCATGGGAAATCGAGGGTGACTCGTTGCTGCTGGCAGGGGCTGGCCGGAAGAATGCATCGGGTAGTGCCAAGGGTGGTGCCAGCGCGGCCTTGGTGCTGCGCGACAACGTGCGCAACCGAAGCAGCATTGAGCGCGTCTACCGCAAGGCCATTGCCATGGCCCGGCACGAAGTGGTGATTGCCAACGCCTATTTCTTGCCGGGTGGCAAATTGCGCCGGGCGCTGGAATTTGCCGCCCGGCGGGGCGTTCGGGTGCGGTTGCTGATCCAGGGACGGTACGAATACTTCATGCAGTACCACGCGGCCCGACCGGTGCTGCTGTCACTGCTGGAAGCCGGGGTGGAGATTTACGAGTATCGCTCGGGTTTTCTGCATGCCAAGGTCGCTCTGGTGGATGGAGTTTGGGCGACGGTTGGGTCATCCAATCTCGATCCGTTAAGCCTTTTGCTGGCGCGTGAGGCGAACATCGTTGTCGAGAATGCAGATTTTGCGAATCACTTGCGCGAACGGCTGCAAGATGCGATCAATGACCACAGCGTTCCGATGAACATCGATCGCCATGCGGCGCGTCCCTGGACGCAGCATGGGATGGACTGGATCGCTTACGGTGCCATGCGTCTGTTGCTGTTTCTGACCGGTAGGCGCTACTAACTTGATAGCTGCCTACGCAAACACTGCGGGCGATACTGGCAAATAACCTTGTTAACCAAAGACTGGTAGTATTCCTGCATGTTAATGAAAACGTGCAACACCATGAACCCAAGCGATGTGGATGAGGGTACGCCGGTTTCCGTGAAAATCCGGGAACGTGTGATGGCCGCGCGCAAGCGCTTCAACGCCAACGACAATATCGCTGACTTCATCGAGCCCGGTGAGTTGGAGAAACTGCTCGACGAGGTTGAGGAAAAAATGAAGGGCGTTCTGTCGAGTCTGGTCATTGACACGGATCGCGACCACAACACCGACAACACGGCGCGACGCGTGGCAAAGATGTATGTCAATGAGGTGTTCCGCGGCCGTTATGTGCAGGCACCCGCCATCACAGAATTTCCCAATGCCGAGCATCTCAATGAATTGATGATCGTAGGCCCCATCACGGTGCGCTCGGCCTGCAGCCACCATTTCTGCCCTGTCATCGGCAAGATCTGGATCGGGGTGCTGCCCAATGAGCATACGAATGTCATTGGTCTGTCCAAATACGCACGGCTTGCGGAGTGGGTAATGGGGCGTCCCCAAATTCAGGAAGAGGCCGTGGTGCAATTGGCCGATCTGATTCAGGAAAAAACGCAGCCCGATGGTCTGGCCATCGTGATGGAGGCCAGCCACTACTGCATGGCCTGGCGCGGCGTGAAAGACATGGACAGCAAGATGATCAATTCGGTGATGCGTGGTGTGTTTTTGAAAGACTCGAATTTGCGCCGTGAGTTTTTGTCGTTGATTCCCAGGAAAGGTTGAACGCCATGTTGGTACGTTTGTTGTATGCCAGTCGCGCAGTGGACCCGAGTGCCGCGGCGATCGAAGACATTCTCTCGAAGGCACGCCAGTACAACCCCACTTGCGGCATCACGGGCATTCTTTGCTATGGCGGTGGCATCTTTTTGCAAGCCATCGAAGGCGGTCGTATGCCGGTGAGTGACCTGTATGGTCATATCCAGAAAGACGTGCGCCACAAGGATGTGGTGCTGCTCCACTACGAGGAAATCTCCGAGCGACGGTTTGGTGGCTGGACCATGGGCCAGGTCAACATGTCCAAGATAAATGCCAGCATCCTGCTCAAATATGCAGAGAAACCTGAGCTGGATCCCTACTCGGTCTCCGGCAAGGTGTCGCTTGCGTTGCTTGAAGAGCTGATGGCCACGGCGTCGATCATCGGGCGTGCCTGATTTTTCCAGCGGATGCCGGGCTCCGCGCTAGCGCTCGTTGTCTTTGCGGGTCTGATTCACGCCTCCTGGAATATTGCGGCCAAAAAGGCGCAAGGCGATGCTCGCTTTGCCTTCTTTACGGTAGTCGTCATGCTGGTGTTCTGGGCGCCGCTGGGATGGTGGCTGGGGTACCAGCAACTGCCACATTGGCGTGTTGCACAGTGGACGCTTGTGGCGGTCAGTGGTGTCCTGCATGTCGTGTACTACGTCGTGCTGTTGCGAGGGTACCGCAAAGCCGATCTCACCGTGGTGTACCCGTTGGCACGTGGGTCTGGGCCGCTTTTGTCGTCGCTGGTGGCGGTGGTACTGCTGGGTGAGCAGGTTTCTGCGCTTGGAGGGCTGGGCATTCTCGGTGTGGTGGTGGGCGTCTTCCTCATTGCCGGCGGCACCGGGCTGTGGCGCGCCGCCCATGACGCGAACCAGCGTTTGCGTATTCTCAGGGGTGTTCGCTATGGCTTGGTGACCGGCTGCTTCATAGCGAGCTACACCGTGGTGGACGGCTACGGGGTGAAGGTGTTGCTGTTGTCGCCCATTCTGCTGGACTACTTTGGGAGTTTCATCCGGCTGTTTTTTCTGCTTCCGGTGGTCGTGCGTGACACGGGCGCTGCGCTCCATCTGTGGCGCCAGCAATGGAAGTACGCACTGTTCGTCGGGATAGTCAGCCCGATCTCGTATGTGATGGTGCTATACGCCATGCAAGTGGCACCCTTGAGCCACGTCGCACCCGCTCGCGAAGTGTCGATGTTGTTCGCGGCGCTGCTTGGTGGGCACCTATTGGGAGAAGGAGACCGCAAGGCGCGACTGGCCGGAGCGGTCTGCATCGCGGCGGGCGTCATGGCATTGGGGCATGGATAGCATGTACCAAGGGTTGCTGCTGGGCTGCGATTTTTCCTCCAGCCCGTCGCCCCGAAAATGCATCTTAATTGCGCTGGGACGCTTGATTGGCGGGCGCATGCAGCTATCAGAATTAGAGCGCATCAGTAATCTGGAGGACTTTTCCGACTGGCTAGGGAAGCGCAGATCAAATCAACTTTGATCTGCTCGATGACGCAGCGCACATTTTTTTGTTCGCGCAACGCCGAATTTTGCGATCTC
>JFJP01039842.1_pt1 | contig 12508 bp, 12 predicted proteins | sample 431651 | NCBI WGS metagenome assembly JFJP01 (sample SAMN02602958, study PRJNA72255) | Microbial mat metagenome, whole genome shotgun sequencing project. | biome: fresh water; feature: sink hole; material: water; isolation source: purple microbial (photo- and chemosynthetic) mats found in... | reverse complement strand
TATAAAGAACATCATTAAAAAGGAGACACTATGGAATTTTTTACTCTCCACGATTTTATGACATATTCCAAGGGTATCACTTACCTTATTATGGGGGCTATCCTGGTTTTCATGCCGATTTACTGGCTATACCTGACAGACCGGGATGATTAGGATGAAAATAAAAGTATCAAAATATATAAGGAAGATGGAGGCAGTATGTACACCTTATTGACAGGGCCTGTATTTTATCTTGCACTTGGGGTCTGTATGATTGGAATGATTGTACGGTTCTACCGGTATTTTAACGGTCTTTCATGGCAACTGGACAGGGTGGCTTACAAAGCCTGGCCGTCCATGGGATTTAAAGGGGCTGTCCGGTCCATTTACAAATGGCTGATCCCTTACGGCACTTATAGCTGGCGATCCCAGCCCGTTATGACGGCAGCTTTTTTCGGTTTCCACATCGGGGCTGTTTTGCTGCCTTTGTTCCTTGTGGCGCATAATATCTTTCTGAAAGAAAAACTCGGGATTTCATGGTTCACCTTAAGCACTTCGGTAGCAGATATCCTCACATGGATGGCGGTCATCAGTCTTTTTTTCCTGATCCTGAGGCGCGTGGTGCTTCCTGAGGTCAGAATCTTAACGGACAGGAAAGACTGGGGAATTTTGCTCATATCCATGGCGCCTTTTATTACAGGGCTTCTGGCCCGGTATCAGGTGGGTGATTATTCGTTCTGGCTCACGGCCCATGTCCTGACCGGGGAAATCGTTTTGTTTGCCATCCCCTTTACCAAGCTTTCCCATGTGTTTTTATTTTTTGCTTCAAGAGCCCAGCTTGGAATGGATTTCGGCATCAAACGGGGTGGCATCAGAGGAACAAAAATGGCCTGGTAGTGTGATGATGAACAAAAATTAGCTTTTAAGGAGATAAATCCATGCCTGAAGGAACATTATGCAATAAAAAACCCGTTGATACGGCTGAAGGGATTACCACCCTTCTGGCGGATCAGAGCGGTAAAAAATATTATGAAGAAATGACAAAACTGGAGATTGATTCCGATTTATTGTGGAAGACCATCCAGAATACCTGCAAATCAAGAATCCGGACCTGGCTTGAAATCTGCGCCCATTGCGGCATGTGTGCGGATTCCTGTTTCCTGTATCTTGTCAATAACAAAGACCCGAAACAGGTACCGGCCTACAAGATTCAATCCACCCTGGGTGAAATCATCAAGAGAAAAGGTAAGGTAGACAATGCTTTCATGCTTCATACCATGGAAGTGGCCTGGTCCCAGTGCACCTGCTGCAACCGCTGCGGTACTTACTGCCCCCATGGTATCGATACCGGAATTATGTTCGGGTATCTTCGCGGACTTTGCTACCAGCAGGGGTTTGTTCCCTGGGAAATGAAGATCGGAGCCGGAATGCACAGGGTTTACAACGCCCAGATGGACATCACCAGCGAAGACTATATCGATACCTTTCAATGGATGGTTGAGGAAAGCGAAGAAGAGTATCCTGGTCTGACACTCCCTGTGGATGTGGAAGGGGCTGATATTATGTATACGGTGAACGCAAGGGAAGCCAAACATTATCCGGAAGATCTGGCTGAAGCCGCCATCCTTTTCCATATTGCCGGGGAAAACTGGACCGTTCCGTCTAAAGGGTGGGAACTGACCAGTCTTGCCATGTTTGCCGGGGACTGGGCCGCTTGCAAAATGCAGGTGCAAAGCGTTTACGATGCCATGGATCGGTTAAAGCCCAAAAGAATGGTGGGAACCGAGTGCGGTCATGCCCATCGCGCCACTGTTGTTGAAGGCCCTTACTGGGCCGGTAGACCGGACGGGCGGACGCCGGTTGAATCCATTCATTATATCGAATGGCTGGCCGAGGCGCTTCGAACCGGTAAACTTAAAATTGATCCGGCAAAACGGATTAAAGAACCCTGCACACTTCAGGATTCCTGCAATTATGTAAGGAACCACGGATTGAGAGAGGTGGCACGGGAAATCATCTCCTATATTGTGGAACCGGGATATTTCATCGATATGTCGCCCAACAAGGAACACAATTTCTGCTGTGGCGGCGGGGGCGGGTTTAACGGCATCGGCCGTTTCCGAAAACAGAGAAATGTCGGTCTTAAATGTAAAAGAGATCAGATTCTGGCCACCGGGGCCAAACTGGTTATTGCTCCGTGTCATAACTGCTGGGACGCCATTCGGGATCTGGAGGAAGAATTTGAAATCGGAATCCGGTGGTCCTTTTTAAAGCCTTTAATTATTAAAATGTTGATCATCCCCGATCATTTAAAGCCTGTTGAGGAAGACGTCGAAGATGACGTTGAAGGCGATGACGAATAGTGTTTCAAACCTGAAAAAACTATAAGCGGGGCAGTATCTGATAAATTGAAGTAGTTTACGGTGCTGTCCCCTTCCTTTGAATCAAAAAACCTATGCGACTGACGACTAAAAGCAGATATGGGACCCGGCTGGTCCTTGATATAGCGATGAATGGAAAAGACAAGCCTGTGCCTTTAAGTGACGTATCAAATAGGCAGAATATTTCAGTAAAATATCTTGAGCAGATTACTCGAAAGCTTAAAAAAGCCGGAATCATAGATAGCTCCAGAGGGCCGACCGGTGGGCATAGACTTGCAAAATCGCCGGATAGAATATCCATTGGCTTGATTGTCAGAACCCTTGAAGAATCATCCGTTATTGTAGACTGCACAAAACGGGAAAAACAGTCTTGCAGCATCTGTATGGGAGCAGGAGAGTGCCTGTCACGCTGGGTCTGGCTTGAAGCAAGTCGTGCAATGTTTGATTGTCTGGATAGAATTACCATCTCAAGCCTTCTGTCGGATGAAGAAAAGGCTTCTGACAAAAAATAATTCATTCATCTTTTCCCCTCCTTTTTTTATCAGCTCATATTATCAATCCTTGGCGATTATTATTCGATTAACACTGTTTGCGACCCCGACCTGAAATTATTTTCTTCTTGACAGGCGGAATTCGGATAAGTAAATATTACTTACCTGTTTCACAAACTTTTTAACGAGGTGATTTATGTCCCCCAGGCTAACGGATCAAAGAGATATCGATTTTGTTTTGTATGAGCAGTTTAAGGCAGATGCTTTTTTACAATCAGATAAATACAAGGCATTTAATAAAAAAATGTTTGATATGGTTGTCAAGGAGGCTAAAAACCTGGCAACAAAGGAAATTTTTCCCACCTATGCCGAATGCGATAAAGATGGCGTAAAATTTGAAAACGGCATGGTTAAAGTGCCGGAATGTTTGAGAAAGCCTCATCAGCTTCTTGTGGAAGGCGAATGGGGCGCTTTGACGGAAAGCCAGGAATATGGCGGTCAGGGATTGCCCTTTACTATTGTTCAGGCGGCCCTGGAATATTTGATCGGTGCCAATTATGTCCTGATGACCTATCCGATTCTGGGTCACGGCGCAGGCAAAATGATTAATCTTTACGGAACTCCAAAACAAAAAGAACTCTTCCTTAAAAAACTTTATACCGGCATCTGGGGAGGGACCATGCTCCTGACCGAACCTGGCGCAGGATCGGATGTCGGTGCATTGACTACTTCGGCCAGAAAACGGGATGACGGCTCATATGACATCACTGGCAGTAAGATTTTTATTACCAATGGTGAACAGAATCTTACAGAAAATATCATCCACCCTGTCCTTGCCCGGATTGAAGGGGCACCGGCCGGGACCAAAGGAATTTCTCTTTTTATTGTTCCAAAATTCTGGGTTAATGATGACGGATCATTGGGCGAGCCCAATGATGTTGTCTGTACCGGTGTTGAAGAAAAAATGGGTCTCCACGGCAGCCCGACCTGTTCCATGTCCCTTGGCAGTAAGGGCCGGTGCAGAGGATTTCTTCTGGGTAAGCCTAACAAGGGCATGGAAGTTATGTTTCACATGATGAATGAGGTCCGTCTGGAAGTGGGAACCCAAGCTTTTAGCAGTGCAACCCTCGCTTACCAGCATGCCCTTGATTATGCAAAGCAGAGACTTCAGGGACGCAGCATTGAAAATCTGGCCGACCACGGCGCAGCTCAGGTTCCCATCATCCGGCACCCGGATGTAAAGCGAATGCTCCTGAAGATGAAAGCCTATGTGGAAGGGTTGCGAAGCCTGATTTACTATGTGGCTTTCTGTTTTGATAAGGAAGAAACCTCCAAAGATGACATGGAAATTTTGAAATACAGTCATCTCATTGGAATTCTGACGCCTATTGTGAAAGCCTATACCAGTGAAAAAGGTTTTGATGTCTGCGTGGAGGCCATGCAGGTATTTGGCGGATATGGATATACAAAAGAATACCCAGTGGAGCAGATGGTCAGAGATTGCAAAATTGCTTCCATTTATGAGGGTGCCAACGGAATCCAGGCCATGGATTTTCTGGGGCGTAAGATATCGGGAAGCAAGGGTGAGATGTTGAAGGCCCTGGTTCATGAAATAAATTTAACTATCGAAACAGCTAAGAAACAGGATCGCCTGAAGGGACTTGCAGAAAAACTTGAATCCGGCGTTGCATTGCTGGAAACCACGTGCACGAATGCGAGCCGGGCTATGTTTTCAACCCATGCAGCTTCGGCCTTTGCCTCGGCCCATCCCCTTATGGAGGCCACCGGTGATATCATCATGGCCTGGATGCTGCTCTGGAGAGCAGTCATTGCCGATGAAAAACTTCAAAGCAAAGATGCCTCTTTTTACAGGGGCAAAATCAAGGCGGCCGAGTTTTTTATTACTACCCTCCTTCCGGTGACCTTAGGGAAATTGAATGCTGTCACATATGAAAATAATCCGGCTGCGGATATGGATGAGGGTTTGTTCTAATAAAAAAAATAAGAATGCTTACAAAAGACAGGAGAAAATAAAAATGGAAGATGTTGTCATTGTATCTGGCTGCAGGACAGCCATCGGCACGTTTGGCGGAACCCTTTTGCCCATGAACGGGGCAAGTCTTGCAGCCGTCACCATGACGGAAGCCATCAAAAGGGCTGGCATAGAACCGGGGATGATTGATGATATCCGCTACGGTTGCTGCATGGAATCCTGTGATACCCTGAATGTGGCAAGGGTCGGGGCGCTGCTGGCTAAAATACCGGATAGCGTGCCTGCCGTCACCGTCAACCGGGTCTGCATTTCCGGAATGGAAGCCATGATTTCCGGCATGGCCATGATCCAGGCCGGTATGGCCGACATCATACTGGCTGGCGGTACAGAGCATATGTCGTCCGCACCCTACAGCGTTCCCAACGCCCGCTGGGGGTGCAGACTCCAGGACCAGGTCTTTGTGGATGAGATGATCCATGCCCTTCATTGCGGCTCCCACATCATCCCCCACCCGGAAGACGGTCCTGTGGATGCAACTCAGCCGCCCTTAAGCCTTTTTGTGGGAAAACCCTATATCATGGGGCATACTACGGAATTCATCGCCCAGCATCTGAACATTTCAAGACAGGAAATGGATGAGGTGGCCCTGCGAAGCCATAACGAGGCGGAACGGGCAACTAAAGACGGATCATTCAAGGATGAAATCGTTCCTGTGTCGATTCCCCGTAAAAAGAAAGAACCTCTTATTTTTGATAAGGACGAGCATTTCAGACCCGGGATCACCATGGAGGATCTTGCCGCGCTTCCTCCGGCCTTTGTTCCGAAAATCGGCAAGGTCACGGCCGGGAATTCCTCAGGCATCAATGACGGATCCACCGGCATGATCGTCATGTCCGCCTCAAAAGCAAAGGAGCTGGGCCTGACCCCCATGGCCAGAATCAAGTCAACCTCACGGGGCGCCTGCCATCCGTCGGTTATGGGGCTGTCCCCAGTGCCTGCGGTTAAGAATCTTTTGAAGTCTTCCGGTCTTGCTTTGTCTGATTTTGAGCTGATTGAAGTCAATGAAGCCTTTGCCGGTCAATATCTGGGTTGCGAAAAAGAATTGGGTCTGAACCGGGAGATCACCAATGTCAACGGTTCCGGGATTGGCCTCGGACACCCTGTGGGCTCCACCGGTGCCAGAATCGTGGTTTCCCTTATGTATGCCATGCAAAAGCGGAAAAAGACACTGGGCCTTGCCACCCTCTGCGGCGGCGGCGGCGTCTCCATGGCCTGCGCCATTGAAATGCTGTAGCAATCAGGGCTGCCCGATTTCCCTTTCGCTGATGCCCATCAGATAGAGCAATCCATCCAATCCCACACTGGAGATGGATTGCTTTGCTTTTTTTCTTACAATGGGTTTGGCATGGAATGCAATCCCAAGACCTGAAACACTGATCATGGGAAGGTCGTTACTGCCATCACCCACGGCAATAGTCTGCTGAAGGTTGATATTTTCCACAATGGCAATGGTTTTGAGGATTTCGGCTTTTCTGAGGCCATCAATGATTTCACCTGAGACATTCCCGGTAATTATGCCTTCTTTGATTTCAAGGCCATTGGTGAACACATAGTCAAGCCCCAGTTTGCTTTGGAGATATTTTCCAAAATAGTCAAACCCGCCGGAGATGATGCCTATCTTAAACCCCAGTTTTTTCAAGGTGCTGACCACACGCTCTGCGCCTTCGGTCAGTTCAAGGGTTTTGGCAACCTCAGCCAGGACACTTTCATCAAGTCCTTTGAGCAGGCCCACCCGCCGGGTGAAACTGTCTTTGAAATCGATTTCACCGTTCATGGCAGACTCGGTAATCCTTGACACCTGTTCTCCCACACCCGCATGTTTTGCCAGCTCATCAATGACTTCACACTGAATGAGCGTGGAATCCATATCAAAAACGATTAATTTGCGGGCATGGCGATAAATATTGTCCACGTGAAAAGAAATATCAATGCCTGTTTTTTCTGCAATTTCAAGTAATTGCCACCGCAAATGATCCGGGTCATCGATTCTGCCCGAGACGGTCAGCTTGATGCAGGCCCTGGGGTGTAGTTCAGAATGATCCAGGGGAATGGACCCGGAAAGATTGGTAATGATGTCAATATTCAACCGGCTTTCCGCAATCACTGCCGTGACGCCGGACAATTGCTCGGCTGTGAGGGTTCGGCCGAGAATCGTGATGATCAATTTTTCATGACCGTTTTTCGCCATCCAGCCCGCATAATTTTCCATGTCAATGGGTGAAAACTGGATTTGGATGCCAAGCTTATGGGCCTGAAACACAAGGTCTTTGAGAATGGATGAGGATGAATGCCGGGAAGGGATTTCAATCAGCATCCCCAAAGACAGGTAATCATGAATAACAGCCTGACCAATGTCCAGGATGGTGATTTCATACTGTGCCAGAATCTGGGTCAAGCTATAGGTCAAACCCGGCTTATCCTTGCCGGTAATATTAATTAAAATGATTTCTCTCATTTGATATCTCCATAAAAAAACCTAAACTAAAAATTGACAGGCAATAAATTTGAATTTTAACGCGATGCCTATCCGGCAAGGGAGCTTGTCCCCGATGTCCGGTTGAAACTGTTGTTGAACGATTTTCATTTCTTCACGCTGAGCCCTAAATATTCTTCCATTGGATCAAAATCTCGATCATTATGAATTAGCTCAAATCCATTTTCTATACAAAAGGTTGCAATCATCACATCGATTGTTTTTCTTACTGTTACTCCACTTTTTCTTAACTTTCTGTAATTTTGTGCTGCTTGTATCGCATTCTCTTTACCTACAAAGTTACGGTATTCAAGGCTTTCCATCATCCGTTTTGCAGTTTGATAATCCTTTTCTTCACGAAAACCCTGCAGGAACTCCATTATTATTATATCACCTGTAATGATCCGGTTATGTTCAAGTTCATAATCCAGCAGGTTGGTATGTAAGGCTTCGACCCCTTTTACATAATCTATCCAAGCAGAAGTATCAACGACGATCATTTGTCGATTCTCATTTCATCTAGATTGCCTTCCCAGTTGAGTTTCCCGCGCAAAGTTCGTATTTTTGCTTGATTTCTTTGTGCTATAAGGAGTTTTAAGCCTTCTTCGACTGTTTCTTTCTTTGTTTTGTATCCTGAAATGACTAATGCTTGATTCATCAAATCATCATCAATGACAATATTTGTGCGCATAAATGCCTCCAGTGTGTATATCAATCCATAAATATACACATTTTAGCAGCACATGGCAAGTTATTTTTATCCATACGGCGCAGGCGTCCGTCCAATTGTAAAGCTCACCGGACCAGGAGAAGATGAAGGTCCATGACATTGGTGAGGGTGGGGCCGGTTATAAAAAGATCGGAAAGCGCTTCAAAAAAAGGATAGGCATTGTTTTCGAAAAGAAATTGTTCCGGGTCAAGGCCAAGGCGTCCGGCTCTTTCAACAGTGGTATGATCGGCTATGGCGCCTGCCGCATCCGTGGGGCCGTCCGTCCCGTCAGTACCGGCGCTCAGGATGACCACATGCTCAAGCCCTTTGATGGATAGAGCCGAGGCCAGGGCAAATTCCTGGTTCCGGCCACCCTTGCCCCTTCCGTGAAGGGTCACCGTGGTTTCTCCGCCGGACAGGATGCAGGCAGGCGGTTTTACCGGTTTGCCTGCGGCAAGGACCTGTCTTGCCAGATCTCCATAGCGGGCCGCAGCCTCCCGGGTTTCCCCTTCAACCGGGATGGACAGAGCCAGGGTATGATATCCCAAGGCTGCCGCTTTTTTTTCTGCAGCCAGAAGGGCATGGATATTGCCTGCCACAATGGTGTGAGAAACGTTATTAAAAATTCCGTCCCCTTTTTTCGGGGTTTCTGGAATCCATCCCTGTGCCCCTTTTTCAAGGTGTCGGAGGACGGCAGGGGGAAGTCTGTGGGCAAGACGTCTTGTTTTGACGATATCAATGCAGTGTCCAAAAGTTCCCGGATCAGCCACGGCAGGGCCGGAGGCAATAATATCCAGATTATCTCCAATCACATCGGACAGCACAAGACAGACCAGGGTTGCAGGATGGATCGCCCTGGCAAGAAGCCCTCCCTTTATCCGGGACAGGTGTTTTCGGATGGTATTGATTTCGTGGATCGGGGCCCCGGAATCCAGGAGTACCTTTGTGGTCTCCTGTTTTTCAAAAAGGCTGATTCCTTCTGCCGGCAAGGTCATCAATGCAGACCCGCCGCCTGACAGCAGACAGATGACAAGGGTTTTTTCATCGGCCTCTCCAGCCATATCCAGGAGTTTTTCAGCCGCATAAAGACTGTTTTCATCCGGGATCGGGTGCCCGGCTTCGGCAAGGGTAATATATCTGAGGGGTTTGACATGGCCGTATTTGACAATGACAAATCCTTTTGTGATCCGGTCCTTTAAAATTGTTTCAACGGCATGGGCCATGGAAGCCCCGGCTTTCCCGGCTCCTAGCACCCATACGGCTGTGTATTGATCCAGGTCATAGGTTTTTTTATCAATGGTCAGAATATGGCCTTCAATGGAGCAGTATCTATGAATACAGGTCTTCGGGTCAACGGCGGCAAGACCCTGGTAAAAAATATCCTGCGCGTCCTGCTGCATTTTTATAAGGATTCTGTTTTCGGCTGTCATGGGTTCAGGACTTCCGGGGTCACAATTTTCTGCTAAATTTTTACATAGCTTACATACCTTTTCTATCTTCGTCATCCCAGCAGATCCAGGGCAAACCGGACAAAGGTTTCCGCGCCTGTCAGCAGAAGGGATTCATCAAAATCAAATTTTGAATTGTGCAGGGGGGCGCAGCCATCAAATCCGGAACCTAGGAAAAAATAGCAGCCTTTTGATTTTTCAAAGACATAGGCCATGTCTTCTCCGCCCATGGTGGATTCCGGCTCCATGATCCGTTCTTGGGGGACCACCCTCAACATGGATTTTTTCATGATGTCCACCATGCCGGGATCATTTTCAAGGGGCGGATATCCATGGGTATATTTGAATTGATAGGAAGCACCCATGGAATCACACACCCCTTTGATGATGGGTTCCATGATGGCGGGGTAAGCTTCCCATATTTTTTTGTCATAGGTTCTGGTGGTGCCGGTTAATACTGCTTTTTCAGGGATGGCATTGTGGGCGGCGCCGGAATGAAAAGAGCCGATGGTGATCAGGGACGGAATCAGGGGATTGAGTTTGCGGCTCACCACGCGCTGGAGGGCATTGACTACCTGTCCGGCCGTATCCAGGGCATCCACACAGAGATGGGGCATGGCGCCGTGCCCGCCTTTGCCTGTGATTTCGATTTCAAAAATGGCGGTGGCAGCCATAAACACCCCTGATTTCAGTCCCAGGGTCCCGACAGGCAGACCGGGCCAGAGGTGACAGGCGATTGAATAATCTACATGCGGCGATTCCAGGATGCCGGCCTCAATCATGGGTTTTGCTCCGCCAGGGCCTTCTTCGGCAGGCTGAAACATGAATTTGATGTTTCCTGAAAACCGGTCTTTCAGCCGGGTGAGGATGCGGGCCGCAATCAAGGCCATGGCCATGTTTCCGTCGTGACCGCAGGCATGCATCATATGGTCATGGGTGGAGGCAAAGGCAAGCCCTGTTTCTTCGGCAATGGGCAGGGCATCCATGTCGGCCCGGATGAGAAGGGTTTTTCCGGGCCTTCCGGTTTTTAAAAGGGCAATAATCCCCGTTTGGGCGATGCCGGTGGTCACGTCAAGTTCCGGGATGGCCTCAAGCTCGGCTGCGATAAATTCTGAGGTTTTTATTTCTTTAAACCCGGGTTCCGGTATTTTATGCAGGGATTGGCGGATGCTGGATAGTTTGTTTTTTTCTTCAGCAATCATTGCTTTGATATCAGTCATGGCAGGTACTCCTGAGATTATGGGTATAAGTGGCAGGCAATCCAGTGATCCGGTTGAATTTGTCTGTACAGCGGCTGAGTTTGGCATTTATCCATGGCCATGGGACACCGGGGATGGAAGGTGCAGCCTTTTGGCGGATTCACCGGGCTTGGCACATCTCCGGATAGAATGATGCTCTCTTCGGTATTGGCCAGGGGATCGGGTATGGGAACCGCAGACAGCAACGCTTTGGTATAGGGGTGCAGTGGGTTTTTATAAAGCTCCTGATCAGGGGCCAGTTCCACAATGCGGCCCAGATACATGACCGCTACCCGGTGGGAGATATATTCCACCACGCTTAAATCATGGGCAATAAATAAATAGGCCAGGTTCAATTCTTTCTGGAGATCTTTTAAAAGATTGATGATCTGGGCCTGGATGGAGACATCAAGGGCTGATACGGCCTCGTCACAGATAATCACATCCGGATCAACGGCAAGGGCTCTGGCAATACCGATGCGCTGGCGCTGGCCCCCGGAAAATTCATGGGGATACCGGCGCATCTGGGAGGGCCGCAGTCCCACCCGTGTCATGAGATCCTCTACTTTCCGTCTCGTTTCGGTTTTGGACAGGATCTGGAAATTTTTCATGGGTTCGGCAATGATTTCCCCCACATTCATCCTGGGGTTGAGAGATGAAAACGGGTCCTGGAAAATAATCTGGAGAGAGGTTCTGGTTTTCCTCAAGGTTTCCCTGTCCATTTGACCGAGATCCCTTCCTTTGTAAAGGACCTTTCCGGCCGTGGGTTCCGTCAATCTTAAAATGGATCGGCCAACGGTTGTTTTCCCGCAGCCGCTTTCTCCCACAAGACCCAGGGTTTCCCCGGCGTTCAGATGAAAACTCACCCCGTCCACGGCTTTGACATGGTTGATGGTTTTTTGAAAAAACCCTTTTTTGATGGGGAAATATTTTTGCAGATTTTCAACTTCCAAAACAGGCATGGGATCAGTTTCCTCCCTGGGCGGTTTCTTTTACAGCAGCGGCATCTATGTCGTTTGATGCAAACCAGCAGGCCACGCGGCGATTTCCATCGAAATGGGTCATGGGTGGAGGTGTTTTTCTGCAGATGTCCATGGCTTTGTTGCACCGGGGATGGAAGCTGCATCCTTGCGGCATGTGCAAGAGATTGGGCACAATACCCGGGATTTCATTGAGTCGTGTTTCTTTATCCCCTTTCAGGACCGGGATGGATTTCAAGAGGCCCTTGGTATAGGGATGCCGGGCATCATGGAACAGGGGAATCACAGGTGCTTCTTCCACCACTTTTCCTGCATACATGACCACGACCCGGCTGGCCATCTGGGCCACTACTCCAAGATCGTGGGTAATAAGGACGATGGAGGTATTGGACCCTTTTTTCAAATGTTCCAGGAGCCGGATGATCTGGGCCTGGATGGTCACGTCAAGGGCCGTTGTCGGTTCATCGGCAAAAATAAGGCTGGGATTGCAGCACAGAGCCATGGCGATGACGGCTCTCTGTCGCATACCCCCGGATAATTTATGGGGGTATTGGCCGGCCCGGATTTCAGGAGAGGGAATCTGTACCATTTTCAGCATCTGGACGGCTTTTTCCCAGGCTGTCTTCCGGTTCAGGTGTTCATGAAGCCTTAAGCTTTCCGCAATCTGTTCGCCGATGGTCAGAATGGGATTCAAGGAGGTCATGGGTTCCTGGAAAATCATGGAAATGGTATTGCCCCGGATCATCCGCATGTCAT
>JFJP01006320.1_pt1 | contig 12508 bp, 8 predicted proteins | sample 431651 | NCBI WGS metagenome assembly JFJP01 (sample SAMN02602958, study PRJNA72255) | Microbial mat metagenome, whole genome shotgun sequencing project. | biome: fresh water; feature: sink hole; material: water; isolation source: purple microbial (photo- and chemosynthetic) mats found in... | reverse complement strand
TTGACCACTCAGATCCACGAGTTTTTCTCCAGTAATAACGTACCAGTTCACTCATCACCAAGGCCGACTGCCAATTTCCATCTTCAAGTCGCTTCATGACTGCTGGTGACATCCCTCTATCCACAAACTGCTTTTTCAGCTCAATCAGCAACTCACTGATCTGTTGTTCATCGAGCGCTTGAATTTCCGCACGTATGACTTGAACACGAGCACTTTCGTTTTCCTGAAACAGTTGCTGCTTTAAGGCAGTCGGATTGATGGCAGCTGATGACTTTGCTTCCCCACTCCCCTGCCCTACCCCGACTTCAGGCGGCAATACGATGCTGTCAATTACCTTGCCAACAAGTAGAGATTTCAGATATGCGTGTCTAGAAAGAATAGGTTTTCCCGGAACGTTTAGACGACCTTCAAGCCTATCAACTGCCTTTGCGAAATCCAATTCACCATATCTTATGAACATGTCCTCTGCAAATTCAGTGTCAATGCCAAGTTGTATGGCCCTAGCCAGTTTTGAGAGATCAATCGCTCGTGCTGCCTTTAAAGCTTCTTTCTTTGTAAGGTCAGGTTTTTCATGGACTTCAAACTGGAGATACTGAACAGTCCTGCCAACTTTAAATTCATGTACTGAGACAGTTATTTCGCTTACCTCATTGACCTCCTCAATGGCTGGCTTGATGGTGTCTCGGTTGAAGAATCGAAATTCTGTCTTTATCTCTTTCGGCGTAGGTTTTCCAGTCAACACTGGTAGCCACCAGTGCCAGTGGTGCTTGCTGGTTAGATGAGACGGGTTGTCCTTGTATCTAGCACAGATCTCATATAAGGCAAGACCAGCATGTGATCGAAACTGTGCAATAGTCGATCGTCTAATTTGTGCATATCGAGATGGAGCTAATAAATCCTGTCGCATGGAGGGTGGGTAGGCCCAGGAAAGCCAAGTCTCACCATTGCTCTTTGAAAGTCGAACTTCTGAAAGCAGAGTACATGCCCCCCAATCATTTGTTTCACCTGGCGATGGTGACTGCCATTCGATGACATGTGTCACCATAGACCGAAGGTGTTTCTTCAACTCTTCAACGGTGCCTTTAGAACCATCAAAACCTCGAATCACCGAATTTAACGGTGCGGAGAAGAGTCCTGTTTCTTTCTGCTCTACGCCTTGCTCCCTTGCAATGAGCATCATCACGGTATAGGCTTGACGCCCTACTCGGGTAATGATTCCGGTCCTTGGAACGATCGCAAGCGTTGATACTGGCTTTTCAAACCGGTCATCTTTGTCGATGATTGTGTCTTGATTCATAGCGTTCGGATTATGTGTGAGATTGCCGTTCTCACGCAAATCGTTTGTCACCATCACCTGCCTCTAAATGGTTTCTCTCACATTTGATAGTCTTTGCTGGCCACCAACCTCATGGTTTCCCTCACATCTAGAAGTTTTTAAGGATGGAAAAAGTCCATTCCTTAGTAGGAAGGCCTGCCTACTGGCTGTTTTTCGACTCTAATGGCCATCAGATGGTCGATTCATAACTTTTCTCACATCTGTTATTGTTTCCCTCACAACTCACATGGTTTGTCTCACAATTCGTATTGTTTTTCTCACCTGTTACGCCATAAGCTATTGATTTAATTGAAAAAATTTTGATTAAAGGTATTAAAGGTATTTAAATCAATTAAAAAGAGAAGGCGTGATCCTGTGGATAACTTCAAAGAATCACCAGAAAAGCCAGTTCTTCAAAGTAAAACACTATCATTTTTGAGTAAAAAAACGCACAATACGCTTTTACAGCAGAAAGCTGCGTCTATATGGAAATATCACATGACAAACAAAAGAAAGCTTGATTCGCGTGTAACCCTTGAAGACCTGATTTTGGCGTCAAATCGGGTTAGCGCTGTAATTGAAAGCGTGAGAGGAACCATGCTCGCACCTGATGCACGCAAACGCCCTCCTTCATTCACCACAAACCAGGTTGCTGCGATTTGTGGTTTGGAAAAAGCTCAGATGGACTATCGAATAAAGAAAGGCGAGCTTCCAGTCGGGAATATGGAAAGTGGATTCAGAAGAAGATTTTCTCTTGAAGAAACCCGGACTTGGGCACAAACAGAGCGTCACAAATATATGAGGCCAAAGGATGCTGAAGCGATCACTATTGCTATAGCAAATTTCAAAGGTGGCGTCACAAAAACGACTACGGCAGTCACTTTGGCACAAGGTTTGAGCCTTCGTGGTCACAAAGTCCTGGTAATTGACACAGATCCCCAAGGTTCGATGACTACACTGTTTGGATTGTTGCCAGATGTGGATGTTACAGACGAGCAAACAATATTGAGCCTTTGTTATGGATCTGAGTTGTCAATTGACTATGCCATCACACCAACCTATTGGTCCGGCATAGACATTGTTCCGGCCAATCTTGCCTTGTATTCAGCAGAGTTTGCCCTACCCTCCCGGCAAAAATCGGAATCAAATTTTGAGTTCTGGAATGTCCTCAATCACGGGATAGATACGGCACGTACGATCTACGATGTGATTATTCTTGACACATCCCCTTCCCTTTCATATTTGACAATCAATGCCCTTCTCGCTTCTGATGGGCTCATCATGCCGCTTCCACCCAGCACGCTTGATTTCACTTCGAGCGGGCAGTTTTGGAATCTATTCAATGACCTAGCTGCAAATCTTGTGACCAATCGCGGTAAATCCAAGAGTTTCGATTTTGTTGATGTTCTTTTGGCACGAGTTGATTCAAACGACGCTTCTTCAAGCGTTGTTCGAGAGTGGATTACGGCGGGTTATGCAAATATGGTTCTCCCAGTTGAAATCCCAAAGACAGCGTTGACTGCTAGTGCTAGTGCTGAGTTTGGAACTGTTTATGACACTGATCCTTCAACAATTAACGCACGAACATATCGCAGAGCATTTGACGCTTATGAAAGGGTAGTTGAGCTTGTCGAGGAGCAAATTTTGACCGCATGGAAACGCCAACGAGGAGAACAACATGGCGCTTAAAGATAAAGCTGCAAAAGTCGATTTGAGTCATATCAATGTACCTCCAGTAAGTCGCCCAGGGGCCAATGCAACTTCAAAAACGGCAATCGGCATGCACGCTGAGGCATTGTTTCGTGACGAAAAGATTGCCGCTGAAAATACTTCCTTAAAAGCACAGTTAGCCGAATTTGATGGAGCTAATGCAACAAAGAAACTTGACCCTACGAAAGTGAGAGCAAGTAGATGGGCCAATAGGCATGAAGAGACTTTCAACACCTCTGACTTCCAGAGTCTAAAAGTTGAGATTGAAACATCTGGTGGCAATGTTCAACCAATCAAAGTCCGACCGTTGATAGATGAGCCCGGCTTGTATGAAGTGATATTTGGCCATCGTCGTCATCGCGCATGTCTCGAACTGGGTTTAGAGGTCCTGGCCATAGTTGAGGATCTCGACGATGTAGCGCTTTTCTGTCAAATGGACAGAGAGAACCGAGAACGCTCGGCTTTGCGCCCTTGGGAAGCTGGAACTACTTATGCAAGAGCACTGGACGAGGGGCTTTTCCCTTCTGCGAGAAAACTGTCTGAAGCAGCGTCGATTGACTTGAGCCAATTGGGAAAGGCGCTGGCATTAGCACGATTGCCAGGCGAGATAGTCGCTGCTTTTCATAGTCCATTAGATTTGCAATATCGATGGGCAACCCTGCTCACGCAGGCATTGCAGAAGGACCCGGATTTGATACTTGAGAGGGCTAAGGCAATCAAGGCTAGTGGCGAAAAGCTCAGTCCCTCCCAAGTGTTGACCAGACTATTGGAGGGGGGGGGAACGGTTCCACCCCCCCCATTAAAGAACATTCAGATCAAAGGCAAGTCTGGCGAGATAGTTGAAATCAAGGTGGATACGAAAAATAGGGTGGCATCTGTCCAGATTAAAAATCTTGATCCGAAGCGATTTCCAGATTTAGAGAAAGCAATCAAAAAACTTTTGAATGATTAAAAATGGTGGGGTGGAACGGTTCCACCCCCACCCCTGGTCAATGAAGACGCTCTTCAAAGGACTGACAGGTGAACCTAAGCGTTGAAAGCTGAATTTCCAAAAAATTGGATGAATGGGTTCCCCAGAAAAGGCCAATTAAAGACTTTTCATGTGACTAAAAAGCGCTCCTAGTTGACTGGGCCAGTCTGATTCAGCCAGGGGGTGGAACGGTTCCACCCCACCAGGTACGTTCTCAATGTTGGCTCTTGGCACAAGAAACATGCAGAACCGAAGCACAGTAAAGCAGACAAGTAAAAGCAATACTGCGACCCAGTCAGGGCCAAAATAGTCTCAAACGCATCGGGTTCCAGAACAAAAACCCAGAAAATTTATCTGATTGACACAAAAGGGGAGGGGGCTCAACGGTTGATGCCAGATGTTGCCCAACCAGAAAATCACTCCTCATCCACTCATTAAACCGCCGCTAAACGGGTACACATTACCCGTTGAATTAGTTCTGCATTCAAGCGTTCACCAACTCAAAACGGGCTTGAAAAGACGTCACTAACCCATCAGAAACTAAGTACGCGAATTGTTCAACACGTCGTTTTGACAAGCCATGACCGTATGCGTGATTCACCTGGTAGTCCGCCCTCAAACAAACTCTAAAAATCGAAGGCTGATCGCTTCTGCTTTGGGAGAAAAATTTGCTCGCTCGTGAAAACAAGTCTGAGCAAAAAGACAGATGAAGAATAACTCCGTTGCGCTAGGGCCTTCCTACTGTGACACCGAACTGCAACTAGAGAATTAATCCGTTCTAAAGCGATAGGACGAAAATTCTTGAAGAAGGAAAGGGGCAGGGGAGTTGTTAGCACTGTCACTGTGGTAGCGAAACAAACCCACCATCAAAAGGGAGACGCACTCATCTCAAACCAGAAAGGTTCGCCGACTTCCTAGATCCTTGGGCGTTGGCGATTTGGCGAGATGATGATCAGGTCTCTGGCAAGAAATTCAAGACGTTGTTCGGTTAAAAGCCATGAGACACAAAGCAACAAAATTGCTCAGATAAAGTGGGAAGTCCAAATAACTTCCTTCAAACGCCAAACGAATAATCGACATATTCATTCAACCGAAGGTGCCTCCTCAAAAAAATGAGAGAGGCAGAACTCTTTAACGACCCTATCCAAAAGCCTTCCCGAGCTCACTCACTCTCCGCCGAATTGGTGCGCGCCCGTAAATTGCAGTGGTTGTTTGAATACTTGCATGCCCCATCTGGGCCTGAATGACATCAAGTGGAACCTCGCGTGCAATAGCCCTCGTCCCAAATGTATGACGCAGCCAATGAGTTGAAGCGCCTGCGAGCTTGTACCGCTCGTTAGCGGGCAGGGCAGAACCAGAAATTGCTTTACGAAACCAGCCGCGAACATGCTCGTACAGCGCTTGATAACCAATGGGTTCCATTGGATCAAGCGTGCTGGCCAGCAGCGGCGCATCGGGAGGTGCAGTTTCAATGCCTTGCAGACCACGCAAATTGAGATACTCTTGCAATGCCTCATAAGCCTGACCTGGAACAGCGGCAATTCTGTTTTTTGCACCTTTGCCGTGAATCTGCATGACCCAGCCCTCGGGCTCCAGCCTCAAATCATCAAGCCGAGCATTGAGTAACTCAGCAGAGCGTAGCCCAACAGACTCGACAAACCGCAAGATAAAGCGAATCCTTGAGCGAGCAGGGGAGGGCGGCTGTAGCTCAATAAACATCAGAATTTCCAGTACAGCAGACTCACTCAGCGCCTTGGTGTCGAGCATTTTTTCACTGGCATCATCACCAGTCTTTTGATTCACAAGCACCCATGGATTGGCGCTAATGTAACGCGCTGACTGCAGCCAGGTGAACATTGAGGCGACGATAACGATCGCCTGCGCCTGGCTTTTTCGACTCAATGGCCCTCTAAATGGCGCCCATCCAGGTGCTCCTGGTTTAGCTCGAGCGCGGGAAATCCATTTTTTTGGAATGTTTTGCAAAAAGGCCATGTAGTTACTGCAATCATCCACAGTCATCTGTGAAAGACTCTTATCCAAGCACTCGTATTGCAGCCATAAAAGAAGTCGTATGGCCTCGCGCCGATAAGAGGTTGCCGTGAGTGTTGAGCCAGCACGTGCGTTGATCCATGACTCAACCGCCTCAAAATCATTACTGGCCGAAAGCAGGGAGGTTCCACTCACTGAGATCACGGTGGAGTTGGGTGGGGCAGGGCAGGGCAGGGCAGGGCAGGGGACCTGCGACCAAGTCGAACCCATCCGCAAAGGCGTTGGAGAAAATAAACCGTGGCGTGTAGCTAGAGAAAACTCTGCCTTTTTGCTCAAAGTTAGGTGAGGCAGCAGGGTGTGAAGATAACTTGTAATGTGTTCTGCTTTGGACTTTCCAACGGCTGCAAGGACCCGATACCAACGACCACCAGTAACAATTTTTCCAGCTAGATCACCAAGACTCACCATCCCAGCGCTGATCAACCTGTTTGCGGTGACATCATCAAACCAGCCCGATACCAGATCTGAGGGCAAGGGAACTTCTGCAGACTGGTGCTCGATTTGCGCAAGCAACTGCAATTGTCTGATCCTCAATTTCTGCCTACGCTCAGCCTTGCGGTCAATGGGATAAGACTCGGCATACATTTGCGCGACGTCAGATTCGCTCCATCCATCCAGGTCACGATCTGCAATAAAGTCCTCTAGACTAGGTTGGTTCGAGTTGAGGCTTAATGTGATGCTCAGTCCAATCAATCGCCAAGCTTTATCACCTCTCCGGCGGGCAAGCATCCGAACGGCCTCGACAGTTTGTCGGTGGGCAGTCTTAGCCTCGTGGCCATGCTCTACACCCAGGTAACGTTTGGCACTGGTTTGGAGATCGAGTCCTTCCGCGATGGCACGCAGGTGCGCGAAATGATGTCGTCCCAATCGCTTCACAAAAACTGTCTTCATGATGTTTTCAGAGAAGATGGGCAATGCTGGACAAAGCATTGTCGGACATCATTCTGTTGACTAAATGGTGAGATTTGGAGCGTTACCAGCACAATTGGCTTCAAAAATCGACCTCTCAGAACGCGCTGTGAGCGTTTAAATCGACTGTCGCAAGAATGAGTGCTTGGGGTGTAAAAAATCGCCCAAAAGTCGTTTAAATCGATCGATTTGCTGATTTTTTGGTAGTTGAGCAGTTTCAGGCGAGCAAAAAGAGGGGGGAGTCGCTAATCTGCCTTTCAGGCATGACGGCAACATGGGGCCACGCAGAGTACCAACTTCAAACTGGAGTTGGTCGACAGAGCGCACCAAATGAAACTCGCAGGTAACGTTTGATAAAACGAAATGTGCTTTTGAACACATAGCTGTCAATCAGCAGGCTCGCAATGTTCCATATGAAAATTTCCAGATACTCGTCATCTCAATCGACTCCCTGCAAATTCATCAGTCGACTCAAGATTTCAAAGTTGTCGGCGCACAAGGCCCTGAACCCCTTGCTGATGCGTGCGTCATTGGAGGCTGTTTGCCAGAATGCCTTGGCGGCTGTGCTGGCCAGCGCCCAAGCTTGTTTGCGTGAAGGCATCGGCAATTCAGGTGCAAAGCTCACCGAGGCAATTTCACCTCCCTGCAAGGGTGCAAACATCATGGGCAGCATGTCGTAGACAGGTGCCACCTGAACGGGCAGGGTGGGCACAAAGCTCAGGTTCCCACGGTGCATGTCTGAGTTTGCGATCAGGCGCCCGAACGCCCAAATCACCTGGATTTGGTGGACAGCCTCAGGGTTTAGCCATCCCTGCTTGTGCATCATGATGGCTGCATCTGCCCAATCTTTGCTGGTCGCTGGCAGCAGTGATGCTTCTATCGTTTCCAGACTGCACAAGGCACTTCGACCATAAAGGCCATGCCGATCAAAACGCTCGACCTCAATATAGGTGCGCCCGTGTGACTGCAATATTCGACTGTGAGCACTTGGAATGTTAGCGACCGAGCGCAAGGCTTGCAGCGCCAGGTGCTCACACACCAGCAGATCTGACCACCGCTGCACGGTGTCGGATGGATCCGCTGCGGTGTATTTAACGATGACGTGCTCGGTCTGGGAGCCCGCGAGCTCACGCATGGCGGTGAACTTTGGGAACTCTCCCGCTGCACTCGAGCCCGCAGCCGCGCCTGCGCTCGCCAGAGCAGCTAGTTTGGCATAGCCCGCTTCAATCGTCGTGTCATTGAACAGCGCCGGTGGTGAGGCTTTGGTCTGTAACCAGCGCTGCAGCGCGGTATCGCCCAAAATCAGATTGCCGGTGGTGTCGATGCCGAATTGCGTGAGAACGAGGAGTACCTCGTCATCATTCCACTCCTTTGGGTTGGTAGAGATGCCGAGTTGACCAGCTTGTGCCGCAGCAAACTGGCGACCCAGAAATCCTTGAGGCCTCATATCCTGCAATGGATATGCAAGGCCGTTGCCCCAGACGCCGTTGGCAAACTCGTTGTCCACGACCCAACCCATCGTAGCAACATCCAACAGTGTTCCGTCAGGCTCGGTCAACTGGAGTTCACCGACCTGCGATGCCTGACCTTGGGTATCAACGGCATAGACAGCGATCGCACCCTGCAGCCCACGCAGGGACCGTCGTTGAAAGTAGCGCGTCGAAGAGGTGTTGCCGATGCGAATGACGCTGGCACCCATTTCCTTCAAGATGCGGACCATGGTGGCAGGGCTGACCTGGGCCAGGCTTGCTAATTGGGTTGCACGCAGACCTGGATGACGCCGCAGCAGCATTGGCAGTGAATCACGAGCAGATTCGATTCTCGGGCGCATGTGTTGATGCAAGTTATGACTTGAGCTATTCTAAAAAAATTCCGCAATTTATTCAAATGAAATAGTCAAAAGTTGTAAAAATGTCAATGTGTTATGACGCAAGATAAAGCGTATACCCGCAGGACCCCGCATTGACCGTTCTGATTCATCATTCATCGGTTCCTCGTGAGAAAACCGAACCTTGTTTAAGGTGCGTATCGTTGCTTTGACGTGCAACACCGACATCTCCCTGCCAAGGGTCTGTGTCTGGCGGTTCACTGCAAGCAGCGCATCAAGGTCCTCCAAAAGATTGTGTAAATCCTTGATAACAAAAAGAAAAAGGCAGACACTACTTGTAGTGTCTGATTTTAAACAATAAATTTAGACCTAAGATAATGACAATAATCTTAGGTCTATGTGCTAAAACAGGGCAGGGTGATGTTTGTTTGCCAAGGTGTTTTACAGTAAAACACTTCCTGAGAAGGCTTACAGGAATGCTGCCCCGTACAGATCCGTTGTCTCAGACCCTTAGGTCTCTGTTGCACTGGATGCTCAATAGAGGGGGTGTTTTACAGTAAAACACTTGCTGAGAAGACTTACAGGAATGTTCTCCTGTCAGATACGCTCTTTCGGTCACTCGGTTTTCTGTTGAATTTGATGTTCAATAGAGGGGGTGTTTTACAGTAAAACACTTCCTGAGAAGGCTTACAGCCTTGTCCAATGAGGTATGAGCCTGAGGGGTCCGCGTATTTCCATCCAGCGGAATGAGCCCAAAGCGGCGGCGATATGGTCCCAAATTTAGGACGCGGATGAGACGGCACTGCACAACCACTTGATGGTCGTACCGTGGGTTCAAAACTGCCCCCCCTTTTTTTAAACCTGCAGCAGGCAGCATAAAATAACAAATTGATAACAACTTATGTTATTGAATTTGTTATCATTTGCTCCTACTTACTTTCAAAATGGAGGTTCTATGAGCACTCTGGTGACTTTCGATAAAGTCAGTGCGGCCGCCCAGCGGCTGCACGCAACGGGTCAGCGACCCACTGTGCGTCTGTTAATTGCTACTTTAGGGGGTGGCTCACCCAACGCCATTCTTCCCTTGCTCAACCAATGGAAGGCAGCTCAGTCTCCCTCCTCTAAAGCGGAGCTCACACTGGAGCCCGCCATCGCCAAAGTGATTGCGCAGCAACTCGCAGTGATGACGGCGCAAGCCACCTCATTGGCTGAGGCCCGGATCACAGAACTCACAGCCGACATCGAATTGGTCGCCAATGCAGGGCGCGCCGCTGAGGAAACGATTCAGCAGTTGACCCAACAACTCACCCAGGCTCAATCGCAGATTCAACAGCTCACAGGGCAATTGACACAGCGCGCCACAGAAATTGAGGCGCTTCAAGCGGACTCATCCAAACAAGTACAGTCCTTGCAGACAAGCGTGGAGCATGAGCGCCAGTTGGCTCAAGGTTTTCGGGATGACTTAATGCGCGCTCAGTTCAAGCTTGAAAACTTTGCTGACTTGCAGGCCAATGTGTCGGCGCTGACGACTCAATTGCAGGAGGCCCAACGCGCTAGTGCATTGTCCAGTCAGGAAGCGGCAGTCGCTCAGGCCAAATTAGCTGCCCAGATTGAGCGCAGCGAAGAAGCCCGTGTTCGTGAACTGGCGCTGATCAACCGAACTTCTTGATTTGCTGCGACGGGGTGAAGCTTACTCATAAGTCAGTAATTTAGCGGACAATTTGAGGAACTTTTTAGTTTTGGTTTTCTCCAAATCTGCATGAAGCGAGATGGACGTAAATTGGCTCACAACACGCTCGAAGAAATGCGGGTTCTGGCAGTACAAAGAATGAACGAAGGCGAGCATCCTGAGGTGGTAGCGGCGTCGCTTGGGATGAATCGGTCCTGGGCCTACAAGTGCCGAGCCCCAGCCAAGGGCCGTGGTCGTGGTCGTGGTCTGCGTGCCTTACGCTCTATCAAAGGCACTGGGCGCCCACGCAAGCTAACGCCCAGACAAGAAAGCCAGGTCTACCGTTGGGTCAACGGCAAGCGCCCTGACCAGTACGGATTCGATTTCGGTCTTTGGACGCGTCAAATTGTGCAGGAGTTGCTGCTCACGCGTTTTGGCGTAAAGCTCTCGCTGGCAGCCATCGGAACGCTGGTGGCGCGATTGGGCTTGACGGCACAAAAACCACTGGAGCGCGCGTACCAACGCGACCCTGAGGCGGTTGCCCGCTGGAAGAACGAAACCTTTCCCGCCATCGCCTCAGAGGCGAAAGACAGTGGTGCTGAGATATTGTTCTGGGATGAATCTGGTTTTCGTGCCGATGCAGTGCATGGTAAGACGTGGGCACCACGAGGTCAGACACCAGTGATTGAGCGTCCCGGTCAGCGTCAAAGCATCAGTGCAGCATCTGCTGTCAGTGCCAAAGGCGCTTTCTGGTTCGCCACCTACCAGGGAGGCTTGACGGGAGAGTTGTTTGTCGAGTTGCTCAAAAAGATGATGTATCGGCGCAAAAAGCCGGTGCGACTGGTGGTTGATGGCTTGCCCGCGCACAAGAAGGCCATCGTTAAGGAATACGTCGCAAGTACAGAGGGCAAACTGACCCTGCACTTTCTGCCCGGCTATGCGCCTGATTTGAATCCCGATGAGTTGGTATGGAGCCATGCCAAGCGCACAGGTGTTGCTCGCTCACCATTGAAGGCGGGTGAAAAACTGCAATGTCGTGTTGATACACAACTTGAAGATATCGCAAATGACAGCGCGTTGGTGAAGTCATTCTTTCGCCATCCATCTGTCTCCTATATTACTGACTTATGAGTAAGTTCGCGGAATTGGCTACCCGGTAACAGAAGAAACGCCTTGGATCTGCTTGATGCCTCAACATAGGTGCCCGTAGCGTTATGAAAATTGCAATCGGTACCACCTGGTGCTACACTAAGCCATGCAATCCTATGCGTCAAATCGCGCCTTCAAGACTGCCAGATTCTCCAAGGATGCAAAGAAGGCCAAGATCAAGGAAGTTGAGCTTTGTTTGGCCATCCAGCAGGTTTTGTTGGGTCAGGTAGATGACTTGGGTGGCGGTGTTTTCAAGAAGAGGCTCAATAACAATTTGCACCGGTCAATCATCTTGACCAAGAGCGGCAAGTATTGGATCTACGAGTACCTGTATGCCAAGAAGGACCGAGCAAATATTGAGGACGATGAGTTACTTGCCTTTCGCCTGCTGGCCAAGAGTTATGCAGGTTTGACGGAGCTCCAGGTTGGGCAGTTGCTTGTTAACGGAGACTTTGTGGAGATTTGCCATGACGACAAAACAGAAATTCAAAAGTAATGCCTTTGCTGCGATCCATGCCTCTGCTGCTGCGTTGCAAAGGGTTGGCGCCATTGACCAAACCACGATGCGCCAGTTTGATGAAACCTGTCTGGCTGTGCCTACAACTCTGGCTCCAACCCAGATCAAGCATATTCGAGAACAGGCACATGTAAGCCAACCCGTTTTTGCTAGATACCTCAATACCAGCGAATCCACTGTTCAAAAGTGGGAGTCCGGCAGCAAACAACCCAGTGGCATGGCGCTCAAGTTATTGGCAGTAGTTCAGAAGCACGGACTGGGTGTACTGGCCTGAATTTTTTATGGCAGCAGGCAGCGGGAGCGGTGTTACGTCCCAAGTAAATCGCAACGCGCAATCCCACGCTTTGCTATTGCGAAATTGGCAAGATGTCCCACGCAGCGATATTGCATGG
>JFJP01005865.1_pt1 | contig 12509 bp, 6 predicted proteins | sample 431651 | NCBI WGS metagenome assembly JFJP01 (sample SAMN02602958, study PRJNA72255) | Microbial mat metagenome, whole genome shotgun sequencing project. | biome: fresh water; feature: sink hole; material: water; isolation source: purple microbial (photo- and chemosynthetic) mats found in... | reverse complement strand
ATAGCCGTCTGCGAGTTGGAATAGCGCACCACGTTGGCAAAGCGCTGCACGTCCTGCCGGGCTTCCCACAGATCAACCGCTTGTTGCATGTTCAGCCACGATTCGGCGCTTGAACCCAGCAGCTTTTCCAGGCGCATGGCCATATCGCCCGATAGTGCCCGGTGTTCGTGGATCAGTTGCGCCAGCGTCACCCGTGACACGCCCAGCAATTCGGCCATGCGTGCCTGCGTGATGCCCAGGGCAGGTAGCACGTCCTCGCGCAGTACCGCGCCGGGGTGGGTGGGTCTGCGGTTGGGGTTGCGAAGTGTTTTCATGGTGTGGCTCTCTCAGTGGTAGTCCTCAAGATTGACGGCAGTGGCGTGTTGCCCGTCAAAGCGAAATGTGAAGAGTAATTGGGGCCAGAGTCTAGTTATCTTTTATAAAATTGCCTTCTAGCCCTTGTTCAGACTGTGCGGGCTGCTATTGTTTTCTATATTTTCCATGAACCCCAGCGCGAGCAGCGACGACGTGTTGGCCAATTTGTGCCAAGCTGACGTGCTCGATGCGGCCAAGAAGAACAAAAGCGTCGCTGGCGTAGTGACCACGCCGATTTCATTGCGGCCTATAACGCCACGATAGACACTGAAGGTCTGCCACTGGATCAATGGAGAACTTTTTGATGGCGCGGTTTGACGTTTATCCAAACCCGGGCGCACATGCCAGCACCACGCCGCGTTCACTTGTGCTTGGCGTCAATGTCCCACACTGCCGTCTGCACCAGGCGTTGCACCATGGTGTCCAGCCCCACACCGCCTTGGGCGCTGGATGACACGCCCATCACGCTGGTGCTGGTGGCGCCCACTTCCATCTTCAGCTCTTTATAGCCCTGAGCCACCTGGGCCGTGGTGTTGGCGTTCATGATCTTGTAGCGCATGCCGATCAGCCAGACGCCCGTGCTGTCGCCGGTTTTGACCGACCCGACCACCGTGCCACCCACAGCGCCCGCCCGCCCGCCGGCCAGGCGGCTGATCAGTCCTCCGATGGCCTGGCCATCAAACCCGCTGGTGTTGCTCGCGATTTGCTCGGTCTTCAAAATGTCAAACTTGACAATCCACTTGGTGGTTTTCAACTGCCCCACCTTCATGACCTTGCGCGCCTTGGCCGGGTCTCCCAGGTTGTAGGCCAGCGAAATTTCGTTGAGAAGTGGCCCCAGGTTGCTGCGTTCAAGAACCTGAAAGTTCGCCTGCGACAGCTCCAGCTCGGCAAAGTCGGCAATGTTATTGCTCGAGAATTTTTGCGTAAAAGTCGCGTTGCTGCTTTTGATCTCACCCGGTATGACAACCAGCGCCGGACCCTTCTTGTCCCGATTCTTGTATTCGACTTCCTTGTAAGCGGCCGCGTCTGCTGCCGCATTGGCCTTGTCTGAGGTCGAACTACCTGTGGTCGGCGATGGGTTGCCAAAAGTGGGGCCGGCGGCCGAACGGGTCTGGGCTGGGCTTGCACCCTCGGGCGCCGAGGCCTTGGGCAAAGACTCCACGCAACCACTGACAAGCCAGGCCAGCAGCAGCAAACCGGCACCGCGTATCGCACGATGGCATGGCATCTTCATATGGGTTTGTCCCTCGGTCGTTTGAAATTGGCAAGCACAGATTATGCGGTTTGCCCAAGCAGGATCACGCGTGTGCTGCCATGCCAGCCCCTCACCCCGCCAACAACGCCCGCACGGTGGCGAGCTGGCGGCGCGACACCGGCAGCAGCTCGTCGATGCCGTCCAGACGCAAGGCCCAGACGTCGCCCTCGCTGGCGTCAAAATGTTTTTCAAGCGCCCGCATCGCGCGCCGGGCCACCAGGGCGTTGCGATGAATGCGCACGAAGTGACTGCCGTAGCGCGCCTCCAGGTCACCCAGCGAGGCCTCCAGGATGTAGCTGTGGGCGCGGGTGCGCACGGTGATGTATTTCAGCTCGGCCTTCAGGTACAACACGGTCGCCAGCGGCACGCGCTCGGTGCGGTGGCGCTCCTGAATCACCAACACTTCATGCATTAAATCTGGCTCTAGCGCTTGTTGGTATTGCGCTGAACGCTCTATTTTTTGTAGTGATTCCTGAAGCCGTTCGAGCCGCACCGGTTTGGTCAGATAGTCCACGGCATCGAGCTCGAACGCCTGCAGCGCGTGCTCGGCATGGGCCGTCACAAACACCACCGCCGGGGCCTGCGGCAGATGGCGCAGCGTCTGTGCCAGGCTCAGCCCGTCGCGCCCCGGCAGGTGGATGTCCAGCAGCACGGCATCAATCTCGTGCTGCTGCAGGGCCTGCTGCGCCTCATCGACACTGGCGGCTTCGGCCACCACCCGCGCGCCCGGCTGGCTGCACTGGGCCAGCAGACTTTTCAGGCGCGCGCGCGCCAAAGCCTCGTCGTCCACCACCAGCACCCGCAATGCCATGTCTGGCCTCCTGTCTGCTCACGCCGGCAGTTCGATGCGCACCTGAAACACATCGTCCTTGCGGCCATATTGAAAGCGCCCTTGCACATCGTGCAGCAGGCTCAGGCGTTCACGCACATTGGCCAGCGCCAGCCCGTGCCCGGCTGTGGCACTGACCCCAGGCACCGTGTTGCTGACCTTGATCACCACCACCGAGCCACGGCGCTGCGTGCTGATCTTGATGCGCGCCCCGTCGGCGCTGGGTTCAACGCCGTGCTTGACGGCGTTTTCTACCAGCGGTTGCAGCAGCAGGGGCGGCAACCGCGCCGACTCTGCAGCCGGGTCAAGCTGCCACTGCAACTGCAGGCGCTCGCCAAAACGCACCTGCTCGATCGCCAGATAGGCCCGCGCCAGCGCGATCTCGTCGGCCAGGCTGACGCTGCTGGCCTGCTCGGCCAGCGCGCTGCGAAACAGGTCGCTCAGGTCTTCAAGCAGGCGCTCGGCACGCGCCGGCTCGGCGCGCACCAGGGCGATCGCGCTGTTGAGCGTGTTGAACAAAAAGTGCGGCCGGATGCGCGCCTGCAGCTCGGCCAGCCGCGCCTGCGCCGCCGCCGGCGCACGCTCGCGCGCGCGCGCCACCAGGGCCGCCACCAGCAAGGCCGCCAACAAGGCCCCGCCGGCGGCGCTGGCCCACCAGGGGGGACGCTCCAGCAAGCCCAGCCAGAACAACAGCGCACAGCCATAGACACCGGCCAGCGCCCCCAGCAGCACACCGCCCGCCTGCTGCCATGCAGGCGCCAACTTTGCCAGCACCCGCTTGAGGCTGCAGGTCAGCACCAGCCACAGCAGGGTCGCCGGCAGGCTGGCGCCGGTCAGCAGCGCCATCTGCCCCAGCCAATGCAGCAAGCTGGCACTGCCAAACAGGGCCGCCACCCCCACCACCGCTTGCACAAACAGCACGGCACGCAACACCACGCCGACATGGCAGGCGTCAAACACCAGCGCGTCGGCCACCGGCGCCGGCGCTGGCTGCGCAGGCGGCGTCGATTCCTGGAACACCGATAAAATTTGTGTATCTTCCATTGATCAGCGTAAGGGTCTGGCGGGCCAAGCCGCCGAGCCGCATTATTGTTGATTCACGGCGTGTCGCCCCACACCTTGCAGCCCGCTGCCAACACCCTTTGCCCATGAGCCACAACCAACTCGACCAAAAATCCCAGGCCTGGTCGGCCCTGTTTTCTGAACCCATGAGCGACCTGGTCAAGCGTTATACCGCCAGCGTGTCGTTTGACCAGCGCCTGTGGCAGGCCGACATTGCCGGCAGCCTGGCGCACGCCGAGATGCTGGCGGCGCAGGGCATCATCAGCGCGCAGGACAAGGCCGACATCGAGCGCGGCATGGTGCAAATCATCCAGGAGATCGAGTCCGGGCAGTTCCAGTGGCAGCTCGACCTGGAGGACGTGCACCTCAACATCGAGGCACGCCTGACGCAACTGGTGGGCATTGCGGGCAAGCGCCTGCACACCGGGCGCAGCCGCAACGACCAGGTGGCCACGGATGTGCGGCTGTGGCTGCGCGGCGAGATCGACCTGATCAGCCAACTGCTGACCGAACTGCAGCAGGCCTTGCTGGAGGTGGCGGCGCACAACGTCGAAGTCATCCTGCCCGGCTTTACCCACCTGCAGGTGGCGCAGCCAGTGAGCTTTGGCCACCATTTGCTGGCCTATGTCGAGATGTTCAGCCGTGACGCCGAGCGCATGACCGAGGTGCGCGCACGCGTCAACTGCCTGCCGCTGGGCGCTGCGGCGCTGGCCGGCACCAGCTACCCGCTGCGCCGCGAGCAAGTCGCCAGCAGCCTGGGCATGGTCAATGCGCTGGGCCAGCCGCAACTGTGCCAAAACAGTCTGGATGCCGTGAGCGACCGTGATTTCGCCATTGAATTCACCGCCGCAGCCAGCCTGTGCATGCTGCACATCAGCCGCCTGAGTGAAGAACTGGTGATCTGGATGAGCCAAAACTTTGGCTTCATCCGCATTGCCGACCGCTTCACCACCGGCAGCTCGATCATGCCGCAGAAAAAAAACCCGGATGTCCCCGAGCTGGCGCGTGGCAAGACGGGCCGTGTGGTGGGCCATCTGATGGGCCTGATCACGCTGATGAAAGGCCAGCCGCTGGCCTACAACAAAGACAACCAGGAAGACAAGGAGCCGCTGTTTGACACCGTTGACACGCTGAAAGACACCTTGCGCATCTTTGCCGAGATGATTGGCGGCCAGCTCAACCCAGCCACAGGCGTCAAGGAAGGCGCCCTCTGCGTCAACGCCGAGGCGATGCAGCGCGCCGCGCTGCGCGGTTACGCCACCGCCACCGACCTGGCTGACTATCTGGTCAAAAAGGGCCTGCCGTTTCGCGATGCCCACGAAACCGTGGCGCACGCCGTCAAGGCGGCGGTGTCGCATCAGGTCGATTTGTCCGAGCTGCCGCTGGCGGTGCTGCAGGGCTTTCACCCAAGCATCGACAAAGACGTGTTCGATGTGTTGAGCCTGCGCGGCTCGCTCAATGCGCGCGATGTGCTGGGCGGCACCGCGCCCAAGCAAGTCCGGCTGCAAATCGAGCGACACCGGGCCCGGCTGTCCGCAGGGTGCGCGCCAGCCGCCTGAGCGCAGACCGGTGCGCCGCACAAGGCCACCGGTAAAATGCGGCTTTGGCCCCGACGCCTTCTTCAAACGGACACTCCTGCATGACCGACACCCCCCCTGCGGCACCCGCCGCCACCGCCCCCCCTTGCCACGCGACACGCTGGCGCATTGCCACCATCGTGTGCCTGATTCTCCTGTCAGTGGCCGCCGCCACCGGAACCAGCATGTACGAGCAGTTCAAGGCGCAGATGGAGCACCTGCAAAAAAAGCTCAAGGCCACGCCCCAGATCAGGTATGTCTCGGTGCTGATGGACGACAAGCACCAGCCGGCGCAGCTCATCACCTTTGACCCGCAAGACGGCTATGTGCTGGTGCAGCGCCTCACGGACATCAAAGAGGGCCAGGAAGACAGCATGCAACTGTGGGCGCTGGACGAGCAGGGCCGGCCGCTGTCGCTGGGTGTGCTGCCAGTCAAGCTCAAGACGGCGCAAATCCGCACCACCGACCAGATCTTGTCGCAAGCCAAGGGCTTGGCCATCAGCGTCGAAAACCGGGGCGGCACCACCAGCCCCAACCAGCCACCACGCCTGCCCTATCTGTTCACCGGCGCGCTGATCCGCAAAGCCCTCTGAACCAGCGCCGGCACCCGCCCTGTGCCCCGGATGCCACCGCGCAAAGCCGGGCTGGGTTGGGGCCTGGACGGCCCGCCCTTTCACGTTACAGTGCGGTCTCACACAGAAGGGGATTGGCGTGATGCTTCGCAATGTGCTGATTTGGGGTCTGGGGCTGCTGTGGGCGCTGCCGGGCTGGGCGTTTCAACTGGCCAGCGTGTCGCCGCAAGGCGAGGTGGCACGCGTCAGCCAGGTGGTGCTCAGCTTCGATGCGCCGGTCACCGGCTTTGGCGATGCCAGTGCCAGCGCCCCGGCCGAGCTTCGCTGCAGCGACAGTGCGGCCGCGCAGGGCAGTGGTCGCTGGCTCAATGAGCGGCGCTGGGCCTACGACTTTGCCACCGACCTGCCCCCGGGCGTGGTCTGCAGCATTGTCGTCAAACCAGGCATCAAATCAAGCTCTGGCGCAGTACTGACGGGCGCAAGCAGCTATCAATTCAATACTGGCGGGCCGTTTGTGCAACGCACCTGGCCAAGCACCCATAGCCCGATCGACGAGGCGCAGTATTTCATCTTGCAACTCAATGGCGCAGCCAGCCTGGCCAGCGTCCAGGACAATCTGTGGTGCGCCGTGCAAGGTGTGGGCGAGCGTGTGGCGATCCGCCTGATCGACGGCGCCGAGCGCAGCGCCCTGCTCAAGTCGCAAGGGCTGGAGAAAGCGGCAGTGGCCAATCCCCTGCGCTACGTCACGCTGGCATGCCAGCGACAGTTCGCCGCCGCCAGCCAGGTGCAACTGGTGTACGGCAAAGGTGTCAGCACGCCACCGAGCAAGGCGCTGGCGCAAGGGGTGGCCAACCAGGTGGAGACACGCTTTCGCTTCAAGGTGCGCGAGCCCTTTGCCGCCAGCCTGTCGTGCGAGCGCGAAAACGCGCAGGCCGCGTGCCTGCCCATTCGGCCGCTGCGGCTGAGTTTCAACGCCCCCGTGGCACGCAAGCTGCTGCAAGCCATTGCCCTGCAAGGCCCGCAGCAAAGCTATCCACCGCACCTGGAAGCGGGCGATGGTGACGAGCAAGCCTTGTTGACGCAGGTGAGTTTCAACGCCCCGCTGCCTGAAAAGGCCAGCCTGCGCCTGACGCTGCCACCCGGCTTTGTCGATGCCAGTGCTCGCTCGCTGCGCAATGCCGAGCAGTTTCCTCTGACGGTGCAGACGGCCGAACTGCCGCCGCTGGCCAAGTTTGCGGCCGCCCCTTTTGGCATCATCGAACGCCTGGCCGAGCCCGATGGCGTGGCACTGATGCCGCTGAGCCTGCGCCGCGTCGAGGCCCATCTGGCCGCGCACCTGCTGACACCGACAGCAGTGAACGACCTGCGCCTGCAATCTGACGCCGACATCATCGCCTGGTGGCGCCGGGTGCAGCGCTTTGATGAGCCCTGGGTGCCGCGCAAGCTGGCCGCCAAGTGGCAAAAGACCGCGCTGCCCAAGCCCCTGCCCGACGAGGACAAGACCGAGGTGCAGTCACGCGCTGTCTCGCTGCTGCAAGGCCAGAGCGGCGTGCAGACGCTGGCCCTGCCGCGCACCGAAGCAACCGACCCACGCCCGTTTGAGCTGATCGGTGTGCCGCTGGCGCCGGGCTTTCATGTGCTGGAGATCCGCTCGGAGCGACTGGGGCGCGCACTGCTCGATGAGCGCCTGGGGCCGCAGCGCAGCATGCTGGTGCGCAGCTCGGCGCTGGTGACCAACCTGGGGGTGCACTTCAAGCTCGGGCGTGAAAGCTCGCTGGCCTGGGTCACCTCGCTGGACCAGGGCCTGCCGGTGGCAGGCGCGCGGGTCCAGGTGTCAGACTGTCAGGGCCGACTGCTGCTCAGTGCCGACACCGATGCCCGTGGCATGGCGCGCCTGAGCGGGCTCAGCCCCAGTGCCCCCACCTGTCAGGACGAACTGGGCTATGCCCAAGCTTATTTTGTCAGTGCCCGCGCGCGCCAGGGGGCGGTGGACGACCTGGCCTTCACCTGGAGCGACTGGCAGCGTGGCATCGAGCCCTGGCGTTTTGACCTGCCCACCAGCCTGGACGCCCAGAGCGATGAACGCGCCCACTCCATCCTGGACCGCAGCCTGTTGCGCCGCGGCGAAACCCTGTCGATGAAACACATTCTGCGCCGCGAGACCAGCCTTGGCTTTGGCCTGGTGCCGCAGACGCCGCACACCCTGGTCATCACCCATGTCGGCAGTGGCCAGCAATACACCCAGGCGCTGCAATGGCGTCGCACCGCCAGCGGCGGCCAAAGCGCCGAGAGCACCTGGGCGGTGCCGCCGGCGGCCAAGCTGGGCAGCTATGAGCTGCAACTGCGCGGCGACGAGGGCGCCCCCAGCCACAGCAGCGGGAGTTTTCGCGTCGAAGAGTTTCGCCTGCCGGTGCTGCAGGGGCGCATTGCCCCGAACTCGAAACAGGCGCTGGTGCAGCCACGCAGCCTGCCGCTGGGGGTGCAGGTGAACTATGTGGCCGGCGGGCCCGCCGCCGCGTTGCCGGTGCGCGTGTCGGCGCTGTTGCAAACCCGCCGGCCGGACTTTTCTGCGCATGAGGGTTTCAGTTTTGCAGCGCCGCGCAGCGATCAGGCCGCCAGTGACGAGGCCAGCGAAGAAGACGATGCCAGCCTGCAAGACAGCCGGCTGATCGCCAACAAGCTGCCACTGACGCTCGACAAGAACGGCAGCGGCCAGGTGCTGCTGGACAAACTGCCCGAGCTGCAACAGCCGCACACCTTGCAGCTTGAAGCCAGCTACTTTGACCCGAACGGCGAGATGCAGACGCTGCGCAGCAGCCACGCGCTGTGGCCGGCCGCGCTGGTGGCAGGCATCAAGACCGAGGGCTGGGCCTCGTCGGGCCGGCAGGTGCGCTTTCAGGCGCTGGCGCTGGACCTGAGCGGCAAACCGCTGGCCGGTGTGGCGCTGCAGGTGCAGGCCAGCGCGCGCATCACCACCAGCAGCCGCAAGCGGCTGGTCGGCGGCTTTTACAGCTACGACAACCAGACCCGCCGCAAGGAACTGGGCAGCGTTTGCAGCGGCAGCAGCGACGCCCAGGGCCTGCTGCACTGCGAGGTGACGCTGCAGGAGTCAGGCGAGATCGAGCTGGTGGCCAGCGCCAAAGACAGCGACGGCCGGCGCAGCCAGGCGGCCGCGTCGATCTACATCACGCGCCAGGGCGAGCTGTGGTTCGGCGGCCAGGACCACGACCGCATGGACTTGCTGCCCGAGAAAAAGGCCTACCAGCCCGGCGAGACGGCACGCTTTCAGGTACGCATGCCATTTCGCGCGGCCACCGCGCTGCTGACCGTGGAGCGCGAGGGCATTCTGCACACCGAGGTGCTGCAACTCAGCGGCCAGGACCCTCTGGTGCAACTGCGCATCCAGGACAGTTGGGGGCCCAACGTGTACGTCAGCGTGCTGGCGCTGCGCGGGCGCCTGCGCGATGTGCCGTGGTACAGCTTTTTCACCTGGGGCTACAAGACACCCCGAACCTGGTGGAACTCGTTTTGGCTGGAGGGGCGTGACTATGTCGCGCCCAGCGCGCTGGTGGACCTGAGCAAGCCATCGTATCGCCTGGGCGCCACCGAGATCCGGGTTGGCACCCAAGCGCATCAACTCGACGTGCAGGTCCGGGCTGACCGCGAGGCCTACCCGGTGCGCGCCCAGGCGCAAGTCAGCGTGCAGGTCAATCTGCCCACAGGCCAGCCGGCCGCACACGCCGAAGTGGCGCTGGCCGCGGTGGACCAGGCGCTGCTGGAGCTCATGCCCAATACCAGTTGGGATTTGCTGCAGGCCATGCTGCAGCGGCGAAGCTGGGGCGTGGAGACATCCACCGCGCAGATGGAGATCGTGGGCCGGCGCCACTATGGCCGCAAGGCGGTGCCGGCCGGTGGCGGTGGCGGCCGTGGCGGCACGCGCGAGCTGCTCGACACCTTGCTGCTGTGGCAGCCCCGTGTGCAGCTCGACGCCCAGGGGCGCGCCTTGGTGTCGGTGCCACTGAACGATGCGCTCACCACCTTCAAGATCGTGGCCGTGGCCGACGCAGGCACCGGGCTGTTTGGCACCGGGTCCACCCAGATCCGGGCCACGCAAGACCTGCAAATCATCACCGGGCTGCCTCCCCTGGTGCGCGAGGATGACCACTTCCGAGCCCAGTTCACCCTGCGCAACACCACCGAGCGGGCCATGAAGGTGCAGGTGCACGCGCGTGCCACCCTGTTGCAATTGGCAGCGCAGACGGTGGACCTGCCCCCCGGGCAGGCGCGCGAGGTGGCCTGGACGGTGCAAGCCCCGGCCGCACTGGCCAACAACCGGCTGGAAGCCCTGCTGTGGGAAATAGAAGCGCAGGACACCCTCAGCAAGGCGCGCGACGCGCTCAAGGCCAGTCAGCGCATCGTGGCGGCCGTGCCGCTCACCGTGCAACAAGGCACGCTGCTGCAGATCGATGGCGCGCTCAAGTTGCCGCTGACGGCGCCCGCCGGCGCCTTGACCGACAGCACCGGGCAACTGCGCGGCGGGCTCAAGCTGGCACTGCAGCCCCGGCTGGCCGAGGGCCTGCCCGGTGTGCGCGACTGGCTGGCCGCCTACCCGTATGCCTGTCTGGAGCAAAAAACCAGCGTGGCGCTGGGTTTGCGTGATCTGACGCGCTGGCAGCGCGTGGCCGCACAAATCCCCAGCTACCTCGACGCGGATGGCCTGGCCAACTACTTTCCACCGCGCGAGGACCAGACCCACCAGGGCAGTGACACCCTGACCGCCTACCTGCTCGCGGCCAGCCACGAGGCTGCCAGCCAGGATGCCGGCTTTGCCCTGAGCGAAGAACTGCGCGCGCCCATGCTGCGCGGCCTGAGCGCGTTTGTCGAAGGGCGTCTGCAGCGCAAGGTCTGGAGCCCGCGCGCCGACCTGGATGTGCGCAAACTGGCGGCCATCGACGCCCTGGCACGCTGGGGTCAGGCGCAGCCACGCATGCTGGGCACGCTCACGCTGGCGCCCAACCAATGGCCGACGCACGCGGTGCTCGACTGGATCAGCATCCTGCAGCGCTTGCCCGATCTGGCCGAGCGCGACAAGCGCCTGGCCGAGGCCTGGCAGATTGTGCGCGGCCGGCTGAGTTTTCAGGGCAGCAAGCTGACGTTTGCCAGCGAGCGCGACGACGCCTGGTGGTGGTTGATGCAAAGCAGCGACGTCAACGCCGCGCGCCTGCTGCTGCTCGCGCTGGATGACCCCGCCTGGCGCGACGACCTGGGCCGACTGGCCAACGGCTTCATGGCGCGTCAGCAAAACGGCGCCTGGCCCACCACCACCGCCAACCTGTGGGGCAGCCTGGCACTGCAAAAGTTCTCGGCCCGGCTGGAGAGTGCCGCCGTGACCGGCAGCACCCAGGCCGCCATCGGGCTCAACAGCGCCCCAGGCGGCAGCCCGGATGCTAGCAAAATAGATAGCACGCCACGCACATCCAGCGTGCTATGGAGCCAGATTGAGCGCAGCAAGACCCGTGACACCAGCGGGGCCATGCACCAGACCACCGCACTGGGGGCCCCCAGTGCCGCCAGCATCTTGCGCAACAACCAGATGCTGCTGCCCTGGGCCGGTCCGGCCAGCGCGGGCGGCCAGACCCTCAGCGTCACGCATCAGGGCAGCGGCAAACCCTGGCTGAGCCTGCAGGCACTGGCCGCCGTGCCGCTGACCGCACCGGTGTCGGCCGGCTACCAGATCCGGCGCAGCATCAGCGCCGTCGAGCAAGCCAATGCGCAACTGCCCGCCGGCAGCTACACCCGTGGCGACGTGCTGCGCGTCACCCTGGAGGTCAGCGCCAGCAGCGACATGAGCTGGGTCGTCGTGACCGACCCGGTGCCGGGTGGCGCCAGCATTCTGGGCAGCGGACTGGGCCGGGACAGCCTCATCGCCACCCAGGGCGAGCGCGCCAACGGCGCCGCCTGGCCGGCGTTTGAAGAGCGCAGCCAGGAAGCCTATCGCAGCTATTACGAGTTCTTGCCCAAGGGCGTGACCCGGATGCAATACACCGTGCGACTGAACAACGTGGGCGACTTTGCACTCCCAGCGTCACGGGTCGAGGCGATGTATGCGCCCGAGATGTTTGGCGCCGCACCCAACGCGCGCGTGCGCATCGTGGCCGCGCCGTGACCGCCCGGCCGGACCCATGACAACCCGCACCCGACTCGTCCTGGGCGGCGCTGCGCTGGCACTGATATGGCAATTGCCTTACGGCCAGATGGCCTTGTACCCCTTGAGCCTGCTTGCCACCTTCACCCACGAAATGGGGCATGGGCTGAGCGCGCTGCTGCTCGGCCAGCAGTTTGAGCAGATGCTGCTGTACGCCGATGGCTCGGGGCTGGCGATGTGGCGCGGCCAACCCAGCGCGCTCGATCGCGCACTGATCGCTGCCGGCGGCTTGCTCGGACCGACGCTGGCCGGCACCGGCTTGCTGCTGATGGCGCGCAGCGAGCGCTTTGCGCGTGCGGCGCTGGTGCTGCTGGCGCTGCTGCTGCTGACCTGTGTGGCGCTGTGGGTTCGCAACGGTTTTGGCATTGGCTTTGTGCTGGGCCTGGCATTGGCCCTGCTGCTGGCGGCGCGCTGGCTACCCAGGGCCTGGGCCAGCGGCCTGCTCCACCTGATGGCGCTGACGCTGTGCCTGTCGTGGTTCAGCGATCTTGGCTATATGTTCTCTGAGCACGCACAGCTTGCCGATGGCCGTGTGCCATCCGACAGCGCCCAGATCGCGCAGGCGCTGGGGCTCACTTACTGGTTCTGGGGCGGCTTGATCGCGGCCATTTCCCTTCTGACCGTGGTGCTGGGCATCACCGCAGCCAGCCGCAAG
>JFJP01002229.1_pt1 | contig 12510 bp, 12 predicted proteins | sample 431651 | NCBI WGS metagenome assembly JFJP01 (sample SAMN02602958, study PRJNA72255) | Microbial mat metagenome, whole genome shotgun sequencing project. | biome: fresh water; feature: sink hole; material: water; isolation source: purple microbial (photo- and chemosynthetic) mats found in... | reverse complement strand
GCGACCAGAAGCTAACACAGGGTCGAACACCAATGGGATATCGGGATAGTCGGAGATGACTTCAGCGATGGCGGCTATGTTCTCAATGCTACCCAGCAGGCCGATCTTAAAAGCGGCGACAGGCATATCTTCCAACACGGTGCGTGCCTGATCGACAACCCATTCCGCCTCCACAGCTTGGATGTCATCCACGCCACTGGAATCTTGCACGGTGATGCCGGTCACGACCGCCAACGGATGGCACCCCATGCTGGCGATAGTCAGTATGTCGGCTTGCATGCCCGCACCGCAGCTAGGATCGGTGGCGGCGAAGGTTAGAACGATTGGAGGGACGTCAGACATGATGGGCTTGTTTTGTTGATTTGATTGGGTGCGATTCTAACTGAATCTAGGATGCACTGCGCCCGCTCAAGTAGTTGGTGATACGAGTGAATTCGGGTACGCCCAGATTCTCGGCTCGCAATTGCGAATCGATATCCAGCTGAGCGAATTCGGCCTCGGAAAGGAAACTTTTCAGTGTATTGCGCAGTGTCTTGCGACGTTGACCGAAGGCAGTGCCCACGATCTGCGCGAACAACAATTCGTTCTTTACGATGATCTTCTCGGGGGACATGGGGATCATGCGCACGATGGCGGAATCGACCTTGGGAGCGGGGCGGAAAGATTCCGGCGGCACGTCCAACAACTTCTCCATATAGAAACGGTATTGCAACATCACCGACAAGCGTCCGTAGGCGGGTGTTGAGGGATCAGCCACCATGCGTTCCACCACTTCGTTCTGCAACATGAAATGCATGTCGGTGATGCGCGCGGCGTGATTGGCGAAGTGGAACAGCAGGGGCGACGAGATGTTGTAGGGTAGGTTGCCCACGATGCGTAGCGGTGTGCCCAAAGTGGCGAAGTCGAATTGCAGTGCGTCGCCTTCATGGATGACGATCTTGTCCTGCGGATAGTCAGTCTTCAAACGCGCGATGATGTCGCGGTCGATCTCCACCACGTGTAGCTTGTTCAGTTGTTTCAACAGCGGACGCGTCAGCGCACCGAGTCCAGGGCCGATCTCCACCATGTTGTCATTCGCTTCAGGGCGGATGCAACGCACGATGTCGGCGATGATGTTTTGGTCAACGAGGAAGTTCTGACCGAATTGTTTTTTGGCTTTATGCCCGCTCATGTGCACTCCATCACTTGAGTGGGAGGAAGCTGGCGATAGCATCTTCGGAAAAATGACGGATAACAATATATTGAGTGCGCAGGATGGCGATGGTGTCTTGGACAGAGATGTTGCCCGTTCGCAGCCACACTATTTTGGGTGGTGCGCCAAATACAAGGCTTCTCTCATAAAAATCGGTGTCCTTGGAAACTAGTAAAAATCCATGCTCGGCCGCATAGTTCCAAATGTGTAAATCATCAGCGCCTAACAGTCCTACTTGTCTGACATGGGTCGATTCAGGATAAATATCGTTCAGTGCATCCACTAGCCGAAACGATAGATTTTCATCAAACAACAGCTTCATACTGCAGAGAAAAGTCTTTGTTCTCGCTGTGCTGCAAATGCCAAAGTCGCCAAGATGTCCTCGTGCGATAAATCTGGAAAGTCAGCCATTATTTCAGCCTCAGTCATTCCGCTTGCCAAGTAACCTAAAACATCAGAGACCGTAATGCGCGTACCGGCAACGATCGGCTTCCCGCTACGAACTGCAGGATTTATCGTGATTCGATCGAGTAGTTTAGTCATTTTAGACTCCGCAATAATAGGGACGGGGCGAGTATAAGCGTAGGTGTGACCATCAGCAATCTGATTGGTTTCGATGCATTTCTATCGCAACGTTGATCGCCTCTAACAAGCTGCCGACATTGGCTTTGCCTGTACCAGCTAATTCGAGCGCGGTACCATGATCGACCGAGGTGCGGATGATGGGGAGGCCTAGGGTGATGTTCACGCCTTCGCCGAAGCTGGCATGCTTGAGCACAGGCAAACCTTGGTCGTGATACATCGCCAGCACGGCATCGCATTCGCGCAGACGATGTGCGGCAAACAGAGTATCGGCAGGCAGCGGTTCGCTCACGTTCATGCCTTCGGCACGCAATCTGTTCAGCACTGGAATCATCACATCCAATTCTTCGCGCCCAAGGTATCCACCTTCACCTGCATGAGGATTGAGCCCAGCGACCAAGATGCGCGGATGGGCGATGCCGAAGCGGCGTTGCAAGTCGCGATTCATGATGCGTAGGATATCTTCCAGCAAAGGTTGTGTGATCGCGTCAGCCACCTCACGCAATGGTAGATGGGTCGTCGCCAACGCCACACGCATGCCGCCTCCTACCAGCATCATCACGACCAAGGGGGTGCCTGTCTGCTCGGCGAGATATTCGGTATGACCTGTGAAGGGGATACCGGCATCGTTGATGATGCCCTTGTGTACCGGTGCGGTGACCATGCCTGAAAACTCGCCAGACAGGCAACCTTGCAACGCGCGATCCAGCGTCTCTAAAACATAGGGCGCATTGCATGAATCCAGATTGCCGGCGATAACAGGCTGTGCCACAGGAATGTGTAGCACGCTCAACTTACCTGTTACATGGGGTGCGCTTGGGCTGTAGTCGTGCAACGAGACATTAATGCCGAGCTGAGCGGCACGTTGTTGCAACACAAGCTTGTCAGCGATGATGATCAGCGGGTATGCATGTCCCGCTAGTTGCAAACACAGGTCGGGGCCGATACCAGAAGGCTCGCCTGAGGTTATGGCGAGTGGGATGTTCACTTTACTCGCGATAGTCAATGGAAGCGCGATCACGCAGCTGACGCAACCAGTCTTGATAGGCATCATCCGATTTGTAGGAACGGATAGCATTTCGAGCCTGTTGCTTCTTTTGGTCGACGCTCACATCGGTATTGCGGCGCTCTAACACTTGGATGAGGTGCCAGCCGAAACCCGATTGCACCAAGCCGCTCACTTGATTCACTTTCAGAGAATCCATGGCCTTCTCGAATTCTGGAACGGTCTCACCAGGAGATATCCAATTCAAGTCCCCGCCCTGAGGGGCGCTACCGTCTTCAGAATGTAGGCGGGCCTGCTCTACGAAGTCGGCGCCTTTGTCAATACGCGTTTTGATTTCTTGCAGGCGTGCCTTGGCTTCATTCTCTGAAACCAGCTCGCTAGTCTTGATGAGAATGTGGCGTGCGTGGGTCTGAGTGATGAACACGGGTGTGTCGGAAGTCTTGCGCTCGAGTAGCTTGATAAGGTGGAAACCCGTCGGACTGCGCAGCAAGGGGCTGATTTCGCCGGGCTTCATCTTCGACAGTGGGTCGGAGAATAGGCTAGGCAGTCGATCTGCGGGACGCCAGCCAAGCAAACCACCTTGTAATGCGTCCTTAGCATCGGAATAGCCCGCGGCGATCTGGGCGAAAGGTGCGCCCGCCTTCAATTTTGCTTGCGCATCTTCTGCACGATGCTTGTAGGTCTGGATACTTTCTGCACTTGCTTGTTCTGGCACCACGATCAGTATATGTGCGAGTTGGAGTTCTTCACCCTTGTTGCCTTGGTTGGCTTGGGTCGCCAGATAATCCTCGATGTCGCTCTCGCTGATGACCAGCTTGCTATCCACTTCGCGCTCGCGTAGGCGGACAGAGACGATCTCTCCTCGGATCTCTTCGCGGAACTTACTGAAATCGATGCCGTCTTTTTCCAGTTTCGCGCGGAATGCGGCAACGGATTCGAACTTGTTTTGCTGTGCGACTCGAGTCAGCGCCTTCTCCAATTGAACGTCATCCACACGCAAGCCATTCTCTTTGGCGAACTGGCTTTGCAACATCTCGGTGATCATGCGTTCTAGCACTTGCTTCTCCAAGATATTGTTGTCGGGAAGTAGCGTCCCTTGTTTCTGGAGCTGTTTGATGGCTGCGTTCAGCCGTGTCGTTAGTTCTTGCTGAGTGATGACATCGTCATTCACCACGGCTCTGATACGGTCGAGCACAACAGGTTCTGCCGCGCCTGCAGTAGCAGACAGACAGCATAGTAAAAGGAGGGCGACGGTTTTGATTTGCATATTCTTCTCGGGTTATTGCAGTCCTTTTACGGGCGTCGCGACGGGCAGGTCGTTCATTTTGGTGTAGCCCATCACGCTTGTGCGTAAAGCTGCAAGTGGGTCGGAACCGATGCGAACGAAGTCGTTCAGCTCCAGTTGGATAAATACTCCGGTGTTAGTTTCGTTAGTGGCTGTCGCAAAGCTTTGTGCGATCAATCGGAGCGCCCAGCAGTCCTGATTATACTCAAGCCCGCCCAAAGCCTCCACGATACGGTCATCTTGGAGTGAATAGTTGAGGCGTCCTACTGCGTGCCAACGCCCAGTGATGGGCCATTGTGTCGATACATCCATCTGGCGCAACACATCACGCGTGTAGCGATAGCCGAGGTTAAGTAGCTTGCCAGCTTCCGGAATGTAGCGGGCTGCAGCGTTATACGATTCCACATGACCAAGGTTCGGGTTGTACTGGAACAGGCTGTCTAAGTACCAAGAGCGAGTGAGTTTGCCGCCTACGGTGGTCAAGATGTCAGAACGACTGTTACTGTCTGAAGGGGTGATCAGATTGACTCGAGGAGATGTGAAGCTAAAACGCTCAGCTACTGCCACGCGGATGCGTTCTGTACCATCGTCGTCGTCAATGGCCCGTGATGTCAGGGCTAAGGTCAGCATATCGGCATCGCCAACCCTGTCGTTACCTAAGAACCGATTCTCGGTGAACATCTGTCCAAAACTAAAAGGTGCTTGGGCAGTGTCGAAGTTGGGCAACTTATTTTGATCTGTGTAGGGAATCCGAACGTAATAGAGGCGTGGCTCTAAGGTCTGCATGTAGCCATTCCCTAAGAAAGAGTCGCTGCGTTCGAATATGAGTCCGCCATCAAGACTCATGATAGGGATGGTGCGAGTGCTACTTGTTTCATAGCCACTACTATTGGCATCGAGTGCGTAACGCGTGCTATGTATCCCTACTTTGGTAGTCAGAAAGTAACCTGGGGACTTCAGCAAAGGGTAGCTGACTGAGGGATAGAACATCGTTCTTTGCCCATTGACCAAGGTTGGATGGCGAAAATCGACATATTCACTGGTTACGGAAAGGGTGCTGCCAAATACTGTACGTTGCGCAGTGACGCCGACTTGGGGTTGTCTCCAATAAGGTTCGATGACAGGTGCCAGAGGGTCTTGCAAGGTCTGATAATGCTGCACGCGCGCCACGGCATTCCACCACCCGCCTGAATAATTCAATACCCCCTCTTGTAACAAGTTGGTTTGCGAAGTGGCGTTCAAGTTGTCTGCCAAGTCGCGGTAGTAGTTGTTGTCTGACACACGATTTAAATTGAGATAGCCACTGAATCCCCCGCCAAGCTGTTGAGCGTGTTTCAGGGAGAATCGTGTGCGGTCAGTCTGGCTTATCATGTCTGACTGCAGTACATCCGCGTGGATTTCGCCAACACCGTTAGGTTGCAGATAGCGGAACTCATTATTGAATTGTGTGCCGCGCTTATTCATGTAACGAGGTGAAACGGTCGCGTCGAAGTTATCCGACACATTCAAATACAAGGGGATTGTGACTTCTCGCCCTCCCGTGGTCGTGCTACCAAAGGTGGGGCCGAGCAGACCTGTGCGCCGCTTATCGCTCAAGGGGAAATTCATCCACGGTGTGTACAGGATGGGTAGTCCCATGAAAAGGACACGCGCATTGTAGGCAGTGCCAATCAGCGACGTGCGGTCGATATCCAAGCGTGACATCTTGAGCAGCCAATCGTCGTTATCGATTGGGCAGGTAGTGTAGGTCGCCCCATCGAATTCATATTCTTTGCGACTTATGATATGAGCCACCTCCGCTGATCCGCGTCCACCTGTCTCAGTGAAAGTGAACCGTGGTTGTTGCATGTCGCCCATGTTGGTATCTAAGTTCAACTGGAGTCTTGGGCCGATCACGGTGGTGTCGTTCTGCTCGATCTTCACATTGCCTTCGGCGACTAGATCCTTACTGACTTCGTCGTAGGTCAGGAGGTCGGAAGAAACCCTCTGTCCTTCTTGGCGTAGCTCCGCATTTCCACGGGCTACCAACTTCTCACCATGCTTGGAGTCGATCTGGTCGGCGATGAAGAATGCGGCCGTCTTTTCTTCAGAAGTTGGAAGTCTGTTGAATGTGCGGTCGATCTTGAGCGGAACAGGCGCGTTTCCCTCTTGTGCCCAAGTGGCAGAAGCGAAAATTAGTAGAAGGAACGCAAAACGCGGAGGACGAAGCATGGGTAGGGCAAATAATTTAAGGTGTTAAAATCTCACAAATCCCAAATTAAGGCAATCAAATGCAACGTCAGAAACAGCTTGCTGAGTGGCTTTCTAGCCTTTATCCCAATCAAACTTTCACTCTCGCTCCAGCTTCGGCGGATGCCAGCTTCCGTCGATATTTCCGCGCCACGTTCACGGATGGCAGTACCAAAGTCATCATGGATGCCCCACCGCAGCATGAGGATTGCAAACCGTTTCTGCATATCGGCAAGTTGTTTGAAGAAGCCGGAGCGCATGTGCCGCATGTGTATGCCCAGGATCTGGCAAAGGGTTTCTTGTTGTTGTCAGATTTAGGCAATACCACCTATCTGCAAGCATTGGATGCAGGGAGCGCGCGCGGTCTTTACGATCACGCGATTGATGCCCTCATCAAGATACAGCTCGCCTCCAAACCGAACGAACTGCCTCCCTATGACGAAGCGCTATTGCGGCGTGAGCTCAATCTGTTCCCCGAGTGGTACATCGCAAAACATCTTGGCGTGACGCTCACTGCGAAGCAACAGGCAAAGTTGGAAGAGGTGTTCGCTCGCATCATCAAGAACAATCTGTCTCAACCATGCGTGTATGTGCATCGTGATTTCCATTCGCGCAATTTGATGGTTAGCGAACCGAATCCGGGTGTTCTCGATTTCCAAGATGCTGTCTATGGCCCCATCACCTACGACCTTGCATCGTTGTTCAAAGATGCTTACATCAAATGGGAAGAAGCGGAGATCATCGATTGGCTCATCCGTTATTGGGAGAAGGCGCGCAAGGTTGGGTTGCCTGTGCGTGAGGATTTCGCCGATTTTTATTGGGATTACGAGATGATGGGGGCGCAACGCCATATCAAGGTTCTGGGCATCTTTGCTCGCTTGTATCACCGTGATGGCAAGGATGGGTATCTGAAAGATATGCCCCTAGTGATGGAATATCTACACAAAGCATGCGAGCGCTATATCGACCTAAAGCCCTTGCTCAACATCCTGCTCGAGTTGAATATGCACGCGGAGAAGAAATAAACGATGCGCGCGATGATCCTTGCTGCGGGGCGTGGCGAACGTATGCGTCCGCTCACCGACCACACGCCCAAGCCCTTGTTGCAAGTGGGTGGCAAGCCGCTCATCGTGTGGCACATCGAGCGTCTGGTGAGTGCTGGTATCACCGATCTTGTCATCAATCATGCTCACCTTGGAGTGAAGATCGAAAATGCCCTAGGTGATGGAAGCCAGTTCGGCGCGACCATTCGTTATTCGGACGAGGGTTCGGCGCTAGAAACGGCTGGCGGTATCGCCTTCGCCTCTTACTTGCTGGGTGACGAGATATTCGCTGTGGTCAATGGGGACGTATATTGCGATTACGACTTTGAGCGTTTACCTGTTCTCGCAGCCCAGATGCAAGTTGCTAAAGATAATATCCATCTTGTGCTGGTCGATAACCCACCCCATCACCTTGCGGGTGACTTTGGTTTGCAACAATCCAGAGTGACGGACGTTGCACCTAAGCTGACATTCAGTGGCATCGGTCTATATCGTCCTGATTTGTTCAGTCACATCCCTCGCGGTAGTAAAGCGCCTCTTGCGCCGTTGCTACGTGAGCAGATCGCCGCAGGCAAAGTCAGTGGTGATTATCATCAAGGTGTGTGGGTCGATGTCGGCACTCCACAACGCTTAGATGAGCTCGACAAGCAGTTGCGGGCATCGCAGAATGACGCTCATGTCTGATAACGCCATCTACGTTCAACGCCGCAAGCATCTACAGCAGAAGATGCAGTACGGGATCGCGGTTATCCCTACTGCGCCCGAAGTGGCGCGCAACGCCGACACGCATTACGACTATCGCTACGATAGTCATTTCTATTACCTTACTGGGTTTGCCGAGCCGGAGTCTGTGTTGTTGCTGATCGCAGGTGATGAGCCGCAAAGTATCTTGTTCTGTCGGGAGAAGAACGCGGAGCGCGAGGTGTGGGATGGCTTCCGCAGTGGTCCAGATGCGGCGGCAGAGCATTTTGGTTTCGATGCGGCTTATCCTATTGAACAGTTGGACGAAAAACTCGTCGAGTTGATGGGCAATCAACCTACGTTGTTCTACCCCATTGGGGGAGATGCTGCTTGGGATGGCCGCATCATCAAGTCTCGCGAGGCTGTCAGGGCCAAAGCACGCACGGGGGTGCAAGCGCCGAATGCGATACGGGATGTGCGTGAGCTGTTGAACGAGCTGCGTCTGTTCAAAGATGAGCATGAACTGGACATCATGCGTAATGCGGCCAAGATATCTTGCGATGCACATCTGCGTGCGATGCGTTTCACCCGTCCAGGTCATTATGAATACGAAGTGGAAGCCGAGTTGTTGCACGAATTTTGTCGCCATGGTGCGCGTCATCCCGCTTACACCAGCATCGTCGCGGGTGGTGCCAACGCTTGTACGCTGCACTATGTCGGCAACAACGCGCGCCTCAATGATGGCGACCTTCTTCTCATTGATGCTGGGGGGGAGTTAGCAGGCTACGCTTCCGATATCACTCGCACTTTTCCTGTGAATGGTCGCTTTAGTGCAGCTCAAAAAGAGGTATATGAGATCGTGCTTGCCGCACAGGCAGCCGCTATCTCGGCGGCAAGGCCCGTCAATTCATGGAATGCCCCCCATGAGGCGGCATTGCGCGTCTTGGCTCAGGGATTCATCGACTTGAAACTATGTAAAGGTTCGGTCGAGTCTGTGCTGGAAAGCGGGAGTTACAAGCAGTTCTACATGCACCGCACGGGTCACTGGTTGGGCATGGATGTGCACGATGTGGGCGAATATAAGGTCGATGGTAATTGGCGGCCTTTGCAATCCGGTATGGTGCTGACCGTGGAGCCTGGCTGTTACATCCGTCCTTCGGATAGTGTGCCGCGTGATCTATGGAACATCGGAATTCGTATCGAAGACGATGTGTTGATCACATCCAACGGCAACGAGGTGTTGACTCAAGCCGCACCCAAAGCAGTGAATGAGATTGAGGAGGTCATGCGCCATGAATGAATCTCAATGTGACGTCGCCATCATCGGCGGTGGACCTGTGGGCGCCGCACTGGCGCTCGCTTTGCAGGGTAATGGATTGCAAGTGGTGTTGCTGGAAGCGCGCGAATCCGAAGTGAATACCACCGACCCTCGCGCACTGGCGCTGTCCTATGGCACACGACTGTTGCTGCAACGACTTGGCGCTTGGGATGCGTTGCGCGATGTGAGCGGCATCAAGGTCATCGAAGTCACACAGAAACAGACTGCAGGCCACACCACCCTGCGCGCAGAAGAATTGAAAGTGCCTGACCTTGGCTATGTCTTGCCCTATACGATGTTGCATGCGGCATTGCAAAAAGGCTTAGCGAGTGGCGATGTCACCTGTATCTACGGCGCGATGGTGAGTGAGTTGCATCACACCAATCACGCAGCGGTCATTGAATATCAGCACCAAGGTCAGACACATATCCTAACCGCTCGCCTTGCTGTGGCTGCCGATGGCGGGAAATTGTTGGAAGCTTCACACCCACCGCAGATCACCGATTACGGGCAGAGCGGCGTCATCGCTCATCTCTCCACTTCAAAGGCAAATACAGGCAAGGCGTTCGAACATTTCACCACGCAAGGACCGATGGCATTGCTGCCCTATTTAGATGGCTATGAACTGGTGCTAACCGCCGCCCATGAGTCCGCGCAAGACATGTTGACGTGGGATGACGCAACATTCTTGGCTTATCTACAGAATCATTTTGGCGATCGCGTCGGCGACTTCGTCACCATCGGCAAACGTAGTTGCTACCCCTTGCGCTTGAAACGCGCCCCTGACATAACCTTTCCACACACAGTCCTCATTGGCAATGCCGCGCAGACACTACATCCCGTGGCGGGTCAGGGCTTCAATTTGGGAGTGCGCGATGCGTGGGAATTGGCACAAGTCATCCTCGATAGCGCACCTGAGAGCATCGGCTCGGCCGCGATGTGTGCTGCCTATCGTAAATCACGCCGTATTGACCGCAACGCGGGCATCCGCTTCACCGATGGTTTGGTGCGAGTGTTCTCCAACGATCTGCCGCTATTAGGTCACGTACGCTCTGCCGCATTGTCACTTCTCGATGCATTCCCGATGGCACGAAAGTTTGTTGCCAAGCGCATGATGTTCGGGGCGAATGGCTGAATCCGGCCTTGCAAGCGACAGTCAGAGTAGAAAACTCGAAGCCATATAGCTGACGTTCGTCATTGGCGGGCTGTGTACAATCCTGTCACTACAATCCGCCAGCAAATTTTGATTGCAATGCAATCACTCCTTAAGTATATTGCTATCAATGATTACAAAAGGAGTTCCCATCATGGCTACCAATCTGGTTGTTCGCAATGTGGAAGAGGATGTCGCCTTGGCTTTAAAACAGCTGGCTGCATCTCATGGAAGAAGTGCTGAAGCTGAACATCGTGAGATTCTAAAATCAGTTCTACAGCGTCCGAGGCGTCGTTCAGTTGCCGAAGTTTTGTTGTCCATGCCAAACGTTGGTGAAGATGCCGACTTCAATTTTCGTAATACATAGAATTCTGTATGTATTTGGTCGACACCAACGTCATCAGTGAGCTACGCAAGGGGACGAAAGCAAATCCCGGCGTGAGAAGGTTCTTCAAAGAAATGGATGCTGCCAACATTTATGTGTCTGCTCAAACAATCGGAGAAATTCGGCGCGGCTTAGAAAACATTCGCCATCGCGGAGATATCCCGCAAACAAAAAAGCTTGAGAAATGGCTTGAAGTGATCGTTGGTGATTACGCGGATAAAATTTTATCTTTTGATGAAGAGTGCGCGCAAGTGTGGGGACGGTTAATGTCGCCTCATCCTCGGCATCCTATTGATAAACAGATAGCAGCAATTGCATTGATTCACGATTTAACCGTCGTCACACGCAACGTGGATGATTTTCGCGGAACTGGAGTGGAAATAGTAAATCCATTTGGCGAGTAACCGTTGAAGCAAACTCGACAGCTACATAGCGGTCGATCATCACGGACGGCAAAGGGTTAGTTGAAGCCACCTAATTCAAACATCACGCCAAACGCTTCAGCAGTTTCTCGTGTATCCCGCCGAACCCGCCGTTGCTCATCACAAGAATTTGGTCACCTGATTTCGCCACGCTGACGATGGCTTCGATGAGTTCATTGAGATCGTCTTTCACCACAGCGTTGTCACCCAACGGTGCGAGTGCGCCGCGCGCATCCCATCCCAAATTGCCCGCGTAACAGAACGTTAGGTCGGCATCTTTCAAGCTGGTAGGAAGTGCGTCTTTCATTACACCTAGCTTCATCGTGTTGGAACGCGGTTCTAGTACGGCGAGGATGCGTGCTTTGCCGACTTTGTGGCGCAGTCCCGCGACGGTGGTGTCGATGGCAGTGGGGTGGTGGGCGAAATCGTCGTACACCGTGATGCCGTTGACCGTGCCGCGCACTTCCATGCGGCGTTTCACGTTCTTGAATTCGGACAACGCCGCCAAGCCTTGCGCAACGGGGACGCCGGCATGACGTGCGGCGGATAAAGCAGCGAGGGCATTCATACGATTGTGTTCGCCCATCAAGTCCCATTTCAACTTACCTTGCACCTTGCCGTTGAGCGATACTTGATCGTTGGCATCGATGTTCCATCCGTCATCGCTGCCGAATTTCTCTACAGGAGTCCAGCAGCCGCGCTTGATGACGTGTTGTAACGATTCCTCGCGCCCATTGCTCACCACCAGGCCGTTGCTCGGAACGGTGCGCACTAGATGGTGGAACTGTGTCTCGATGGCACTCAGGTCGGGAAAGATATCGGCATGGTCGAATTCGAGGTTGTTCAGAATCGCAGTGCGAGGATGGTAGTGCACGAATTTTGAGCGCTTGTCGAAGAAGGCAGTGTCGTATTCATCTGCCTCAATGGCGAAGAAGGGCGAATCGGTGATGCGCGCCGAGATGCCGAAATTATGAGGTACGCCTCCAATCAGAAAGCCAGGATTCAGACCTGCGTGTTCCAGTATCCAAGCCAGCATCGAAGTCGTCGTAGTCTTGCCGTGCGTGCCTGCGACACCTAGTACCCACTTGTCGCGCAACAGAGTATCGGCCAGCCATTGCGGGCCAGAGGCGTAAGGCAGGTTGCGGTTCAAAATCTCTTCCATCAGCGGGTTGCCGCGCGACACCACGTTACCAATGACGAATACGTCCGGCTTG
>JFJP01032849.1_pt1 | contig 12512 bp, 15 predicted proteins | sample 431651 | NCBI WGS metagenome assembly JFJP01 (sample SAMN02602958, study PRJNA72255) | Microbial mat metagenome, whole genome shotgun sequencing project. | biome: fresh water; feature: sink hole; material: water; isolation source: purple microbial (photo- and chemosynthetic) mats found in... | reverse complement strand
GCGTTTTAGAAATCCTCCAAGATGGGTTTGGCTTCCTGCGTTCTGCTGATAGTTCTTATCTCGCGGGACCTGATGATATTTACGTTTCTCCAAGCCAAATTCGACGTTTTAATTTGAGAACGGGCGATACGGTTTCTGGAAAGATTCGTCCTCCCAAAGAAGGTGAGAGATATTTTGCGTTGCTCAAAGTTAATGAAATCAATTATGAACCCCCTGAAAACGCTAAAAATAAAATCCTTTTTGAAAACCTCACGCCTCTCTTTGCAAATGATCGTTTCTCTCTCGAACAAGGTAATGGTTCTACCGAAGATTTAACCCCTCGCATTATTGATTTAGTTGCACCGATTGGAAGAGGACAACGCGGTTTAATTGTTTCTCCGCCCAAATCTGGTAAAACCATGATGCTCCAAAGTATTGCTCAATCAATTGTGAGCAAATACCCCGAATGTTATTTGATTGTTTTATTAATTGATGAACGTCCTGAAGAAGTCACAGAAATGGAACGTTCCGTGAAAGCAATTCATGGCGAAGTGATTTCTAGTACCTTTGATGAACCCGCGACTCGTCATGTGCAAGTGGCTGAAATGGTTATAGAAAAAGCAAAGCGTTTAGTAGAACATAAAACCGATGTGGTGATTTTATTAGATTCAATTACCCGTTTGGCGCGCGCTTACAATACGGTTGTGCCTTCCTCTGGAAAAGTGTTAACTGGCGGCGTGGATGCGAACGCATTACATCGTCCAAAACGTTTCTTTGGTGCGGCGAGAAACATTGAGGAAGGCGGTAGTTTAACGATTATTGCAACTGCGTTAGTTGATACGGGTTCAAAAATGGACGACGTAATTTATGAAGAATTTAAAGGAACGGGTAACAACGAAATCCATTTAGATCGCCGAATTGCTGAGAAAAGAACTTATCCCGCGATTAATATCAATCGTTCGGGAACAAGACGTGAAGAACTTTTAGTAACAAGTGCGGATTTACAAAAGGTTTGGATTTTAAGAAAGTTATTACAACCGATGGATGAATTAACCGCGATGGATTTTTTATTAGAACGCTTAAAAGTTACCAAAACCAACGCTGAATTTTTTGATTCCATGAAACGTTAAACTTTAAAACCGCAATATTATTTGATTGAAAGGTTGCGGTTTTTGTTTTCTATAAAGAATATGTGATGTAGTTCTATCATTTCTTTGAAGAATTTTGGGAAGGAATTTTTAATTTTTCATCTGATTTTTTCTCTTCTTTTTTCATTAAATGCTCAGAGACGTGAAATCCATGACAATCGACGCAAGTTGATTGTAATTTATCAGGAGAATGAATTCCTTGATGGCAGCTTTGGCAAAGTCCAAGATCGGGTAATAAAATGTCGCTGCTATTATTAGATTCTTGCGCTAAATGACAACTTCCACAATTCATTGTCAAATGCTTAAGATGAGAGAAACGCGCTTTAGGAAACCATTTCTGATTAATGCGTACAGGTGCAACCATCCAACGTGGTGGATTTTCTTTTTCTTTCTTTACAACGTGACATTCAACGCACAAACTAAATTCAAATATTTCTTCGGCAACTTTCTCTGCTTTATTATGCGCCCAATCTAATGCGATCATTCGGTCTTCAGCTTGTAATGTTTCATTAGGAAAACGCCCTTGTTTTACAATGGCTGGTGCGTTTGAATCACTATGATAATCACCTTTTAACGCACGTTCTCCATAATATTCTTGCAATTGAAACATGATTTCACTGACTTTGCCATGTGGAACAGTTCGAGAAACATCTGATGCTTCAAAACTCAATGGGTGACATTCCATGCAATGTTTCTCAAAATTAATTTTCTCAAAACCAACGCCACCATTATCTAAAGCATGGCAGTTTTCACATTTCAAATATTTGATTTCTTCATTAAAGGTTGCTAAACCTTTTTTGGTTACATGAACATCGTGAGGAAATTCTAAATTGGATTCTTCTCGATAAAGATCATGATTTTCTTTATCGTCCATTGAGATGCGGGTTTTAGTTTCTTTACCATTTTTGAAACCCATTAAGGTTGGTTTAAATTGAGGATGTTCTAATCCAAAATCCCACGCATTTCCTAACTCAGTTGTAATGCCTTGTTGTTTAGTTAAATCACGATGACAATCGCTGCACAATTTGTCTTCACGGTTAATTAAAGCGCGTTTGCCATTATGTTCAACGTGGCATTCAACGCAGCGCGTGTGAATTAGTTTGTCGAGTTTGAAAAATTCGGGATCGGTGTGAGAATGGGTCTTTTTGTGGCAACCCAAACACGCCGCATCGGTGACGCGCACAAATGGTTTTTGATGGCAAGACGTGCAATCTTTGCGAAAGAAAAGGTGCGCCGACGAAGTTTCACCCGATGCCCAAAATTTATCCGTCAAAATTTCAGGCATTTTGGGTAAAGGAGGAGGCGCAGGTGTTTGATCTAGCTTGATATTTTCATCGATGGGATTAAAAAATAAAATAACTTGTTCGAAGACAGGTCGATAATAATTTTCTAAATAAACTGAAATACTTGGAATTGCTAAGAAAATCAACAAGATACCAATAAAAAGACCCCACGCGACGGGACGAACTTTTAAACTCGTTTCGCTCAAACGCATTTTGGCGCGAATTTGGGCTTGATTTTCAATCGCACGGGCGGGCGTGTGGCGAGTTTCTACTTCTAAAACAAGATCATAGCCGTGTCGAGGCGTTAAAACACGAATCAACGCATTTCCGACGCGAATCACGTCGCCGACTTGGATCAACGAATTTTGCACCAGCCGATCATTAATCCGAATCCCCGACGCGGGCTTCGCATCAATCCAAAACCGCCCACGCCCTAAATCGCTAATCACCGCATGCTGCAACGCAACCCGCAAATCTGGCAAAAAAACGTGCTGATCAACCGCCCGTCCTAATGTCAAAACTTCAACATTCACAATTCGGTCGTGATAAACCGCGCCTGTTTTCCCGTGTCGACTAATGGTACTAATTAAACAAAGCATTGAAATATCCGTGACTTATCATTTCTAAATGGGCGAAAAACAATAACATCCCTTCAAATACAATAAGCAAGATTAGTACCTTTTGTTTAACCGAATTTGATTTTGAGAACTAAAATAAGTAAGTTGAGAACTAAAGTAAGGCTATTTGCAAAAATAATCGGTAAAGAACCAATTAAAAAACCGTAAATCAACCAACATAACACGCCAGAGGAAAAAATGAGCAACATTGCATAAGAAACATCTTTTGCTGAACGATTTTTCCACACTTTAATCAACTGCGGTAGAAATGCCACAGTCGTTAAAGTTGCTGCCAAATATCCAATTAAAACAACATGATCCATTTTATTTTACAATCGTCTGAGTTTTATCCCACCAAAATTCTAATCCTTGCGCATTTAATTCAATATCCGATGCTAATAATTCACGGCATTTTTTATCGGATAATCTGCAATCATTTGCTCGAATTTGTTTGAGAAACAATGCAAAGATTTTTTCTATTAAAATCTGATGACGCACAGTTTTATCTGAGGTTTCTTGAGAACTTTCTCTCACTAAATTAACCATGTCGTCAATTGTTTTGATTAAATAATCGATATAAAAAACAGGATTAGAAATCTCTGCAAAATGGGTTAAATAAATCTTTTCTGGTTGATAAGAAACTAAACGTTTCATTGACGCTTGCAACGCACCCGGATCAAATTGCGTTGGCGTAGTGGTCGGGAAAATAAAAATGCCTTTCTCCGTATCAAATTCACGATAAGAAAGTCCGTAAGTATCTCCCGTAAAAATACTTTTGCTTTTTTCATCTAAAACACAGAAATGATGATTTGCATGACCAGGGGTATCCCAAAAAGTTAAAGAACGCCCTTGAAAATTTAATTCAAATTCATCAGAAGCCTGAATAACACGATTTGCATCAATCGGCGGTAATTTTCCATATAATTCAATAGTTTGTTCTTTACCATACACTTCAATAGTTGCTGCCATCAAACGACTTGGATCAATCAAATGTCGAGCACCACGCGGATGAACAACTAATTGAGCATTTGGACAAACTTGCATTAATGCACCTGCCCCACCCGCATGATCTAAATGAACGTGCGTGACAATAACAAAATCGACGTTTTCTAAAGGAACTTTTTTAGCATTTAGGGTTTCTAGTAATCGAGGAAGTGTTTTAGTTGTCCCTGTATCAATAAAGGTTGCATGATTGTTTTCAATAATCAAATGACTTGCAACCATTTGTGGTCGCATATAACCCGTATCAATGGTTGTAATTCCGTGCGCCCAATCTTGAAAGAAATGGTTTTCCATTATTTATAAACTCCTTTGAGAAAATTTATTTATTAGGGATTATCTGTGCAAAACTTTCTAATACATCAAAATCATCTAAGTTTCTTGGAGGTTGTTTGGTATCTGGATTACGCACAGCTAACAAATGTTGAAATCCATATTCTCGAGCAGCATTTAACACTGATAAACTATCATCAATTAACAAAGTATGCGCAAGTTCAAATGGATAAATTGTTTGTAATTTGTGCCAAAATTCAAGCGTTTCTTTAGGAAATCCCAAATCATGCGAAGAAATCACTTGATCTAAATATTCACCAAACGCAGTATTACGCATTTTCAAATCAATACTTTTTTGATGCGCATTCGTTACTAAAATAATTGGACGTTGCGTTTTTTTTACTGCATCAAGAAACTCAATGACAAAAGGATGTTCAGCAATTAAATGTGCCACTTCTTCTTTTAATAATGCAATATCTAAACCGAGTTTTTCTGTCCAATAATCAACACAATACCAATTCAATGTTCCTTCAACTGCTTTACATTCTGCATAAAATTGTTCTTTCGCAATTTCTAAAGAAATATGCTTGTATTTTGCATAATGTTGCGGAACGTGTTCTCGCCAGAAATAATTATCAAAATGTAAATCTAGTAATGTCCCATCCATATCTAAAAATACGGTGTGAATGTCCGACCAATTCAATTCACTCATGTTAAAGATTTCAATTTTTCTAAGACTTCCTCAACATGACGATCGATTTGTTTGATACTTCGCCATTCGTGTTTTAATTCACCCTTTTTATCGAACAAAAAGGTGCTGCGATCAATGCCGCGTGCGGGTTTTCCAAACATCATTTTTGCTTTCATAACTCCAAAATGATTGCACAATTCTTCTTTTGAATCAGATAATAAATCAAAAGGGAAGTTGTATTGTAATTTGAAAGCCTCATGTTTCTTTACAGAATCTCTTGAAATTCCTAAAATAATTGCACCCAAACTTTGAAACTCAGAGAAATGATTTCTGAAATCTTGACCTTCTTGAGTACAACCAGGGGTATCGTCTTTGGGGTAGAAATATAAAATAACGGGTTGTCCTATTAAAGTAGACAAATCAATGTTTTTATTACCTGTTGCGGGTAAGCTCATGTTTGGTAAGATCATTTTAGAGGTCCCATCACTGCATCTAAATTCAAATCATCACACATATCCATAAACTCATTACGCAGTTTTGCAATGGATAAATCAGCTGGAATACTAATGGTCATATTCATTGAAAACATTTGCGTTCCAGTGTGAGGAGCGGCATAACTAGATGTCGATAAATCTTCAATGTTAATTTGATAATCCGACATGAATTTTGCAATGTCATGAACAATACCTGGATGATCCATTGAAACCACTTCGACAATATAAGAAAGTTGGTTTTTAGTAATAGAACGATTTTCAGTGCGTTTAGAAACAATAATCAAATCAAGTTTCTTTTCCAAACGAGGCAAAGAATTTTCTAATTTAACGATTGCATCCCAAGTGCCGCCGAGCAACATAATGACGGCAAATTCACCGCCGAGAACGGTCATGCGGCTGTCGGTGATATTACACCCACAATCAGTAATGGCATGACTAATCGATTGAACGATGCCAGAGCGATCTTGACCGATGGCGGATAAAACGAGTAGGCTTTGCATAATTTTTTCCTTTTTTTGTTTTAAATCAGGGATTTAGTAGTGAAGAAATCCATTCACCGTCTTTTTTAACATAACGCACGCGATCATGCAAACGAAACGGACGTTCTTCCCAAAATTCAATGAGTTGCGGCGTTAAACGATAACCCGACCAATGTGGCGGACGCGGAATATTTGAATCGGTAAATTGACGGGCAAAATGCTCATAACGATCTTCTAAAACTTTACGATTTTCAATTGGTTGCGATTGTTGAGAAGCCCACGCGCCGATCCGACTTTCTAAAGGACGAGTCCGCCAATACGCATCGGCTTCCTCATCGCTGACGATTTCCACCGTTCCTTCGACACGCACTTGAGTTTTCAAAGTTTCCCAATAAAACAACAACGCCGCTTGGGGATTCTCTTTTAACTCATTACCTTTGCGGCTTTGAAAATTCGTATAAAAAACAAAGCCTTGCTCATCAGCATCTTTGAGCAAAATCACCCGCGCCGAAGGTTTGCCATTTGTATCTGCCGTCGCGACGGTCATTGCATTCGGATAAGTGAGCGGCAATTGTTTGGCTTGCTGCATTAAAGTGTAAAATCGTTGCAACGCTTGCGTATATAAAGACATCTTGTTTTCCAAAAAAGGCTAAAATAGCGTTATTGTAACGCAAACTTAGGACACACAATGCTCACATCTCAAAACATTCGTAAATTACGCGGTTTAGCGCATCACCTCAAACCCGTTTTAATGGTTGGACAACAGGGAATTACCGATAAGCTATTGAATGAACTGAATATTGTTCTCGATACGCATGAACTCATCAAAGTCACCATTTCGAGCACGGAACGCGAGGATCGTCACGCGATGACCACGATTTTATGCGAAAAAAGTGGCGCAGAATTAGTCCAAAATATCGGTAAAATCAGTATCTTATATCGTCCCGCTAATCCTCCACGCTTGATGTTATGATTGTTATTTTGGCGTGCGGCAATCCCAGTCGTGGCGACGATGCGCTAGCCCCTTGTTTAATCTCACAATTACCGCATTTTGACGATGTGGTGATCGTTGAGGATTTTCAATTACAAATCGAACACGCTTGTGATTTGCAACACGCAAAACAAGCCATTTTCATCGACGCAACGGTTTCTGGAGAAAGCCCTTTTTCATTTTATCCCATTCAACCTTCCAATCAAGTTTCTTATACCAGTCATGCGTTGTCACCAGAAGAAATATTAGGGGTTTATCAAAAAACTTTTCAAACCATTCCTCCTCCAAGTTTTGTTTTAGCGATTCGAGGAACTTCTTTTGAATTAGGCGATCCTTTAAGTAACGTTGCTCAACAAAACTTACAAGCTGCTTTAAATTTTCTGCGCCGTTTTTTGTTATAAAAGGCTATCATTTTAGCGAAAGTATAGTTAGAATACAGAGCAGTAACTTTTAAATAAAGATTCAGTGAGCAAATAATTATGACAACGCAACAAGTTGAAAATAAAGAAGTTAATATCTTAGAAACCACGCAAAAAGATATGACTGCATGGCTGTGTGTATTAACATATAGTGATGTGGTTAAGATTAGCTATGCTGCGAGAAGGGGTATCGATAACGAAGAAGGTGCTGTTCAAAGATTTTTAAATACAACTAGAATAAAAAGTATAAAAGATTTTATCTTAGATGGTGGTATGTTTCCAAACGGGATTATTCTTAACTGGGTATCTGAAGGTAATAAGCTTTCTTTTTCTGATAATAAGCTATATCTTCCTCTTACTGATCGTGCAGCTCAATTAATTGATGGACAACATAGAGTTGAAGGAATTAAATCTGCTCTAAAAGAACAACCATCACTGAAAAATATTGAAATACCCGTCCTTCTTTTTGACGGACTTTCCACAGAAGAATGCGCAAAAATTTTTTTAAGTATTAACACCGAACAGCGTCCTGTTCCCAAAAGTTTGGTTTATGATTTATATACAGTTGCATTTAAAAATAAAGACTTTGCTCTCGAAAGAGCTAGAGATTTAGCAAAATACCTTAATGAAAGCGAAGACTCTCCATACAACGGATTAATAAAATTTCCAGGTGCAGGCAGAAAGCAGAAAGGGGGAATACAACTTTCAAGCATTATCAATGCACTAAAAAAATTAGTAAAAAAAGATGATGGGGATTTTGAAAGATTTGGAGTTTCAGAATTAGATCGCCAATATGCTGTTTTAGTAAATTATTTTACAGTTATTCAACAGGATTATGGAAATGCTTGGGAAAAAAAATTAACAAACCCATTTATTTTTTCTTCTGGATTTAATGCGGCAATTGATGTATTAAGCAATAAACTTTTGCCTAAATGCCATGCGGATAAGAATTTTTCCAAAGATAAATTTCATAGTCTATTAAAAATAGATGGCAAAAATCTAATTCAGCAATCAGAAGTTAAAGACCAATCTGGAGAAGCTGCAAAAGAAACCATAAGAAAGCGTTTGGAAGGCTGCATAATAGAAAGTGCATCAAATCATAAAGATTATGTATTTTAATTTGAGTAAAATGCCATGCCTTCAGTTTCTTCCCACCAAACAGTTGTGACATTACAAAATATTGGAATGTTACCGTATAATCCAAATCTCGTACCGAATATACTTCAGCTTAAAGACTTAGAAAGGGCTTTGTTAGAAGATGCTCAGGCATATTTGTACAATGGACTCGTTTCTTTTGGGGCAGCCATCACTTCGGTTAATGCTAAGAATTACGGGTGGGCTGTTATTAAGTTTTATTATAGTGTTTTCTACTTGGCACGCTCAAAGTTAGCTGTTAATCAGGTTGCTATTGTCTACGATGGAACAAGTCCTTATCAATTACGACTAACTCCTCCTTCTTCCTATAATTTTACAAAACAAACAGGAAAAGACTCAGGTAGCACCCATAAGCTTATTTTAAAATTATCAAAGGATATATTTTCAAGTAATTCGTTGCTTAACTATAAAATTGGTTCTGATAATATATCAATATTGAATTGGTTAATGAAGCAAAGAGAAATAATGAATTATACCTCAGTTGTAATGCCAGACCCAGACCCACCAGAAATCCTTAAACAAATAGTTAAAAATTCTAATGTTAATAAATGGCTAGAAACTTATAAAGCAGAACCATTATATTCAATTGACACAGATCACGCTTGCCTTGCTTACCCTTTCTTATTGTTGGTAGATGTATTAGATGAATTTAAAAGAAAAGGCTGTTCGCCTAATATATTAAAGATAAATTTCAATTTTATTAAAAATATATTCAAAGAAGAAAAAAATAAAAATTTAGAAGTTATTTTACTTATTATTAGAAACTTAATAGGGGTTAGTTAAATTTTCCATTGATATGACGGTTTCTGGAGAAAGCCCTTTTTCATTTTATCCCATTCAACCTTCAAATCAAGTTTCTTATACCAGTCACGCATTATCTCCAGAAGAAGTTTTAGGGGTTTATCAAAAGACTTTTCAAACCCTTCCACCTCCAAGTTTTGTTTTAGCAATTCGAGGAACTTCTTTTGAATTAGGCGATCCTTTAAGTAACGTTGCTCAACAAAATTTGCAATCCGCTTTAAGTTTTCTGCGCCGTTTTTTGTCTTAAAAGTCAAGTTATGCTAATATCCCCTTTTCATTATTTTGCGTCGATTTATGCGAATATAGTGCTTTAAAAGGGAGGACACGGCATTATGAGAAATTTTTTGCCAACATTATCGGGCAAAGATTATGTGAAACTATTTGCTATCTTGTTGATAACGCTAGAGTTTATTGCATTGTATGGATTAATTCGTGCGTATCCTATGTTACATTGTTTAGGATACGATGTCATTGAAATTGCTAAGAATTTATTAGTTGAAGAAGTGTTAATTTGGTTACAAGAATGGTTTAGTTTCTTTTGATTAATTAAAGCTATGTTCTAAGTCGGGAAAGGTTTTATTCTTCACAGTTTCTACAAAATTTTGTAATGCTGATTTAATAGAATCCTGCCCGATTAAAAAGTTTTTTGAGAAACTGGGTGTTTTGCCCATTGTAATGCCTAACATATCATATAAAACAAGTACTTGCCCATCACAATCTACGCCCGCACCAATCCCAATCGTGGGGATTTTTAAAGCATTTGTAATGCGTTTTGCTAAATCACTTGGAACGCATTCTAAAACCAATAAACTTACGCCCGCTTTCTCTAATGCTAAGGCATCATTTAAAATGCGTTGCGCATCGATTTCAGAACGTCCTTGCACTCGATAACCACCCAATTGATGCACAGATTGCGGGGTTAAACCCAAATGCCCACACACAGGGATTCCGCGTTCGGTAAGCATTTGAATTGACGGCAATAACCACTCGCCACCCTCGACTTTAACCATCGTTCCCATCCCTTTGCGCATCAATTTTCCCGCATTTTTTAAAGTGGTTTCGGGTGTGGCATACGTCATGAACGGTAAATCCATCATAATCAAAGAGTTAGGTGCGCCGCGACGGGCTATTTTCGAGTGATAAATCATGTCGTCCAACGTCACTGGCAACGTGCTGTCCTGACCTTGCACGACCATGCCGAGCGAATCGCCCACCAACAAAATATCCACGCCTGCTGCCACCGCTTGCGCCGCAAAACTCGCATCATAAGCCGTCACACAAGTGATTTTCTCACCTTTTTCTTTCATGAGTTGTAATTGGGTTAAATTACGCGGCGTTGTCATTTTTCAAATCCTTGTTAATTGTTGTTTCATATCGTCAGAAATAAAATCTTTTACTACTTTTCCATTCGGTAAAATCAAATCGGGATTGCAATCACACAAAGGAATCAAAACAAATGCACGTTCTAATAAACCTTTATGAGGAATTGTTAAAGATGGCAAATCAATTTTCAAATCACCATATAATAAAACATCTAAATCTAAGGTTCGAGAAGACCAAATTTTCTCAGTTCTTTGGCGACCTTGCTGAGTTTCTAAGATTTGTAAATGTTTTAATAAAAGTTCGGGTTCTAATGTTGTTTGAATCCAAGCAACTGCATTAATATAATCAGGTTGAGGCGTAGCATTTTCCTCTGCTAACATCGCTGGATTTTGATATAAATGAGAGGTTTTAATTAAGCTGGTGTGTGGTAACGTTTGTAATAAATCTAACGCAGCTATAATTTGTTGCATCGGTTGATGCAAATTGCTCCCAATTCCAATATAACAATCAAAGGATGATTGCATATTTTTATTCCGTATTACAATTCATAATTGCCAAATTTCCTTTGCATAATCTTGAATGGTTCGATCAGAGGAAAATTTTCCCATTTGCGCAACATTCAAAATCGCTCGACGTGTCCATTCTAAAGAATTTTGATATAAATCATCAACTTGCTGTTGGCAATTAATATACGCTTCATAATCTGCTAAATTCAAAAACGGATCGCCATTTAATAAACTTTCTACAATCGGTTTGAAACGAGCGGGTTCTTCTACGGAGAAATATCCTTCATTTAACATATCCAACACTTGTTTTAATTCGGGATTGCTATGATATAAATCAATTGGGTGATAATGCCCTTTCAAATGCGCTATTTCATCGCTGTTCAAACCAAACATAAAGATATTTTCTTCTCCAACTTCCTCACGAATTTCTAAGTTTGCACCGTCCAAAGTTCCAATGGTTAATGCTCCATTTAAAGCGAGTTTCATATTACCCGTTCCAGAAGCCTCTGTTCCCGCCGTAGAAATCTGTTCAGATAACTCCGCCGCTGGCATAATTCTTTGTGCCACAGAAACATCATAATTAGGAATAAAAACCACTTTTAAACGATCGCCGATAATTATATCATGATTAATCACATCGGCTACATCATTGATTAATTTGATAATTCTTTTCGCTTGTACATAACCGGGCGCGGCTTTTCCTGCAAAAATCATTACACGCGGGACAATCGGCGCATTTGGATTAGCGCGAATTCGATTATAACGGGTAATAATGTGCAACACATTCAATAATTGGCGTTTGTATTCGTGAATGCGTTTGACTTGCACATCAAATAAAGCGTGCGGATTGATTTCAAGTTGCAAGCGTTTCTTAATAAATAAAGCGAGCTTTTCTTTATTATGTTTTTTAACGTCTTGAAATGATTTTTGAAATACTTGATCTTCCGCAAAAGGAATAAGTTTCTTCAATTGTGATAAATCTGTCAACCATGCTTGATTTCCTAACCGATCTGAAATCAAATGTGCTAATTGTGGATTGGCTTCATTTAACCAACGTCGTGGGGTTATCCCATTGGTTTTATTGATAATTCTGCCTTCAAATAAACGATTAAAATCTGAAAATAAAGTCTTTTTCATTAATTGCGTGTGAATTTCTGCAACACCATTAACTTTATGACTTCCAACCACTGCCAAATGCGCCATTCTTAAATGTTTCTCGCCGTCTTCTCCATAAATAGAAACTCGCCGAATCAAATCTAAATCACCTGGAAAACGATAACGCACTTGTTCTAAAAAACGTCGATTGATTTCATTAATTAATTGGAAATGCCGAGGCAAAAGTTTTTCCACTAAA
>JFJP01015393.1_pt1 | contig 12512 bp, 12 predicted proteins | sample 431651 | NCBI WGS metagenome assembly JFJP01 (sample SAMN02602958, study PRJNA72255) | Microbial mat metagenome, whole genome shotgun sequencing project. | biome: fresh water; feature: sink hole; material: water; isolation source: purple microbial (photo- and chemosynthetic) mats found in... | reverse complement strand
GCGTTTATAGGTGAGGTCAAAGCCCATCACCTCTTCAAAACTCCTCACCGTCGAGCGTCCACTTACTTGCCAGACCCCACTCAGTCCTGGTCTGACATCGAGCCGACTCCACTCGGTCATTTTTTCATCGGTATATTCGTTTTCCAGTTCATATAGCCCAACCTCCCCAAAAGTCGGTGGTCTTGTGCCAATCAAACTCATATCGCCCGTCAGAATATTCCAGAATTGGGGAAACTCATCAAGACTAGTTTTACGCAGAAATTTACCGACTTTGGTAATGCGCGGATCGTTACTATTTTTAAAGAATTTCCCGCTATCATCGCTTTTAGAACTGCCTTCAGTAGAATTGGTAATCTCGTTAGTAACTTTTTGCTTGAGCATTTCCGCATTTTTGACCATAGAGCGAAATTTCCATTTTGCTTGAGCATTTCCGCATTTTTGACCATAGAGCGAAATTTCCAAATCCCAAAGGGTTTGCTCATCAGTCCCGCCCGTTTTTGCTTAAACAGAATCGAACCACGGCTCTCCAGTTTGATCGCGATCGCGATCGGCACAAATAAAATTGCCGTAAAACTCAAACCCACTAAGGCTCCCAAAATATCGATAATTCGTTTGGGGAAACTGCGAACCGATGGATGCACTGGTAGCGAAGGATCTAGCTCGATCGCTGGATAGAAAAAGTACATCCCATAGGCGATCGCGCAGAGAATGGGCATACCAATCAAAAATTCATAGATTCGATGCAAGATTCTCGACAAAGGATTGGGTTTACGGCGCGATCGCTCATTTTTTTGTCTCGGTAAACGATTGGTACGACTGGCTGGCTCAATATAAAAAACGCGATCGAGATTTGTCATTTTCAAAATGGATAACACCTGAGCATTGACACTCCAAAGCACTAGCTCGGTCGGTTCAGGTTTACCAGACTGAATATCCGCTTGCCGTAAAGTTTTTAAACAAGATACCAAGGCTCCCACCCCAGAGCTATCCATAAACTCGGTATGGGACATATCGATGATGATCTTGCGAAAGCTCTCCTCCTCTTGACACAACTGGCGAAAATCTTCCTTTAATTTGCGTGCTTCAGGATTAAAGATATTTTTCGGTGTACTGATCAAAACAGTGTCATTGAAATTAGTGATCTGCACATCATTTAAACCAAACCTTAGGGATTGTTGCTCACTATTGTTTGGAATATAGACTGCTTCAGGATAGAGACGCGCAATGTCTTCGGAGCGCACAATTAACAAGTCCAAGGCTTTACACGATCGCAATAATTTTGCCGATAGACTCAAATCACGGATGCGCGTTTTTGACTCAATAAAAATTACTTTGCTCTTGAACAAATATTTTGCGGCTAATAAAAAGGGAGCCGCAACACCAGCACCAGTTGACATTACAAGCTGTGGTCTTTCTTTTCTTAATACATCGATCGCTAAATACAAATTGCGGATGAAGTTAGGAATATTGCGATTGGTGGGGCTATAAGCCCAAAAAGTCCTTTCGGTAGTTAGCTCAGCCTGTGTTGTCCCTGTTTTGAAAGTAATCCAAGCCCTTTGCGGAATGGTTTGCCAATATTTGCTCAATCCTTGCATTCCCTTAAAATGTCCTCCTGACGAACAAACCAATAGAAGTTTCTGATAGTCTTGGCTCGGATAGCGATCGCTTAAATATTCGCATAGTTCTTGATCTTCATTAAAACTAAGCGGACTGCGAGGCATAGTAATTAACTTTAAAAATTTAACCAAATCCGCAGGCGATCGGGCGATTAGCACGCCTTGGTTTTCCAAATCTTCAGCCAATTCTAGCTGGTGATTATCAACATGTTCATGGAATTTAACTGTGCGTGGCACAAGAATATAAGGCTTGTCAAACTCTTCAAGCAACAGGGTACTTCCCTCACCACAGTGAGCGATTACGGCACTAGCTTTGCCCACTAGTTGCTTAAATTGCGCTTCTGGAATTACTTTACTAATTTTTACATCGTCAGGCAATCGCGTTGAAGCCCCATACTGAATAAATACTTCTTCATCAATGATGCCCTCCTTCATCAATAAACCAATCCAATCCATCAATGAATTAAATGTATATTGCTCAGTCCCGACTGTAACAAGTATCATGGTTGAATGCCCCCTAAATTTTTTAGCTATATATTGGGCTAAGTAGTCGAGCCTAATTAAAAACCAAGATCTAAAACCTGTGGCGCACGCTGTGCGTACGCCACAGGTTTTAGGGTTTTATATTTAATTGCGCCCAGCTACCTAAGTAAAACTTAGCAAGTATTTAGTTACAAGCTTTTTTAGTCATTTAAATTACTTCTTTTCTCAAATTTCTAAGTTAGTTAACCTAGAATTGAGTCAACTATATTTTAACACTCTAAATATAGCAGATTATCCATAAGTAATCCATAAGTAATTAGACGAAACTAAATATAAAATCAGATGCTTATCACAATGTTATGAGCTTTTTTAAAGTCTAGAGAAAGCATTGGAAAGAATATTTCTCAAGGCTTTTAAGATCTGTTTATTCTTAAATTAACGCTTCTTGTTTGCACTATAATCTGCGACATTATGCCTATAGAAATCCAAATAATTTTTGTTTTAAAATTTGTAAAGGATTTGAGGACTTAAAGAGATGAATAAAAAATTTGCGATCGCTCAAACAAAGCGCAAGGCACAAAAAGAAACTTCCTAACTTAACTTTTTCTTCTTCTGTTAAGTAGCTACTCCCTTCCCAGTGAATAATTAGGCGATCGCCTCTTTCGCTAAATTTGGCAAAACATCGGTGCGTAATACCGTCTGCCGCCGTAAGCGTTCCGTATCTTCACCGTCAAAGCTTCTACCTTCCAGAAGTAGATCGTATAATTTTGGATTCTCTTTGACCCAAAGATTGGTAGCATTGCGAATTAACTTCTGCTTGAGTGATTTGGAAATAATCTTAGTTTCTCCCGCCCCAAATCTTGATAGTTCACGATGGGTACTGGCGATGATATAAGCCAAGCTATGCAAAGTACTGACGGTGAAAGCACTTTGGGGCAAGCGTAGATTTTTTTTAATGTTCCGATACTTTTTTGCGAATATTGCTCACAGCCGATCGCGTAAAGGTGACGATTACCAATTGCTTTTGGCGATGCAAGTTAAAATTCGCGATCGCGGCGGCAACTGCCATCCCTGTTGATTTGCCTGCCCCTGGTACTGCGGAAACGGCAAGCTCGCCCCCTTGCCAGTCCGCCATTGTTTGCTGACCCTTGCAGAGTGTGTTGCGTAATTGATCGAGAGATTCGGGCGAGACCATTTAATTTGGTGCTCTGTAAATATTAATAGGATACAATATCGAAAAGTTGCCGAAATTTATCAAGTTTATGTCTTCTGAAAATAATCCAAACCAGTTTGCCCTAACGATCGCCTTTATCGATCCAGAATTGACCAATGAGGAGCGTGATGATGAAGTGGTGCAGTTGCTCAGTGAGTTAAGCGATCGCTCTGATATCGAGTCTGTTGACCGCGTGCGTGATCCTAATCCTCCTGATGGCAATAAAAGCATTGGTGGCTTTTTGGTGGGAGTTTTGGCGGCGGAAGTTAGTGCAGCAAATGCCAAAAAAGTTTTAGGCTTTTTGGGCGATCGCCTTGGCAATAAACCGATCTCCTTAAAGGCGGAGAAAAACGGCAAAAAGCTAGAAGTGACAGCTAATAGTCGAGAAGAGTTAGAGTTTCTGATTCAGAAAGCCAATGAATTTTTTGAGAGTGCATAATGGGGCGTTACGCATTACTTGTCGGGGTTAGTAACTATGATAGCGACTTTACATCTTTGCCCAGTGCGGTAAAGGATGTAAGGGCGTTGCAGCGTGTTTTGCTAAATCCTGACATTGGCGGATTTTTTGATGCAGATGTCACAGCTTTAGTGGATTGCGATCGGCAAACGATTGATCGAGCGATTTACAGCCTTTTTGCTGAGCGTAAGCCTGACGATCTTTTACTGTTTTATTTTTCGGGGCATGGAGTAACTGACAATCGCGGCGATTTTTATTTGGCAAGTAAGATCGCCAGTAAAAAAGAACTACCGCCAACTGCGGTTTCAGCAATGTATATCCATGACCAAATGAATAAAAGTAGGTCGCAGCGTCAAGTGATCATTCTCGATTGCTGTCATAGCGGCGCTTTCTCGAAGGGCATGACTGCCAAGGATGGTGGCACCGTGAATGTGTTACCAAAACTTGGCGGTGAAGGGAGGGCGATTCTGACGGCTTCAGATTCGACAAAGTATGCTTTTGAACAAGAGGGATTTGATCTGTCACTCTATACCCATTTTCTAGTGGAAGGATTAGAAAAAGGTGCGGCTGATCGAGATGGCGATGGCGAGATTTCGGTGGATGAGTTGTATGAATATATCAAGGAGAAGGTCAAAAACACGAATGACTCTATGTCTCCTGAGTTCTATCCTGTGAGGGGAGGGCATAGGATTATTCTTGCATGTCTCCTGAGTTCTATCCTGTGAGGGGAGGGCATAGGATTATTCTTGCGAAGTCACCTCAAGACGATCCGAAATTGAAATATCGCAAAGAGGTTGATAGTCGTGCTAAACAAAATAATGGTAAGTTTTCATTGTTTGCTAGAAATCTTTTGTCGCGAAAGCGCGATGAGTGGGGGGTGAGTGTTGGGGATGCTGACGCGATCGAACTTGAGGTATTGCTGCCCTATCGAGAGTATGAGAAGAAGTTAACCGAATTTGAGCAATCTTTGATAGATGCGGTTAAGATCGAGTTTCCTTTTAGTAAGGCAACTGCGGCGGATTTACTGGACTATGAGCAGCATTTAGGACTGCGTGACAGTGATATTGAAGCGATAAAAGACCGTATTCTGACATCGAAACAAACTGAATTTGACCAGCAACTTGAGAATCAACAGAGAAAGGCTGTCGAAGCTGCGCGTTTGAAGAGTCAGCAAGACGATGCTGAACGGTTGAGATTGCAACAAGTTGCTGAGGCAGAAAGGCAGAAACTAGAAAGCGATCGTCTAGAGAGGTTGAGGAAGCAAGCTGAGGAGGAAGAACGACTAAAACGGTTACAGGAAGAAGCAGAACGGGTCAAGAAACAGCAACAGAGTAAACCTGCTCAACCTGAGTTTGAATTTGAATCGATTAAAGTTCGATTGGTTAAAGAGAGTGGTTTTCTTGGAATTGGTGGTAGTGTAAAAATTGAGCTAGATCGCAAAAAAGGAAAAGCGCAGTATATGCGTGAGAATTTGGGTAATGGTGTCACTCTCGATCTGATTCAGATACCATCGGGGAAATTTATGATGGGAATGCCAACAGATGAGCGAAAAATTGCTCTTGAGAATGCTAAGAAATATAATTGGTCAAATGCTGAAACATATTTAGACCGGTCAACGCCACAACATGAAGTAAAAGTCCCTTCTTTTTTGATGGGGAAATATACTGTAACCAATGCTCAGTGGCAAGCCGTAATGGGAACGAAGCCATCGGAAAGTTCTGATGTTAAGTTTCAAGGCGAAAACCAGCCAGTAATCAACGTTTCGTGGGATGATGCTAAGGAGTTTTGTAAAAAGCTCTCTGAAAAAATCAACAAGAATGTGAGGTTGCCTAGCGAAGCGGAATGGGAGTATGCTTGTCGCGCTGGAACCACTACCGCCTTTCATTTTGGAGAAACTATTACCCCCGAACTCGTCAATTATAACGGTAACTATCCCTATGTAGATGCACCAAAGGGAGAATATCGAGAGAGAACTATTGATGTGCAGAGTTTTAGCCCGAATGCATGGGGCTTATATCAAATGCATGGCAACGTTTGGGAATGGTGTGAAGATGTATGGCACGAAAATTATAACAGTGCACCGACAGATGGTTCTGCGTGGCTAATTGGCGGCGAACAAAACAGACGCGCTCTGCGGGGTGGCTCGTGGGGCGACAATGCGATCTATTGTCGTTCGGCGGTTCGCGGCTGGGACTATGCGGTCAATAGTGACAACGTTATCGGTTTTCGGGTGGTTGTCTCTTGAGTTCCCTTCTTCTCTTTCTCGTGTTCGTGAGGACTTCTTCTTTGCTCTTTAGCCCTTTTACACTTTGCGCTTTATATTTTGCACTGTGTTTGCGCCTGTGGCGCTTTTTTTTATTTTTCGATTTTGAACCTTATTAACTTTTGTAAAGAAGCTTTATGAACGAACTACCAGTAATTCAAAAAACCTATGATCTCATTAAATGGACAGTGCCGATTCTCAATAAATTATCTCGCGATCACAAATACTTGTTAGGCAACAGGATTATTACTTCACTTTATGATTTGCTAGATAAGTTGATCGTAGCACGTTACCGTAAAGACAAACTTCCTTTATTAGAAGAACTCAACTCTAATATTGATATATTACGCTATCAAATCCGCCTATTACATGATTTTGAATTATTACTAAACAATCGCTACGAATATTTCAATAAAGAATTACAAGAAATCGGCTCCGAAATTGGCGGATGGACAAAATCCTGTAGGAGCAAAGCATTATCGTAGAGATTTACAAATTTTGCAATTATTTAAATTCGGTAATGCTTTGCCCTAAACCTCACAACGCAGGGACAATTTATCTGTAATAGCGAAAAGGGTTGAGCATTTGCGAATTGAGATAGTGGTGATGAGTTTACAAATAGTCCCGCAAATGCTCAACCCCTACGAATCCTACGAATCTACAAATCTTTCAACATAAAAAACATGAAACGGACTGGTAATCTTTGGGGGCAAATAATTACTTTTGAAAATATTTTATTAGCAACCAAAAATGCTCAAAAAAGTAAACGCTTTCGACCTAATATTTTAGAGTTTAATTTTAATCTGGAAAACGAAATAATTAACATTCAAAAAGAGCTTGTTTCTCAAACCTACGAACCAGCAGAATACACCGTATTTAAAATCATCGACCCAAAACCGCGTCAAATTTCCGCAGCCCCCTATCGCGACAGAGTAGTTCATCACGCACTATGCAACATCATCGCACCCATCTTTGAGCGTTCCTACATCCACGACTCCTACGCCAATCGCATCGGATTTGGTACACACAAAGCCCTCAAAAGATTTACCGAATTTACCCGTTCTAGTCGCTACATTTTGCAATGTGATATCAGCAAATATTTCCCCACCATTGACCACGAAATTCTCAAACAAATTATCCGCAAAAAAATTAAATGTCCAAATACACTTTGGCTAATCGACACAATTATTGATCGCAGTAATTTACAAGAACCATTTCTGCATTACTTTCCCAGTGACGATCCATTCTTACCTCTCACCAGACGCAAAGGCTTACCCCTCGGCAATTTGACCAGCCAGTTTTTTGCCAATATTTATCTCAATGAATTCGATCGCTTTGTCAAAGAAACCCTCAAAATCAAACAATATTTACGCTACGTTGATGATTTTGCCCTGTTTGGTGATGACAAAAACACCCTAGAAAATGCCCATCAAGAAATTCAAAAATATTTAACAGATTTACGTCTAGTTCTTCATCCTAAAAAAACACAACTATTCCCCACCAAACTCGGCACAAATTTTGTCGGGTTTCGCATTCTCCCGTCAGAAATTCGAGTTCTCTCCAAAAATATTCGTCGTGGCAGAAAGAGAATTCGCTGCATCTGCAAAGATGTGAGTAAAGGGAAGTATGATCTTAATTATCTTCTCAACTCCTTACAAGCTTGGAGAGGACATCTGCAACATGGCAATACATGGCACTTGCAGCAACAGTTATTTGGTGATCTTGATTTAGCGATTAGCGCGATCAAGTAGCCAGAGAAGGTGTAGATCGACAGCGCTCTGCGGGGTGGCTCGTGGAACAACAATGCAATCAATTGTCGTTCGGCGAATCGCAACAGGAACAATGCGGACAATAGTAACAACAATATCGGTTTTCGGGTGGTTGTCTCTTGAGTTCCCTTCTTCTCTTTCTCGTGTTCGTGAGTACTGCCAAAGGTCAGAATCTTTTCATGGGAATGAATCGAGTGTACGTTATGGAAGTCCAGATCTATGCCTGTGGTGTGACAGCATCCAAATATAAAACCGAGTCAGTTATTTTAGTAGGGAAACCGAAAGATTAGCTGACTCAATTCAATTGAATCCCACCAGTAAAATTTGGGGTGAAAGGGCAAGGATTTATATGGTGAGGATGGGCGATGCGAAGCGCCGCTCACCCTTACCTATTGTGTTTTAGATTGCTATATGATGATTAATAGCTAACTAGAAAAATTAAAAACAAATTAAAAGATTTATGTCATCAGCGCTCAGTGTAGAAAAATTAGTCTCCGATGCTAAAGAAACAGCCATCAAGCTAGAAATTAAGAAATTTGATATTTACGGCGCGATCGTCGATGAGACTAGCGCTGAAGTTGATAGTGGTGAACCTAAGCAGGTATCCGCATCCAATCGCGCCAGTATCATCGTGCGCGTCTGGAATGATCAGGGAACGGTCGGCGTTACTTCCACCACTAATATCGATCGCGTTGGCTTAGAACTTGCCCTCCAAAGCGCCCATGAAGCTAGTTTCTTCGGTGCTAAGGAAAATATTCCTGATTTTAGTCCCGAAGCGATCGCGGAGATTCCTGCCCGTGAACCTCAGACTGCACCACAAACAGCGATCGAGCAACTAGTCGCCACCCTGCTTGATGCCGAAAAAGAATTATTGGCAAAACATCAGGCGATCGCGGGAGTTCCCTATAACGGCTTATCGCAACGGGATGTTAGTCGCTTCTATCTCAATAGCGATGGCGCAATGCGGAATGAGAGCAATTCCTATAGTTCCATTTATCTCTATACTAAAACTGAAGAAGAAGGCAGAAAACCTCGCAGTGGTGGAGCCTATCGAGTCAGTCGTGATTTTGCCAGTTTAGATGTCAAGGGTTGTGTTGACGAAACTGCCGAAAAAACGATTAGTCACTTGAATTACGACAAAATCAAGTCTGGTAAATATTTAGTCGTCTTTTCCCCTGAAGCCTTTTTGAGTTTGATTAGCGCTTTTTCTAGTCTATTTAATGCCCAAAGTATTCTCGATAAAAATAGCCTTTCTACCCCCGAATCCCTTGGCAATCAGATTGCCTCACCCCTGTTAAATGTCAGCGATGATGAGCTACATATTGGTAATGTGGGAGCGTCAGACTTTGATGGGGAAGGAACTCCCACTCGACGCATTCCCTTAATTGTTGATGGTGTATTAACTAACTTTCTGCATAGCTCCGTTACGGCAAAACGTCTAAATGCTAAACCAACAGGCAATGGCAGCGTTGGCGCAAAGGTTTCCGTCAGTCCCAACTTCTTCCATATTGAACGCAGTAATGCCGCCAATGCAGACAATGAGAAAGTCTGCAATTTGGAAACTGCGGAAAATGTAATTTTAATCGATGATTTACAGGCGCTCCATGCAGGTGTCCAATCCTCGCAGGGTTCTTTCTCTTTGCCCTTTGATGGTTGGCTAGTGAATCAAGGCGATCGCGTTAGTATCGAGTCAGCGACCGTTGCAGGCGATATTTTGGCATTACTCAAAGCGATCGTCTATGTTGAACCAAAAGTAAAAGTTACGCCTTCAGGTGTTGCGCCACAGGTTTGGGTCGAGGGTCTATCAATCACAGGTGAAGCTTAAAATCTAAAGAAGAGGGGCGCTTTGCGCCCCTCTTCTTTAGGTTTTGGCATTATACAAATTAATATTTGCCATCTGAGCGCCATCAAAAACTGCCTCTTGCAAATTTGTCCAACTTAAATTTGCACCCCGCAAATCTGCACCCCGAAGATCGGCTTTGCGAAGATCCGCGCCCTTGAGATTGGCATATCGTAAATTCGCTCGGTGTAGATCGGCACTATGCAAATTGGCATAACTTAAATCTGTACCAACTAGATTCGCTCGACAGAGTTTCGCATTGGCTAAATTAGCTTTGCTCATTAAAGCATGGCTAAAATCAATTTTGTGCAGATCGATCGCTTGTAAATCCACACCCACTAGATCGACATTAGAAAACCCTTTTCGCCCCGCTCGATATGTTTGCAAAAATTCTTTAGCGTCCATTAATTGACTAGCCTAGGCAAAAGTGTATTGATTTAGTGAAGTACTGGATTGTTTCCTTGCCTTCGGCGAGGAAACAATCCTTACCTCGAAAAGTGCTATGAAAATTCGTTTTGTAACACTAACCTTCAAAGGAATCTAGATCTAGTGCTGCGGAGCCGCCTCGTTCTAGCTCAATCAACATTTGTCCTAATTGTCGCCAAACGAGAAGCGCAATAGCGACAGTGACGGGGATTGCCACAATATAACCAAACAAGGTCGGAAATCCAAACACCTCTAATCCTGTGGACATGAAGACAGCAATGCTTAGGGTCATACCAAGGTAGGGAACTTTGATGCTGGAGCTTTTGAGTTCTAGCATGGTGCGAGAGGATTTACTGGTTGCCCAAATATTAACCAGATTGCGTAAAGTTACTTCAAAAGCTCGTCCGCAGGCAAGTCCAGCAACAAGGGAAATCGCAAATAAAAAATAGGGGGGATCAGAAGGAAAGTAATAATTCACGGTTATCTAAACTTTTTGGGAGTATCTGGAATATATTTCTATTTTATAGCGATCGCTATTCCTATGAAGACATAAAACCAAATAAGTGAATTGCGACTCTTCGCACCGCAACTCACTTATTTAAGCTATACCAGCCCCAGTGCCGCTAGTTGAGCCTGAGCTTTTTGTAATGATTCGCGCCATTCGCGATCGCTAACACTATCAGCCACAATCCCTGCGCCGACTTGTCCCCAAATATGATTATTGGTTTTGAGTAAAGTGCGGATCAGGATATTTAGATCCATGTTGCCGCGCTTGTCGATATAACCGCAGGAACCATAGAATAAACTGCGACGCTGGGGTTCTAATTTTTCCACGATTTCCATACAGCGGACTTTCGGACAGCCTGTAATCGTTCCCCCAGGGAAAGTGGCGCGAATCAGATCCACAAAAGTGCGATCGCTTCGCAAAGTCCCCACCACATTACTGACAAGGTGCATCACATGGCTGTAGCGCTCGATCGCTAACAGTTGATCAACTTGGACAGTACCCCATTCACAAACGCGCCCTAAATCATTACGCTCCAGATCAACGAGCATAATATGTTCGGCTTGTTCTTTGGTGCAGGCAAGTAATTCACGCTCTAATGCTAGATCTTGCTGCTCAGTTTTGCCACGCGGTCTTGTCCCTGCGATCGGACGAGTCTCCGCAAGGCGATCGCGTAGGCTCACCAGACGCTCAGGGGAAACGCTGATTACTTCTCCCCAATTTGTCCGCCAATAACTAGCGAACGGGGAAGGATTAATTTTTTGTAATTGTTTGTATAGTTGCCATCCATTCGATGCCCAAGGATAGCCATAGCGCATCGATAGATTTGCCTGAAAAATATCGCCAGCATAAATATGTTGTTTAGCAGTTTCCACCATTGCTTCGTAGCCTTGCTGATCTGGCGAGTAAGCAATCTGTATTTCCGCCTTCGGCGGAAATACAGATTGCTTTTGTTCTGGGGAATAGTTTTTTTCTATTGCCGCCGAAGATAGGGATACAAATTGCTTTTGTTCTAGGGGATGGATTCCCGCCTTCGGCGGGAATCCACCCATTGCTTTTTCTAGGCGATCGCTGAGTTCTGTTAATTCAGATTGATTGCTGGCGGCTAACCAAACATTTTGGGTTTGGTGATCGATGACGGCAAAACTAGATGGCTCGTACCAAAAGGCGACTGGAAAAGGTAAGGTGTCAGGTTTGGTATAGGGTAATCGCTCAATTTCCCATGCGAGATCATAGCCCAACCAGCCTAGATAGCCCCCTGTAAATGGTAAATGCTCAGGTAAATTAGTTTGAGAGTTGGGAGTAGCTTGCATCTGCGATCGCAGGTTATCCAGACAGGGCAAGATATCGCCAACTTCAGGAGTCCAGATTTGTCGAGGTTTACCTGCGGCGATCGAGTATCTGGCTAATTTTGATGGGACTCTGGCAGGGCTTTCCAATAAAACTGTAACTGGTTCATCAGCGTAGAGTGATTCCCATAGATCGGCTCCCGTTATTTCCGTCGGTAGCGATCGCTGAAGCCATACCCAATCGGTCATAAAAAGTTTTGTAAAGTACGATTTTATTAAACCGTATTAACTCGTAAATTGGACAGGGCAAATTGCTGTATAAATTGCAGTTTTATAGATGCAATGGCATACTGAGTATCAATATACCGTTCAAATTGCAACCCAAAAGTCTATGAATCGCACCTTATTTATTGGGATTCTTATTGTCATTGGATTAATGGTGTTGGCGAGTTCACTACCAAATAAGTTTTATGGGGCAAATGATCGCAAGTTCATCACGATTACGATTATTACTTGTATTGTTTCCGCGATCGGCTTAGCCATATTTTTCAGCATCCCCTTTTTAACTAACGCGAACGGGAAGTCCCGCACTCTATCCGTTTACAAGGATGAGTGACGGGATGAAAGTGAGCCAGAAAATAAATTGAGCGA
>JFJP01010952.1_pt1 | contig 12512 bp, 14 predicted proteins | sample 431651 | NCBI WGS metagenome assembly JFJP01 (sample SAMN02602958, study PRJNA72255) | Microbial mat metagenome, whole genome shotgun sequencing project. | biome: fresh water; feature: sink hole; material: water; isolation source: purple microbial (photo- and chemosynthetic) mats found in... | reverse complement strand
TTTGTATGAGAATTTGAGTTTTTGGGTGTGTAAGTATTGTGTGTAAAAGTTGGTATGGGTTTGGGTATAGCAAGTTTAAATTAGTTGAGTTGTTTGATATTTCAATTTTCAGAAAGTAAAATTAGTCAAATTTTTTGGTTTTCAATCTTTTGGACAAGAATTGTAAAATGGCTAATAATTGCCAAAATTGGCTCAAAGTGACATTTTTAGTAGTATTTTTAATTTTTAATTTTTTAATTCCAACTCTCTAATTTGTATTTTCCAAACTTTTTTTAATTTCCAATTTTAGTTTTTCCCCAAATTTATTTTTTGAGTTTTCTTGATTTATGCTGACGAATACTGCCGATATTGAACTTTTTTTGGATCGCCACTACGAGGACATTTATTGGGTTTCAGAAAATATTATGACAGCTCAAAATCACAATGCTTTTGGTAGATTTCAACCGTTGAATAATTTTACTTGGTCGCAGTTTGAATGGTTTTGCGCTCAGCTTTTGCGTCAAGCTGGTTGGAAATTAGAATCTTTGGATCCAAATGTAAGCTGTGATAAAGCTGCCTTTAACTCACCCGCAGACATAATTGCAATTAAAAAGAATAAAAGGCTTTTTGTTTCTTGCAAACATTATCGCAACCCAATTGGAATAGATGCAATTACAGATATTTATAAAGCTAAAAATAAACACCAAAGTGATAATTTGACAAATTTTGCACAACTAATGACGACAAATATTTTAGCCAGTATTGCTACCAAAAAAGCGGAAGAATTGAGAATTAAAATATGTGATTTTACTAGAATTAAAAGATTAAACTCCTGGTATTTGATAGATATTAACGGTCACAAATGGAAATCTGGTTTTGTTGATTTAATTCAGGAAAAAGAGAATTTGGAAAAAATTTTGGAAACAGAAAGAAGTGAAAGGTATCATTTAGAAATTGAACGAAGAAAACTGGAAAATCAAATTCATCAATCCCAAAATCAAATTCAAATTCTTGAAAATAATTGGCAAACTGAAACTGACTTGAGGCAAAATATTGAACGAGAAATTTATAATTTGAACCAAGAAATTAGAATTAATCAGGATAAAATAATTGAAAATAAAAAGATAAATGATAATTTGACGACCAAGATTAGTCAGCAAGAACGTGAATTGCAAAGGGAAAAATCCCAAAACCAAATTGGCACACGAATTAATTTGGGACTTCTCAAGCAAAAAAGTGATTTGAGCCAAAATCTACAAACCATTTCTCACAAAACTCATCAAATTCTCAGAAAAAAAGACCTAGAAAAAAGACAGATTCATCAAAATTGGCAACAAAGATCCAAAGATTTGCGTCAAAATTTGCAAGAAAAATCGGTAGGTGAAATGATTCTGTTTGGTAGTTTGGTGGTCGTTTTTGGAATGCTCGTGACAATTTCTTTTTGGGTAATTTGGAATTAAATTGTTTGAAACCTCAAGAATTTAGTAACGCATTTTGCGATGAATAGACGTGACAGAAAGCTGTTATTGGTAATAAATTTAAAATCTGACCCAACAATCGACAATACTTTGCTCTGCTCGCTGCAAAATTCCTGCGGTAAATTGAAATAACCAAAGGCCTTGACGACCGATCCTTGACGATTGAATTTAAACTTATTTTGACAAATTAATCTAAAAGATAGAAGAAACTTGTTATGCCCAACTCTTTTATTCTTACAAATTTTATTGAAGAGGTGTCAGAACCAATTGTAATTTCTGAAAACCTAGGTTTGTATTTTGATAATCCAAAAACTTCAACAGAAATAGAAATTGTTGCTAGAAGACTAAAATCTATTGACATTGACAACACAAGATGGGAAGATTTAATAGGCCCTGCTAAAAAAATATGTAATTTGTAGATATAACATTAATTATGCAACGACTGCCGAAGCAAAGCCATTGACAGATAGTTTTCAGAACCGTGTGAACACTGAAAAATATGCATAAGAAAATTTATTAAGTAGTTACTCTGCCCTTGTTTATTTTATGACAGTAAAAAAATAGACAAAAGCTATTTATCAACATATTTACTCAACAGTCCTATTATTAATCATAATCTCTCAAATCACTTCATTACTTCAATTTCAACTGAAAAATATTCTAGTAGTTTTGAAGAATTTTACACTGCTGCCAAGCCAATTTTAAAAAAGCTAGAACAATTCTTAGATGGTAAACATGAAGAGAAAAGTAAACACAAAGAGAAAATCTTATACATTGGAGAAATTCTCAAAAATGTTTCTGATTTGACTGATGAAAAAATGAAATTGGTATCATTAACTGGAATTTTGGAACTACTTTTAACCCACAACCCAGATGCTCAAAGATTTAATATAGAAGACTCAATAACCAAACAATTCAAGCTGAAAATGGCAGTTATTATTTACCAGCAAGACAACAAATGTGATTTTGCAGAAGTAAAGAAAAATTTAAATATGATTTATAATTTAAGATCTAAAATTGCTCACGGAGACTTTGGGGAGTTAAATTTATCAATTGCCAAAGAATTTCCAAGCATTAAAATTAGTAAAAATACAAAGTTTGAAGATTTAACAGATGAAGAAAAAAAACTTATCCACCAACAAAAAGATTCAGTTTTGACTAAATACAATGAGATTTTATTCCGATATGTTTTCTACGCCATTTCTGCTTTTTTGGACGATCCTGAATTTGTAGAGTTTTTGAAAGCTGGGTAAATTTCTTCCTATTTTTTCCCAAATATTCTTATAATTTCAATAAATCCTAGAAACCTCTCATAAATTTTCCATTCCAAAAACTTCAAAATTGCAAATTCTTTTTGAGCCTTGACTTCATTTGGAAGGACTTTAAGAATAAATTGTTGGTTTTGTTCGTTTTGAAGCCAAAGAGTCGGATTTGTATCTTCGTTTATCTGGGATAAAATTTGAAAATTAATTGGAAGATTGGGAATTTGGGTCATAAACTGATTATAATACTTTGAAATAATTATATCTAAAGACTCAGTTTCAGATATTTCAAAATTGTCTAAAACTATCTATTTCATAAAGCTCCTCAACAATCTCGTCCATTTTGGCTTTAATTTTATCTTGTTTGGCTTTGTCAAAAATCGGTAAATTTTGTAATTCACTCAAACTAAATTTTCTAGTTTCAATTTCTTTGGTCAAAGTTTCTTCAATCAAGGTTTGTTCGCCAAAAATAACAAAACTAAACTTGGAGTCCAGAATCAATTTTTTACCTTTTATTTCCCATTTTATGAATTTGAGAGGTAAAATTCTGTCGTGGTCAAAATCCACCAAATCACCCAAAACCACTTTTTCACAGTCCAAAAGCTCCTGAGTGAGTTTAATCAGCTCTTGTTTTTGCTCTAATTTCTTAGAAGAATTAAGAATCGGAATACGAATGTAGTTTTTGATTGTTTTGATAGCTAAAAGTAAATCTTTTTCGTGTTCGTTTTTGATCACTAAGTTCAAAATTTTGTTATTTAAGTTAGAGTTTAATAAAGAAAATAAATATAGGATTTCCAACTTATTATTAGAATTAATCATTAAAAGCTGATTGCCGTTCAAATAAAAAACTTCTTCCGAGTATTGAAAATTAACTAAATTCTTAGTTCTCCATAAAACCTTATATTTTGCATCAAAAACTTTTTTGCCTTGACTGCCTTGTGGAAAATTAACATTTTCTGATTTTGGATAGAATAGCCATTTTGGCTGTAATTTAAAAGCCAATGTCTGGTTATTTTTCCTATCTAAAAATTTGATATTTTCTTTTTTTTCTAAAGATACTAATTTTTTCTCATCAATATTTGCACCACCATCAAACCAAAACCGATCACCAAATTCTTTTTGAGCTTTTTCATGATTGTAATAAATCTCCAGACTTTGACTATTTTGTAGATATTTTTGATAAAAAACCAGTTCTTCTTTATTGTGTTTGATCCAATTCCAATTGTCATACTTAATCAGCAGCTCATTTTGGGAAATTTTCTTAAGTTCGCAATTTTTTCTAGCTAACAAATCAATTTTAGTTTCATTTACTGTAGCTTCAGATTTTTGGTAATTTAGAATTTGAGTTTTAGTAGTTTCCAGGCTTTTTTCTGCAATAATAATTAAAGAGCTTGTTGCAACCTGTTTAGTCTGTTTAACTCCACGATTAACAAAAAGGTTATTTTGAAAAGCGATGAGTTTTTGGATTTGAAAATTCTTTGAAATAAAATACCGCATTACATCCAAGTCTCCTGCGGTCAAAAGTGTTTGAGGAATAATAAAGCAAAACTTGCCTGACTGTTTCAAAAGTGCGTTATTGAGAGCCAAGAAAAAGGCGTAAAGATTAGGTTTGATATTTTACTAAAAAATAGTTTCGGTTATAATTTCAAATTTTGGATATACAGTCTTACTTAATTTCTTCGTATTATCAAACAAATCAGATTTTTTAGTCTTGCTAATATTTTCAATCCTATCTAAACAAATTTGATGATATTCTTGGTTTATTTCAAAGCCTATGAACTGACGATTGGTGTTAAGGCTGGCGATTGCAGTCGTACCACTGCCCATAAACGGGTCAAGAATTATTTGGTTTTCTTTGGTGGTAAGTTTAATCAGAAATTCAATCAGCTTGAGTGGTTTTTGAGCTTCATGAAATTTTTCTTCTCCTTTTTCAAAACCAAACTCTAACAAATTTGTAGGACTAAACCCAACTTCAGCCAAATTCAAGCCTCCCACTTGATGCTCCAAAATATTGTCGGTCATGGTGTAATCGTAAGGCTTAAAAAACCATGCAATAGGCTCGTAAATTGGTGCTAAATTACCCAATCGCCAGCCCTCCCAACTTTCAGCTTCCATTTTTAGGCCTCGTTTTTCCAAAATTGGACTTAATTTTTGAGCTCGGTGGTGGGCATTTTGTTTTTTCCAAGCTAATACATCTTTAAGTAAAAAACCTGCATCTTCCATCGCATTTATAGCTCGGTGAAGTGTTCGTCTTGCTCCAAAAATAAATACATTTGCCCCTTTTTTCATAATCGGAAAACTTTGTTTTGCCCAACTGTAGCACCATTCTTGATATTCTTTACCAGAATTTTTATCAGCTTCACTCCAACCGTTAATCGGCTTACCTCGTTTTTTAAAACCACTTTTACCAAATTGTGCGGGAGATTGACCCAAAAGTGCCGAATTGGTGTTGTTATGTAAAACATCCCAGTCATCCAAATTGATACCGTAGGGAATATCAGACAAAAATAAATCAATAGATTCTGTGTCTATTTTATCCAAAAAATCCCGACAATCGCCAAGTATTATTTTATTTTGAAAGTTCATACAGCAATTTCTTGAAATTTGATAGTTTTTTTAATGGTTACGATTTTATTTTCTATTTTTTCCGCTTTAATAAGTTTTTTAATAGCTTCTTCTTTGCTTAATTTTTTGTAATTTTCTATTGTTTCTTGCCAATAATCTATACCTTCCAGTCCTAAAATTTGAGTAATTTCAATCTCTTTTTGTTTATATTTATCAAGTACAGAAATATCCACATCAGCAACATTGCAAACATTTCCATTGATTTCTTGCCAATAAAGTTTAGATTTGCTCCAATCGTTTTTTGATAATTTTTGTTGTAAATTTAGCCCAGTTTTCCACAAAGTTTCCAAATTAGAGATTTTTGGCGATTCTAAAAGAAGTTGAAGATGTAAATATGAAAGTAATGTTACATTTTTTTCAATAGCTTGAGTATAAATTTGGCTGCTACTGGTTGGATACTGGGCAAGCGGCGAAATCAAAATAGCAAAAGTGTTTTCTTTTCTCCAGTCATCAAGAGCTTTAATTTTGAAATCTTTTTGATTTTTGGCAGTTCTACTCAAACGAAAAGTTTTAGCATCACCAACTATTGTGTAATTCTTTGTTTTTCCAAAGACATCAGCCGAATTTCCTCTGGCTCGTAGCACTTCCGATTCTATCCCCAAAAAATTTAAAGATTCAGACAAAATAATATCCGATAATTTTGCCCAGTTTTTTTCTTCACTGCTATCATGGTTAAAAACTTCTGGTAAAATACCCATTTGAATCAAGTTATTTGATAAATCTTGTTTTGAGAGTACAATATTTTTTTCCAAAAACTCAAAAGGAAAAGGTTGATTTGTAGCTTCAAAAACTTGTTTGATGAAATGTTGTCGCATACTTTTTTATATTAAAACGATAAAACGATTTTTGTAAAGTTTAAAAAATACCTTTTGACAAAACCTTCATTTCCTTGACTGCCTATTTCAGCATTAAAATAGCGACTTTTATTATCTTCCCAAAGTTTTTTGAGTTCATTTATACTTTGTAAATTAGACATAAAAGGTTAATAAAAAGTGTTGTAATTTCAAATTTAATTCACCAAAAATAAAGATTAGAAAATTATTTTGGTCAAATCTAATATTTTTTATAAATAACTTTCTTGGAAATCTAATAAAAAAAACCAATCTAAAAAAGACTGGAAATTGATGTTGAGCTTAATTTTCAGAGACTAAGCGACTTTTCTTGAGTAGAACTCAACGATTGTGGCAGTTTTGATGTCTTGTGGCAAATCTTCTTCAAGAGGCAAGTTGATCACTTTGATATTGTTTTTCTTGGTAGTATCGAGCCAAGTTGGGACAACGTTTGGGACTTGAAGAGTGAAATCTGTCCAAAATTTGCCTTTGAGTTTGTTTTCTTTGATTGTGATTATATCACCAACTTTGACTGTAAAGGATGGAATGTCAGTTGGAACACCGTTCACAAGGAGATGTCCGTGGTTCACGAGTTGCCGAGCTTGAGACCTGGAGTTGCTCATTCCAGCACGATAAAGCACATTATCAAGTCTGCGTTCTAAAAGTCCGAGAGCAATTTTGCCTGTGTCGCCTTTGATTTTGAAAGATTTTTTGAAAATGTTAGAAAGTTGCTTTTCCATCAAGCCATATGTGTAGCGAAGAATTTGCTTTTCGAGAAGTTGTTTGCCAAATTCAGAAAGACTGCTTTGTTTGCCGCCGCGTTTGCCGCCGTGAACTCCAGGTTTTTGGGGCCTCTTGGAATAGTCGTCTTTGGCGGAATAGTTGCGAACTCCTTTGAGAAAAAGGTTGCGTCCGACGCGTTTGGAAAGTTTGGTGCGACTGCCGAGGTATCTTGCCATAAAATATCAAATAAAAAGAAGAGTGGGAAATAAAAATAGAAAATTGTGCAAATAGAAAATTCAAATGCCAAAAATTAAAAATAGTAAAATTAGAAACAATTCAACTAAAAAAGCCAAAAAAGTATAATAATCACGATAAAATAATCTAAATAACTATTTGTAAATTTGTCAAATTTTTGTCCATTTTTTCAAAATTATCCCAAAATAATCTAGACTAATTTCTCAAGGCTTGTTGCTAAAATTCAACTAAATTCCCAAGTTTAAAGCTAAATTTTAAAACTAAACTAAGCCTTTTGCAAATCCAAATTCCCCTTTTTTGTTGTTGAAATTGAGCCAAATTCCCCTTTTGTAAAGGGGTGTTGTAAAGAGGTGTGGTATTTTCCCAAAAAAATGCAAAACTAATTTTCCAAATTTCCCACTTCCCAAAAATAAAAAAATTTTAAACGACAACTTTTCCCTATTATTAAGAGATAAATAAAATTTGACAACTCTCTCTGAGCTATAGTGAAATAGTTCCAAAAAATGTGTGGTTTCTAATGAAATTTCAAAATCAACACGGCGACACTTGCGAAATCAAAGGCAATGGTACTATCCAAGTAGATTGCGGATTTTTCATTATTATCATGGAGGTAATTTGCATAGACTCCAAAGTAGTTATCGTTAAAGATCCAAAAATAGACGAAACTTACACGGCTACAGAAATGCAAATTGTAAAAATTCCCTAACCTTCAAAAAACAAAGTCTGAAACTATTTTTAACCTAAAAAATTAAATTTAGTTTCTTGAGAAATCCGATTTCTCCTTTGTTCGTTCCAAGATTCTCAGCCTAAAGCTGGGTTTTTTGTTTTGTGGTTTTTTATTCAAAATTTTCAAAGCGATATTCAAATTCACTTATCAAAGCCGTGACTGATTTTGGCACCCATCAGGTTATCAAAACTCGCTAAGTGTTTTATCCAAGCCATTTGTACCATTCCAGTGGCTCCGTTGCGGTGTTTGCTGATCAGAACTTCGGCGATATTTTCTTTTTCTCTTCTTAGTTTTTCATCCATTTTTTCGTATTTTTCCCGATTATAAACTGCGTCTCGGTAGATAAAAAGGACAATATCAGCGTCTTGCTCGATACTGCCACTTTCCCGAAGATCCGAGAGCATTGGTCGTTTGTCGTCACGATTTTCGAGGTTGCGGGACAGCTGTGAAAGGGCGAGGATTGGCACATTTAGCTCTTTGGCGAGGATTTTGAGACTGCGGGAAATGTCCGAAACTTCTTGAGTGCGGTTGCCTTGATATGCCCGTTCATTTTTGCCAGACATCAACTGCAAATAATCCACGACAATCAAGCCGATATTTTGCCGAGCTTTGAGACGCCTCGCTTTGGAGCGGAGTTCGAGAATGTTTAGACTTGCCGAATCATCAATCCAAATCGGGTATTCCGCCAAATTTCCAATCGCCTCTCCAATTTTAGCAAAACCTTCGTTTTTTTTGTCTTCAGATAGCTCTCCACGGCGAATTTTACCAAAGTCAATCTCCGAAACTCTTGCCAAAAGTCTTTCACAAATCTGCTCAGCACTCATTTCCAAGCTAAAAAACGCGACTCCCGTGCCTGACTTGGAGATTCTCCTTGTGATTTCGAGTGCCAGGGCAGTTTTGCCCATGCTCGGACGAGCTGCCAGAATTATCAGATCAGAATTTTGAAAACCTCCCAAAATCTTGTCCATATCCAAAAGTCCAGTTTTGAGCCCACGTCCTACCTCTTCGTTTTCACTCAACATTGATATCGTGTCAAAGTTTGGGCCCAATAATTCACTAATTTTGACAAAATATTTATCCAGATTATCAAGAGAAGCCTCGTAAAGTCGCTTTTGAGCTTTGTCCAAAATGTTGTTTGCGGTCTCCTGATCGTCAAAACCCATTTGCTTGATTTCCTCACCAACCGAAATCACAGACCTCAGAAGATATTTTTCCTTTATAAGTTTCGCCGCAGTTTTGGTGCTCGCGAGCAGACTACTTTTGGCAGCCAAAGTTAGAATGTATTTTTGATTCAAAGTCTCAGTTTCTTCGCGATTTTCCCGCTGCAATTCCTGCACAAGGTGAACCGTGTCAATTTCCAAGCCCTGATTCCAAAGAGCGATCATCGCCGCAAAAACTTTTTGGTGGTTAAAATCAAAAAAATACTCAACTTTGAGAATCCCAACCAAATCGTCCAAAACTTCGCGAGAGTGATTCCCACTGACCAAAATACTCCCAAGGAGTGCCATTTCCGCCTCCAAATCATGTGGAAGTTTGAGATTACTCGGAGAATTGTCAATTTTTGGGTAGGGTTTTTTAGTCAATTTGAGAATTTTTAAATTGGGAAAAGTTTTTGGTTTTTGACTTTGGTTTCAAATTTTCACTACTTTCAAACTTCTGAATTTTTAACAAATCTTCCGATTTACAAGTTTTGGGTTTCCATTTTCTACGAATCTTTTTTTAGTTTAGTTTTTGATTTTTTAAATTTTTTTTCCAAGATTTGTTTTTTATTTTTTTTGAAAAGCTAATTGAACAGTTTTGACAACAAAAAGATAATAGTTTCATTTCCAAATTCTGTCAAAAGAAAATTCCAAGATAAAATTCTCAGAATCTAAATCTGTCTTTATCCGAAAATTTAAGCAAAATTCCAAACTGAAAATAAACTTCAACAATTTTTTTGTAGAAATAATAAACATTTTTCGGAATTTTTGACAAAGCCAATTTTTTGTGCTACAATTATTTTGTAAATTATTTTTACAACTTTTTATTAATCAACATCATTTTTTATGTCTCAACATCAAATTAAACAATCACAAACTCAACCAACTTCTGCAGACAATTCAATACAAAAAACGGGGGGGTAGAAATTACAGATAGAATACAAACGCTTCGCAGTCAGATTAAAACCTTATCATCACAGCCCAAAAATCCGTCAGTTGAAAAAGCTATTCAAAAATTGACAAATCAAATTCAAAAATTGACAAATCAAGAATCAGTTAAAAATAATACTTCTGACGAAACTGAAAATTCAAATCCTTCGCAAACCTTTAGACAAAAACTCGAAGAACTAAAAAAATCAGCCCTAAAAATAGCTCAAGAAATCACTGATGGTTTAAAAATTGAAAATAATCAAATAACTCCACTTGGTGAAATTATAAATCCATCACAATTAACAAAATTAGCTGAAAAATTTCCAAGAAAATCTAAATTCTAAAAAATATTTATAAAATAAAATAAAACTATAATTATGATTTTTAATCTCAACATTGTTTGGGATTTTTTTATTCCAAAAATGAAAACTACAAACTTTGAAAAAATGAAACTTGGGAAAGCTGTTTTTGACAAAAATTCGCTTGGAATTAGTCTGAAACTGGTTTGGATTTTAGCGAAAAATAAAAAAAACAAAAGTGAAATTGCAAGTATTTCAAAATCTGAAATTGACAAAAATTGACAAAAAAAACCGTCCCGTCAAAACTAAAAAATGTCAGAAAATAAATCTAAAGCAGAAAATGAAAAAAGACTGTTAGAAAATCCTAATTTGGACAAAAACTCAAATTTACAGAATTTACACAATTTAGAAAGTTTAGAAAAAAAGTCGTATTTTGAGAAATCATTTGGAGAATTTTTAAAGCAACAATTTAGAGAATTTTGGCAAGTTTTGATTTCATTTTGGCAAGGTTTGCAAATTTTTCCTTCTAGAATTTTCTTAGTTTTCTTGATTTTTTTGGTTTTGGTGAATTGTTTTTTGAATTTGGCAACGCGAAATAATTCTGAAAAAGTGGAAAAAGTGATTTCTTTGCGAATTTTGTCAAGCTCGATGGACAGTTTTGGGATTTTTGAATACACCGTTTTGGCCGATAAATTGCTTTGGAAAGCCAGTTTTGCCTCCAAAGTTCTCAGTGTCGGAAACGAATTCAAAGTTAGGACTGAAATGGAAAATTTGGTTTGGGAAAATTCTGGTCAAAAATTTGCTAACTATGATTTGAGTCTTGGAATCAACGGCAATATCAAGATTTTGGAAGTTTTGTCAAAGTCAAATTGTGATTTGGAGTGTGGTTTTTGGCAGCAACTTTCTTGGAATAAATTCAATTTGCAGAACTTTTATCAAAAAACGATTTGCGACACTTTTGGCAAAGTTAATCAGTTTTTGTCCGGCAATCAATGCGGTAATGTTTTTGGTTTGACGAACGGACTGATTCTTGGCGGCACCGACAAGTTTGACTCCAAAATGAGGCAGAATTTTCGCACTTTAGGGCTTTCTCACCTTGTCGCAGTTTCCGGTTTTCAGGTGGTTTTACTGATTTCTTTTTTGGAAATTTTTTGGAACAAAATCAGGCTAAATCGTCTTTGGAAATTGGTTTTTAGTTTTTTGGCAATTTTATTTTTGGTGCTGATAGTTGGGCCGCAGCCGCCAGTTCTCCGCTCAGGAATAAGTCTAGTTCTCGCTCAAACCGTCCTTTTACTGCTGGGCAAAAAAATAAGTTCTCTAAGATGTCTCATTTTTAGTGCTTTGATAATGCTCATTTTCAACCCATTTTACCTAATTTCAGTTTCATTTCAGCTTTCATTTTTGGCAAGTATTGGCCTAGTTCTCGGTTTTGGCGGCGAAACTTTGGCAGATTTATTCACCAAATTACCTGAAGATTATCCACAAAACCCCACAAAAAACCCAGATTTCCAAACTTCAAATTCCACCGATTTTAATTCCAGCGAAAAGCATAAAAACAAAACTTTAACTGAAAAATCTCAAGAAAACTCCCAAAATAATTCGCCAAATTTAGAACAAAAACCAGCTGAAATTCCCAAAATAAGCTCGGATATTTCAAATTCCAATTTAAATTTGAATAAACCTGAGCAAAATCTTTCACAAAATTTCAATCTTCAAATTCCAAGCTTTCACCAAAATTCCACTCAAAATGAAAAACTTCAAGATGATAAAATTCAAAATGGTTTTCAATTTTCCAAAGTTTCAAGTTTTGTGAGCGAGTTATTTTGGGCGACAACCAACAGTTTTATTTTTACATTGCCAATTATTATCAATCTTTCTGGGCAAATCTCACCGCTGGCTATTTTGACCAATTTGCTAATTGTGCCGATTATTCCGATTTTGACTTATCTCAATTTGCTCGGAATTTTGCCTTTGGTGGGAATTTTCCCAATTTTTGTGGCGAGTTTTCTCCAAAGTTTATTGATTTTACTGATTAACGATTTGGCAAATCTTGGAATTACTTGGCGAATTTCAGCTTTTTCTGGCTTAGAATTGATACTTTATTACACCACCCTGATTTTATTTCTCACACTTTTCAAAAAACTGACAAAACGGAAAAAGAGTTAAATTCTAAAAAATTCTCAAAAAATTCATTGACGAATTCCA
>JFJP01039841.1_pt1 | contig 12513 bp, 7 predicted proteins | sample 431651 | NCBI WGS metagenome assembly JFJP01 (sample SAMN02602958, study PRJNA72255) | Microbial mat metagenome, whole genome shotgun sequencing project. | biome: fresh water; feature: sink hole; material: water; isolation source: purple microbial (photo- and chemosynthetic) mats found in... | reverse complement strand
TTTATTTTGCCGGAATATAAATAAGCTAAAGCCAGCTTCGAATTAATGATAATTTCGGTAGGGTCGGCTTTTAAGCCTTTATTTGCAACTTCTATAGCGTTTTCATATTCCTCCGAATCAATATAAATATCGCAAATTTTGTAGTAAAGTTTTGCAATCCTAATATCGTAAAGTCGGCTTGGTGCGTTTTTATTTGCCGCATTGTACAAACTCAGGGCCGTAGTTAAGTAGCCGGTTTCATCTTTTACCGAATTGGCGTTTTCGGCTTTTTGAACATAGTAATTTGCAGCCAAAATAAGTTCATTCAGTTGGTTTGTACTTAACAAATCCTGAAAGGAAATAATACCGAAATCTATTTTTTGTTCAAATGAAAGTTCGTCGTGCGGAACCGAAGTATACGTTTGTTTGGTGTCTTGTTTTAAACTTCTGAATCGTATTTCGTTTTCTGTTAGCGAAATAAGCAAGTTGTTTTTTGCCGAAAAAGCTAAGTTTAGTATTTTCTCGTGGCTGTCGGTATAAGTTTTAAGCAATTCGCCTTGGGTCGATAACAAATGGATAGTGCCCAATTCGGAAGCAGTTGCCAGTAAAAAAGGTTCGTTGCGCGAGGCTGCTATAGCCGAAATATTGGCTGCGTGGGTTGGTATATAATTTTTAATTTTCCCTTTTAAATCCCAAATATAGGCATGGTCGTCGTTTGAGCCGGTAATAACCGATTGCCGTTTATGAGCAAAAATGGCAAGCGTTACGTTGTCTTTATGTCCTCGAAATTTTGTAATCGATTTGCCTGAAATATCCACTAATCTGGCACCGTTATCGTTGGTAAAAATGCTTCCGAATGAATAAAGAAACGAAGTTGCATCGGAGTTAAAAGTAAGGCTGTTTATGGAGGTATTTGGTTCGCGAAATTGTACCGAATTTTTGGTTTTTAGGTCGAAAAGGGTAATGGTTTCGTTGCCCGTGCTGACCAATAGCAATTTTTTATTTTTGTGCACGCTAAGTGTACGCACCGAATTGCCAAGTTGGGTAATAAAAAAGGGCATTGGTTGTCCTGTTTCATATACATGAACGGTACCGTTTTCGAAACCTACTGCCAAATAGGTACCGTCGGGGTTGGTTGCCAATGCAGTAATTTCCGACTGAATGGTTTTGTATGTATTAATTTGCTTGCCCGATTGCGAAAAAAGTAGAATCGTGCCATTTTTTTGTGCTACAAAAACCGAATCGAAAAATAAGGTAGCTGCCATTTTAGTGAAAGAACTTTTTTCAGCCTTTATTACCGTTAGTTTAGTATCGGCTAGTTCCCAGGTTTTAATACCGTCGTCGTCGGCAAACGAAATAAGTTTGAGCGGTTTGTTTTGCAAAACGTTTACAAACGGTTTGTTCGTATGCCCTTTTAGCGTATGTTGAAGGTTGCCTTGCAAATCCCATATTCGAATAGAATTATCGTAACTTGAAGAGTATACACTGTTGCTTTCGGGCAAAAAGCCCACTTTATATACTAATTCGGTGTGTCCGGAAAAGGTGGCGGTAAGCTTACCGGTTATTTCGCGAACTTCAAAATCTTTGTCGTCGGTTGCAGCAACAAGGTATTTATCGTCGGGCGAAAATTCGACATCCTTTACTGCCGAATTTTTACGCGGGAAGAGGTTGTATATTTTGCCGTTAATGGTCCAAATTTTATACGTTTGGTCGGTTGAAGCCGAAGCTATCATTTTTTCGTTGTTCGAAAAACAAACATCGGTAATGGCGCGTGTGTGTCCAATAAACGGTTGCACCGCTTCACCTGCGCTGTTCCACAGAATAATGGTATTGTCCCACGAACCGGACACCAACCAATTGCCCGACTTTGAGTATGCCAATGCACTAATATTGGCGTTGTGCTTTTTAAGCTGTTGAATTTCTTTTAGTTGAGCATCGAAAATACGAATCATATTGTCGTCGGTGGCAATGGCCAGTTTGCTGCCATTTGGCGCAAAAGCAAGTGCAGTAGCATTGTAGGGGCGCAACGAAATGGTGTCGGTAACTTTTCCTTCGGAATCTAAGATAAGTACCGTTTTAGTATTGCTGAGCGGAACAACAGCCAGTTTGCCTGAATCGGTTGACGATAAGTGGTTTACGCTTTGTTCGTATATGGTAGTATAAAAATTATTTGCGTAATATATTCGGTCAATAACTGCTTTTGCGGCGGTACTGCTGTCGGCTTCAATGGCAGCAATGCTTATGGCAAATGCCTTGGTTGGGTCGTTTTTTTCAATTTCTTTGGCTAAAATTTGTAAGTTGTTCGACTTGGCAATTTGGTAATTCCTATTCGATTCTTTATGAGCCGATTCGGCTAAATTTTTTTGCTTTAGCGAATTAATACCAAAAATAACCGAAAGTACAAACAATACCGAAATTCCGGAAAGTAGCGCACGTAAAATTTGCACATTGCGTTTTTTTCGTCGGGCTTCTTTTTCAAGTTGCAACTTACTTTCGTTTATGTGCCTAATTTGCTGTTCCGAAGGTTTGGGTTTTTTATCTTCGGCAATAGCTTTTTGAAGCCATTGTTCGGCAAGTTGAAACTCGGTTCCGCGCAGCAAATATTCTTGTTTTTGCTGAAATTGCGACCAAGTATTTGCTTTTTGCAGCCAAAGTGTGTGCGAATGCAAATAATCGCGGTCAAGGTTCAGCAATCGGATAAGTTCTATAATTGCACTTTTAAAATCGGAATTTGCCGAGGTAAAATCTATTTCGGCAGTTGCTGCTTGTTTAATTTCGGTAGGTACTTCTTTGTAATTTAATACAATAATTCGTTTATTTAATTGAACCGCTTGTTCAACCAAGGTCAGAATTTCGGAAGCATTGGCGCGATTGGAACCTACGATAACAATATTGTCCGAAGCTTCCATGCCTTCCATGGTTTCTTTATATTTTATTTCTTCGGAATTGTTATTGTCTATATTTTCTTTTTCTACCCAAACCGATTTGTCGAATTTTCGCAATTCGTCAATTATTTTCGACGAAAAATCCAATGCATCGCTTGCATGAATAATAAATATTTCGAAGTTATTTGCCTCGACTATGGCGTTTTTACTCGCATTTATAAATTCCGAGTGCAATTCAACCGGTAAGTTTGTTTGTCGTTTGCTTGCCGAATTAAGCCAATTTTCGGCAACTTCCAATTCGAAATTTTTTAGTAATAATGCCGCATTTCGGTTTTGTTTATTCCACCGAATTGCACGAGTTAAATTTTTGGTATGAAGTTGTATAAAGGCATAATCTGTAAGAATTTCGGCATAAAGACGTCGGTATGCTTTATCAAATTGAATATCGTCGGTAGCTTGAAATCTTATAGGCTTCAATTTTTTTATTTCCGACGGAATTTCGGATTGGGTAAGTTTTTCTAATTCAACCGGAATAATTTTTTTGTTGAAACTTATAGCCAATTTAAGTTCCGCCATTCTTTTCTCCGAATTAACGGTAGCTTTGGTAAGGAAAAACAGAAACACATTGCATTGTTCAATTCCGGTGGCAATGGTATCGTCGGTTGCGCCGGAAAGTGTGGTATCGGTAATTCTTATCCAAGTAGTTACGGCATTAAGTTGGCAGTTTTTGTGTATTTTGTACGGAACAGAATTGGTTGTCGTTTCGTCGTTTAGTGCGGAGTCATCCTCTTCGCCATAACAGAAAAACACTTCGCCCGAGTGCAATTCGGCATTTTCCTTCGATTCGCAAATAAAATCGGCATGAAATTCCGAAGGTCGGCACGAGGTGTTGTCGGTGGCGCTAAATTCGGTTCTAAGCCATTGCTCCGCTTTCATTCGTTCATCGTCAAATAACAGCAACGAAGTATTGTTCGGGTTTTTACTCCATTTAAGTGCTTTGGAAAGTAAATTGGTGTGCGTATGAACGTATTCTTTATGCGAATTAAGAATAATAAATAATTGTTTGTACGACTGAGTTATATCGGTTTTTGCGTCAAAATAAATCCAGTTAAGTTTTTCAACTACCGGGTGCATTTGTTTTATTTCGGTATCGGAAGGTAAAACATGCAAAAGCGGAATAATTCTTTTTCCATAGCGTACCGCAGTGTTTATTTCGCTTAAGCAATATTCCGAAAGCACGGAGTGCGGCGAAATAATGAAAATAAAATTGTCGGCAATTTCAATACCGTGGTCTATTTGCTCCCTAAAATCGACTCCGGGCGGAATATCCTCCATATCAAACCACACATCGAACTTTTCTTTAATCAGTTCTTTGTGCAAATTGGCGGCAAACTCTTTGCTGTGTCGTCTTCCGTACGAAATAAACGCGGTATTCATATTGCTTCCTCGGTTAGTTCTTTTGTGTCTTCTTCGGGCAAATTATTAAAAAATTCGGCCGTGCTTGCTAAGCTGTCAAAAAATAAGGCTCCGTTGTTAATTACCATTCTTCCAACGCTTTTGAGCGATTTAACTTGGTGTTGGTTAAAAATTTCTTCTTCGTCTTCAATTAAAAAGCAAAAAACAGTTTTTTCGGGTCGTTTGTTCGAATCGTCGACTAATTCGGCTATTGCATAAAAGCCGAGCATTTTTGGAGTAATTACATACAAACAATAATCGCTGTTTTCGCGTTCAAACAGTTCACGTTGGTAAGCCTCTTCGTTCCAATCGTCGACAACCGGATTAAAATATTGAATGTTCAATAATTCAATCAGTTGGTTTCGCCATTTCGAACCGTTCACTGTGCCGCCAAGAAAAACTTTCTTCATGGATAAAATCGTTTTATTTTTGTATAACGAAAAATAGTTCGTTACTTTTTCTTTAAATATTCAAATGCTTTATCAATATCCGGATGCTCATTTCCTTCGTATTCAAATGCTTTCAGGTCGCCAATAAAAATTTCGCGCAACAAATAATTCGAATTATACGGTACATTTTTGAACTTTTCATAAATTTTTTCGGCTTCCGAATACCGGTTGTTTAAAATAAGTGCAACTGCCAAATTTCGGTAAGCATTATAATTCAAACTATCGGCTGCAATTATTTCGTTCAGTTTAATAATTGCCGCATCGTATTCTTTATTCAGAATTTCGTACCATATTATTTCGGTAATTTGTTCGTTTTTAGGTTTTGTAGCCAAAATTTGGGTTATCATTTTGTCTATTTCCTTTTCGTATTTGTTCGATGCGGTTTCTTTGTTATAAGCTACATAACAAGCTTTTGCTTCTTTTAAATTTGCAAGCGAAGGGTCTATTTTTATAAGTTTTTCCATTAGCGCTACCGAGTTGCCCAGCCATAATTCTTTATTGGTGGTAAGGTTGTCGTTTTCGCCTAAATTTCTGTAATGAATTGCGGCATAAAATAATTTATCGGTTTGGTCCGATGCCAAGCACTCTTCAAAATCGGTAAGTCCGAATTCAATTTTTTGCTCAATGGTATATTCTTGTTTTCTGTAATAAGCTATAAGTTCTTGCTTTTGCGGTTTAATTTTCTGAATGGTAATGGTTTTATCCGAACCGGCAGTTAAAATCGTTTTGTTATCGTTCGAAAAATTGGCCTGCCAAATAAGTCCGGTATGTCCGCGGAATGTTTGTAATGCATCGCCTTTTAAATTCCAAAGCATTGCAGTAAAATCTTCCGACGCCGAAAGTATCAACGAGTCATTTTTTGAGAATTTGAGCGAATTTACCGGTTTGGTATGTCCGGTAAGCACTTGCATTCGAGTACCGGTTGTGCTATAAAGCACAATTTCGTTGGTTAAAGTTGCCATAGCGCAATACAACCCATTGTGCGAAATAGCAACTGCAGTAACCGGAACTTTGTTGTAAGCAAAAGTTTGCAGTATTTTTCCACCGAAATCGGTAAGTAGCGCATGCTTGTCGTCGGAGCCCGATAGAATTGTTTTATTATCGGGCGAAACAGAAACCGACCAAATGGCACTTTTGTGGGCATTAATTTCGCTTTTAACAGTACCGTTAAGGTTCCAGATTTTAATTGAAGCGTCGTTTCCGCCCGAAACAATGTATTTGTTGTCGGGTGTAAAAGTGCAGGTATAAACCGGACCAACATGCCCGGTAAACGTAGTTATTGCACCGGTGTTCAGCTCCCAAAGTTTTATCGTTCCGTCGTTGGAGCAGCTGAGTAATTTTGTACCATCGTTGGAATATTGCAAGGTATTTATTCGAGCCATGTGCCCCGAATATACGCGAAGTTCTTTCCCTTCTAAATTAAAAATTTTAATCGATTTATCGGCTGATGCTGAGGCTATTCTTGTGCCGTCGGGTGAATAAGCCGCCGAGGTTACTGTGCTTTCGTGTGCTTTAAAAGCAAAAGGTAAATCGTAGCCAATTTCCCAACTTCGCATGGTTTTATCTTTCGAAATGCTTATAATAATGGAAGTTCCGGGTAAAATGGCTGCATCAAGCACATAATTCGAATGCCCTTTTAGGGTACTGAGCAAATTCCCTTCAATGTTCCATATTTTAATGGTTTCGTCGTCGGAGGCGGTTAAAAATTTTGTACCGTCGGCAAAAAATTGCACGGCTCTTATGTAGTCGGAATGTGCTTTTTCGTTTAATATAACTTCACCGTTCAGTTTACGTAATTGATAGGTATTGTCAAACGAACCGCTCAGAATCATTTGTCCGTTAGGACTAAAGTCGAAATCGGAAATTACCGCATCGTATGTGAGTTTATGTTTTAGCTCGCCACTTAAATTATGTATTAAAATGGTTCCATCGAACGACGAACCGGCAATGTATTGACCATCGGGGCTAAAGCGAATTTTGGTAATGCTTTTTTCGTGTGCATTTATGTCGAAAACCGGTTTTCCTTCTAAATTCCAAATTTTAATGGTTTGGTCGAGCGATGCGGTTGCAACAAATTTGCCGTTGGGCGAAAAAATAACTGAAGTTATGCTGTTGTTGTGCCCGTTTAATTGAATAAGTGCTTCGCCGTTGCTGTGCCATACAATGGCAGTTTGGTCGGCAGAACCGGTAACAAAGTAGTTTCCGTTGGGCGAAAAACAGATGTCGTTTACGGCACGTTTGTGCGCTTCGAGGGTTTTAATGCTTTTGCCGTTGTTGTCGAATAGCAGAATTCGGTTTTCTTCGGTTCCGGCAACAATTAATTTGCCGTTTGGCGAAACCGCTAAACTTTTAAACTCGCCTTGTTGTTTGTTCAGAATAGAGTAAAAAATATTTTCCGAATACAGTTTGTTTATCAGGTTCATAGCAGCTTGCGAGTTGTTATGGTCTAAGGCTTCAATGGCCAATTTGAACGCTGCTGTTGGGTCGGTGTTTTTTATCGCTTCTGCTTTATAAATTAAGTTGTCGGATTTTACCGAATTGTATTTCAAACTCAGTAACTCGTTTGACGAATTTAAGTTGTAAGTTATAAATGCCGAAAGGCCTGCTATAACAAGGCTTATTAGTGAAACAAAAATGAAAACAATGGCAATTGGTTTCCATTTAGTTTTTACCGGTTTTGGGTCGTTGGCTTGCAATTCTCTTTTCCGGCTTTCTTGTATAAGCGGTATCATAAAATCGAAAGTCGTATTCCCGTTTTTTCGATATTTTGGGTAGCGTTCTTTAAGCCATAGTAGCGCAACCGATAATTCTTCGCCTTTGAATAAGCGGTTTTTGTCGGAAGTGGTATTAAATTCTTCGGTTATTTCGTTTTCAAATTTAAACAATTGCTCTTCGGTGGTAATTGTTTGCAAAAGCTTGTCGTATATTACTGCCGATGCTGCACCGTTAAATGAAACGTATATTAGTTTGTTTTCGAAACTGACTTGAAATAATTTCTTTTCGGTAAAAGCTTTAATTAAGGCATTTAAATCGTCTTCTTGCAGCCCGCTTTCCAAGGCTAAATCCGACACCGATTTGCGTAACGAAATAATGCATTGGTTGTGCTTTTTAACCAAGCACGCCAAGCAATTTAGTATAGCTGTTTCGCTTAATTGTTCTTTGAGTTGTAAAACGATAGCTTCAAAATTCCGTTCAATAAGTTCGTTGGCTGCACCAATTTCTTCGTAGTGTTTTATTTCAATTTCTTGGGTTGGCTTGTGGTTGCGTTCCCAATGTTTAAATACTTCGTGTATTGAATATTGCACTCTGCTTAGCGGCATTTGCAACTCATTAATGTCGTTGGCAATACGGCTAAGTAAATTCGACGAAATTTTAACCCCGGTAAGCATTAGCGGACCTTCAACCGTCTTTTTTATTTCCTCGCGCGAAAGTGCTCGAAGCAACACCTTACTTTTTTTAATTTGTTCGCCTAAGGCTTTAATTTGAAGTGCTTGCGGCAAACTTTCCGAGTCGAGCGCTATAAGCACATAATATCGGCTTTTTTTCTGTTCCGAAATATCGGCAAGCAAGGAATAAAAGTGGTTGTAATCGTCGATAGTTTTTTTGTTTTTGAGCGATTCAAAATAATAACCGTGATGAAAATCGTCGATTATAAATAAAACATTTTGTTCGCTTTCGCCAATTTGCTGCTGCAAATGATTGGTTAAACTTTGCGAACTTCGCAATAAAGAAGCTTCAGTAATCGATTCCAGATTTCTTGAATCGACTGCCAAATCGGAAGAACCAAAATTGTTTAGTAATGCCGAAGCCAGCGCTGTTAGCGGCGAAGCGCCGGGAGTAATTCGAATAACTTTCCAGTCGGAACCTGCCGAAACTAAATCACCCTTATACAGCGCCGGAACGATGCCTGCATTAATAAGCGAACTTTTGCCCGAACCCAATGCGCCGGCTATGGTTAAAAACTTGTACTGCTTTAACATAGCAAGCGATTCCGAAATGTCGTTTTCGCGTGCAAAAAACAAGTATTCCTCACTTTCGTTAAAAGCTCTTATTCCGGGAAATGGATTGAACCGTAAATTATTTGCCATTTTTTACTTCGGTTTCCGATGTTTGACTGAAAAAAAGCAAATATAACGATTAATTGTTAATTGTAGGTAATAAAATGCCGGAATTTAAAAATGAATGCCGGTTATAGTGTAAAGTAGAGCGTTAATTTTCAATAAAAAAGGAGGCTAAACGAAATGTTTTTTTTGAAAATGAATTGAAATATAGGCTGAATTATTGAAAAAGATGACTGTTTTTAACAGGTTTTCAAATTTGCATCTTTTTGTCGTTAGCTGAGGTTGTAATCAGTGCAATAACCGATTTTTCATAATTTTCGCGCCGACAAACAACCGTTTGCAAATGACGAATAACCGCTTGCAGACGACAGAAAGCAGCTTAATTATTGAAGTTAATGCGAGGTTGCTTTTAACTTTGCTTGGAATAAATCGTAGAAATAATTAATTCGTTTTTATTATGAAACAAGCAGCATTGATTTTTATACTTATTGGTATGTTGAATGCTTTTACGGCAAAAGCACAAGTTGAAGAAACTCAAGTTAAATCGAAACACGCAGTTGGCATTGCTGCCGGTACTTCAACCGGTTATGGCTTATCGTATAGATACATACCAGACAGATTTGGTTTTCAAGTAGCATTTGCACCAATGGTTAGTGACGACCGAACGCTTACCAGTTTTGGTTTTACCTTTATTCATAAAATTATCGAAAAACCAAAATCTTCGCTGTATCTTTATCAAGGAAACCATTGGATGTATTCAAATGAAAAATGGGCTAGAATTTCTAAAAGCTATGCTTATATAAATGGCTTAGGTGTAGGAATTGAGTTCATAATTAATAAAAGCATAAGCTATAACGTAATGGGCGGATTTGCAAGTTACCGTAACAGTTATTCCGATTCTAAAACTTTAAGTTTAAGCGGCGAAACCGGGTTGTTTTATAAATTCTAATTAAAATTTTACAATGAAATTTATAAATGTAGTTTTGTTTTCTGTTACCTTAATGGTGGCATGCGGTTTAAAGGCGCAAAATATCAAAGTACAAAGTGAAAATACCGGAACAAAACATGCAGTAGGCATTGCAGCCGGTTTTTCAACCGGTTACGGTTTGTCGTACCGATTTGTGCCTAAGAAGTTTGGTTTTCAATTGGCATTTGCCCCTTATACTTCAGAACTGAATTCGCTTTATAGTTTCGGCGGTACTTTACTTTATAAGGTAATTGAAAAGGAGAAATCTTCGCTGTTTATTTACCAAGGAAACCATTTACTTTATACCAAATTTCCCGGTGATAAGACAAAATATTATGAATATGTAAACGGTATAGGTATTGGAATAGAATTTATTTTTGCAAAAAATATTAGTTTTAACTTAATGGGTGGTTTTGCAAATTATAGCGAAAGTTATAGCCATGCAAACGTAGTTAGTTTAACTGCCGAAACCGGTTTGTTTTATAAATTCTAAAGGTTGAAAGTATGAAGAAATCAATATTAGCATATGTTGTATTTGCGATAATAAGCGCAAACCAAATAGCTGCGCAAGACCAAACGATAAAAAAGGATAATTTCGAAACTAAACATTCAATCGGGTTTGGTGCAGGTTATTCAACGGGTGTGGGTATCTCGTATCGGTATGTGCCAAAGCGATTTGGCGCACAAATAACTTTCGGTTTATATGTAAGCGAAAAGCAAGAAAACTATTCGAACGGTTTTTCATTGCTTTATAAACTTAAGTCGACCAATAAAAGCACCCTGTTTTTATATCAGGGCAACCATGTTGTTATTAACAGATATTTTGGATTTGGCGATCCTACAGGTTATACATACATGCACAGTTTAGGAATTGGCATTGAAATTAATTTGCTGCGCGATATTGGCTTTAATATAATGAGCGGCTTTTTGCGTCAAAGTGATGGAAGAGGCAGTAAACCCAATTTTGGTCCGACGTTAGATTTGGGTTTGTATTACAAATTTTAAATCGAAAAATTGCTATGATTAGGTTAAACCTTTAATCATAGCAATTTTTTCCATATCGCTTTTTTACTCTATGGTCTGCAATGCTTCGTACTTAGCAATTGCAACGTTTTTTTTAACAGCCGAAAGTGTTGCCAACGCTTCAATAAGCGGAAATTGTTTAAAAACTTGTACTTCGTTTTCCGATTCCAATAAATTGAATTTTAAACTATTAGTTGAAATAATTTTGTCAATTTCTTGGGGCGGAATAGCACGAACAGCGTTTCGGTAGTTCTGTAGAAGTTGAAGCAACTTTTCGTAATTTCCGGCGGTTTCCAACACCGTTCGGCACGCTTTTTTATCGTCTTTTAAGCTGAAATCGTTGAGGGTTACTTCGCCTGAATTTGAATTTTTTATCATATCAAGCATAAGTTGGTCAATAAACGAGTTCAATTCGTTGGAAGCATTTTTTAAAGTTTGCGCTTTTTGTTTTTTTTCTTCGGAAGCGGCATCAAAAATTGAATCGCTTTTTTCGCTTACTAAACTGTAAACCTGTAGGTTGGTTCTGTATTCGCTGTCGTAACGGTCTATTGCGGTTTTTGAAATATTGACTGCCGAAAGAGAAAATAACGACGAAAGTCCGATTCCTATTAAAATAATCAGGAAAATAAAATTAGTTTTTGTTTCATTTGCCTTGCGAAAAATGCTTACAAGGTAAGTTGGCAGAAACACTACCGCCAGCGAAATAGGCCCGTAAAAGAGCAACACATTTGCAAACGGCCAATGCATAACTTTAAACAACGGACCAAGCAGCAAAAACGCCAAGGTTATGTACCCGATAATAAAAAGCAGAACATTTTTCTTTGTTTCCTGCTCTTTGTACGAAGTTATAAAAAACAAAGGCAAGAACACCAGCGCAACAAGCAACATGCCTAAAACCATAAGAATTCCGGCGCCCGGCCAGTGGTTTATTTTAAAAAACACACCGGAAACTAAAACAAGTGTTCCGAAGAAACCTGTAAAAAACATTGATTTTTTCATTTTTTGAAATTTTAAATCGGTTGATAAAATGGTTTGATGTTGCAGGTTCTTAAACGTATCGTTTTCGAGCGAATTGATAAAGTCGTGGTAAGCCGTTACAAAAGGTACACCTTTTTGCAGCGCCGGTTCAAGGGTGCAACAAATATGGTCAACCATTTCGTCCAACAGCATTTCCAAACTTATACCTTTTTGCCTTACATCGTTGTATATAAAATCGATGTCTTCGTCGGTAAGTGCATTCATGACAATGACAAGTTGGGTGAAGGATTTAAAATGTAATTCATTACCTTAATAAACTCGGCAAATTCATCCATTTTTACTTTTGCCCAACTGTCGCCTTGAGTCGTAAGTTTATAGTATATCCGAACTCGTTTGCCTATGTTTACGGTTTCGGTTTCAACATAACCTTCAGCCTCCAATTTGTGCAGTACAGGGTACAAAGCACCAAAAGTCAGTTTTATGTTGCCTTGCGACAACTCTTCTACCTTCTGTGTAATTTCGTAACCGTACAACCGCGAATTTTCCGACAATAATTTTAGTACAATGGTACGTAAAGTTCCTTTTAACAAATCGTTTGAAATCATAACAGCGCTATTTAAAAATTGTAATTACACAACAAAGATATGAAAGATTCTTGTATATTGCAAATTAATATACAAGAATCTTTCATATAAAATGAAAATAATTTTTAATAT
>JFJP01039840.1_pt1 | contig 12514 bp, 13 predicted proteins | sample 431651 | NCBI WGS metagenome assembly JFJP01 (sample SAMN02602958, study PRJNA72255) | Microbial mat metagenome, whole genome shotgun sequencing project. | biome: fresh water; feature: sink hole; material: water; isolation source: purple microbial (photo- and chemosynthetic) mats found in... | reverse complement strand
TAGTAACGAGAAAGTTTATAATTATTCTTATTTAATATAATTAAAAATTATTTTTATCTTTAATTATTAGATTCAATAAAACCTGCTTCTACTAAAACACCGAACATGTCTTGAATTGTCTTTTTCGGATTTTCTGATTTCAAAATAGTTGAGCCGCTAGAAAATCTGGTGACGCCAGCTTCGGCTAATTTTTCCAGGGTTTTAAAATTAACTCCGATATCAATTCCAATTGGAAAAATCGGCTTTAATTGGCGTAATTTCTTAACTTTCTCTAAAACTGCTTCGTCCAAAGAAACTCCATGATAACCAATTCTGTCATTCCCCATAAATTGAACTCCATCAAGTCTATCAATAATTGAATCGAGGGTTTCATTTTTAGTGGCAGGATTTAGCGACATCACAATTTCCACATTAAAGTCATCACGCAATTTAAAAAACTTTTCTAATTCATCAGTATCTAAATCAGCTTTGTAATTTGGGTCGCTCGCAATTTCGGTATACTTTTCCAGAGTCATTTCATTTGTAAAATTTTTATCAAATGATTCGATGTGCCCAATTAATCTAGAAGCTCCGGCCATAATCCATTTTATAGCCTCACCAACTTGATCCATCACCATCAAGTCAATTTCAAAATTAGCTTGGTCCCAGAACGGTAAGCCAATTTCCCCCTTTATCAAATTATCCCAAACTTCTGAATCACGCCGATTGTACGGCCAAGTCCTTGTAGAAGCGAACATTCCATCAACCACATCAATTTGAATATATTTAGAAGTGATAGCCTTCCTAACTATATTGATTTCGTTTTCTAAATGAGAAAAGCTTTCCGGCAACAATGCAGGGATAATTTCAATTTTATTTTTTTGTGAATTCTGAATAGACAATTTAATAATTTTGATTATATAAGTTTATTAAAGTTCCATGTTCATTTGATCAATTTTGGCAATTCTTCGAACATGTCTTTCTTCTCCAGAAAATTCTGTTTCCAGCCACAGTTCAACAGCTTCTTTCGCTTCTTCAGGACTTAAAAATCTAGCACCTAAAGAAAGTACATTAGCGTCATTATGAAGTCTCGAAAGAACTATTTCTTCTGGAACAGCCCGATCATTTTCCGGATCATTATCGTTATTTTCAGCTGGGCTAAATTGTCCATTAAAAACCACTGCCCGGATTCCAGGAACACGGTTTGCAACAATCGCTTCGCCCTGACCAGAACCTCCTATAACAATCCCGACACTATCACCATCAATAGCCACATTTTTGGCCACTGGAAAAATAAAATCTGGATAATCGTCTTCTGGATCGTATTCGTAAGCCCCATGATCTTCAACTTCGTAATCCTTCATTTCTAAAAATTTACGAATTTCTTCTTTTAATTTAAAGCCTGCATGATCTGAACCTATGTGGATTTTTAATAAATTTCTCATTTTTATATTATATCAAAAATCTAATAAATAAGAATAATCCCGAATTTCGAGTGCCCGGCAAACTTTCGAAGCCGATGCCCTTATAAGGCTTCTCACGAGAAAGTTGAGGACCAGCAACGACAAAGTTGGTAATCGTTCTTATTTATTATTTTTATTTATTTAGAAATCTTACTTTTAATAATTTCCTCAAGCACCTGCGGGTTAGCTGAGCCCTTAGAAATTTTCATTCCCTGTCCCATCAAGAATTTTAGTGACGCATCTTTTCCGTTTTTGTAATCCGTAACGACTGATTCATTTTCAGCGATAACCTGGTCAGCAATTTTTTCTAGCGCAGCAGAATCAGATTTTTGCAATAAACCTTTTTCTTCGGCTATTTTTTCTGGATCACCTCCTTCTAACGCTAACACCAATAACAAATCTTTCGCTCCACGAGAAGAAATTTTGTTGTCCGCAATCATCTGAATTAAAACGTAGAAATTTTCGGTCGTGATTTTTTCAAAAACCTTTTCTCCTTCATTTTTAATAATTGAAGCCAAATCAGATGATAAATAGTTGGCAGCTAAAATAATGGTTTTAGGGTCGCTGATTTTTTCAATCACTGACTCTAGAATTTGATCATAGCGAATAAATTGCACGAAAAAGTCAGCCTGCCTTTCGGATAGACCAATTTGAATTAGCCGCGCTCTTTTTTCCCATGGTAATTCTGGTAATTCTGCCTTGATTTTTTCTGCATCAAATTCTGGAATTTCAGAAATTTTTAATTTAGGCAAATCTGGTTCTGGAAAATATCGATAATCATCACTAGTTTCTTTAATTCTCTGAGAGAAAGTTTTATTTTTCGCTTCATTCCATCCTCGAGTTTCCTGAATAATTTCTGATCCTCGTTCCTCTTTAAACAATTCAACCATTCGGTTAATTTCAAAATCAATTGCTTTTTCAGCAACTTTGAATGAATTCAGATTTTTCACTTCAACTTTGGTACCTAGGATCAATTTGCCATTTTCATTTTTCAAAGGCATGCCGTTTTCGTCTGCCGGACCAATCGAAATGTTTGCCTCTACTCTCATTTCTCCTTTTTCCATATTTGCATCTGAAATTGCTAAATAACGAAGCAATGTCTGCAGTTCCCGCGCAAAATCCCCGGCTTGCTTTGCACTGTGGATTACAGGTTCAGTCACCAATTCCATCAAAGGCACACCGGCACGATTATAATTAATCAAAGAATAATCCCCCTTATCATGTTGAGATGTTCCAGTATCTTCTTCTAAATGAATTCTAGTAATTTTAACTCCATTAATTTCACCACCAGAAACTAGCGGAAATTTATATTGGGAAATTTGATAACCTTTTGGAATATCTGGATAAAAATAATTTTTCCTGTCCCATTCGGTGAAGTCGGCAATTTTTGCCCCAATAGAATGACCGACTTTCAGAACATGTTTGATAGCTTCTTTATTCAAAGTCGGTAAAGTCCCAGGGTGACCAAGACAAATTGGGCAAACATTGTGATTAGGTTTTTCTTCGTCTGGATCATTGATAGAATCACAGAACATTTTAGTTTTGGTTTTCAATTCTGCATGAATTTCCAAACCAATAGTGGCTACGTAATTAACACCATCAATTGTGGCAACATATTTCATATTTTCATCAGCCGGATTTTTTTCTGTTTGTGTATCTGTGGTCATTTAAATAAATAATTAAATTACTAAACTTGATATCAAATAATAGCTTTTTTAATGGCTATTTTCAAGCCATCACGAATTCGCCTTTTAAAAGATCGGGGCGCGACTTCCCCTCACAGATTTAGAAGGCTGAAGAAATATTGTAAATAGGGATCAAAACTGAAGCCAGCAAAACACCAACACCGACAGCGAGCATAATGATCATAATCGGTTCGATCATTCCAACTAATGTGTCAACGGCATTATTAACTTCACGTCGATAGAATTTTGACAAAGTTCCCAAAATTTCACCAAGGTTACCAGTTTCTTCTCCAACCCTCACCAACTGAATCAAAATATTTGGAAATTCTGGGTGTTTTGAAAAAGCATCTGATAAGGCGCTTCCTCCCTGAACATCAAGCAAACTGTCATTCAAAACTTCTGCATAGACTTCGCTGTTAACTACGTTTCTTGTTAGTTCCAAAGTTTTGATCATAGAAATACCGCTATCAAGCATAGTATTAATATTGTCAGAAATTCTTGCTAGGTATAATTTTTGATACAAATCTCCGATGTACGGTATCATTAATTTGATTTCATCAATTGATTTTTTACCTGATTTAGTTTGATTAAATTTATATAAACTGAAAATTCCGACAACAATTAAAAGTAACAGAAACCAGCCATAATTCACTAGGAAATTAGAAATACCGATCACAAATTTAGTATAAGTTGGAATTTCTTGTCCAGAATCAATTAAAATTCCGGAAATTTTTGGGATAACCATCGTCAACATTAATGCCATTACAGAAATAAAAGTAATCACAATGAAAGCAGGATAGATCAGAGCATTTTTTGCCTTGCTATTGATGGCATAGGCTCTGTCCAAATATTCCGCCAAGTATTTAAAAGTTTCGTCCAATCTTCCGGCTTCTTCTCCGGCCTTAACCATGTTTACATAAAAAGAGTCGAAGATTTTTGGGTGATTATTCAAGGCTAATGAAATAGAACTACCAGCCTGCAACTGTTCTGCAACATCGGCAAGAGCCCTTCCTAACTTTGGGTTATCACTTTCAGTTGAAAGTAATCTAAAAACCTTTAAAGCAGAAACCTGGGATCCGAATAATGTTGATAATTGTTGAGATAGAATAACAATATCTTTTGATTTAACTCTTTCGAAAAAAGTAATATTCGAACTTAGAATAGATCCCCTTCCGTCTGATTCTTTTAGGTCGGAAATTATAAAACCTCGCCTTTGTAATGAACTGATAGCGGCGTCTTTTGTGACAGCAGTAATAGTTCCTTCTTTTTGGCTACCCTGTTGATCTATGGCTTTATATAAAAATAACATAATTTTAAATTAATTTTTGTAACATGTCAGGTCTCGTCGAATGCATAATTGCATTCTCGGCAGTTATTTCTCCCCTCCTCACTAAATCGGCCAAAGTTCTATTCATATCAATCATACCTTGATCAGAACCAGTTTCGATTACAGTGTCTATTTCATGAGTTCTATTTTCTCGAATTAAATTTTGAACAGCATTATTATTAATCAACAACTCGAACGCAGGAACCAATCCACCAGAAATTTTTGGAATCAGTCTTTGTGAGAAAATTCCTATCAAAGATCCTGCTAATTGGACTCTGATTTGGGCTTGTTGATTTGCTGGGAAACTATCGATAATTCTATCAATAGTTTGAGAAGCATTATTGGTGTGCAAAGTGGACAAGACTAAATGACCTGTTTCCGCAGCAGTTACGGCAGCAGCGATTGTGTCAGCCCCTCTCATTTCACCAACCAAAATAACATCGACATCCTGTCGGAATGTTCCATGAAGACCAGTATTGAAATCTTTAGTATCTATTCTAGTTTCTCTCTGATCAATAATAGATTTTTTTTGTTCATAAACATATTCGATCGGGTTTTCAATAGTAATAATATGTTCAGCTCTACTTTGGTTAATTAATTCAATCATTGATGCAAGCGTAGTTGACTTACCTTGTCCCACCGGTCCCACAACCAAGAAGAATCCTTGCTTCTTCCTTGAGAATGCCTCCAAAATTGGAGGTAAATTTAATTCCTCGAAAGTTTTAATATTGTTTGGGATTAAACGCATTACTATACCTGTTCTTTTTTGTTGGACGAAAGCATTGCCTCTGAACCTTAAATGGCCTTCGTGTTCATAAGAAAAATCAAGTTCATTGGTATTTATAAATTCCTCCATGAATTTATCACTAATCATTATTTCTAGCAGGCCGCGAATTTTTTCTGTTGTTAAAATTTCATGATTAACTAATGGAATTAAATCTCCATAAATTCTGATCGTTGGGTAACGTCCTTCAGAAAGGTGAAGGTCAGAACCACCTTGTTTAACTATTTCTTGAACTAATTGATTTAAAAGATTTTGGTAATCCATATGTTTTTTTATTTTTTCTTATTATTAAAAATATCTAGAACTTGCCCTACAACTTCTGATGGCGTAAAGAAAGCTTTGATAATATAATCGTCTATTCCAATTTCCTTTGCTTTGTCTATATCTATTTGCTGACCCTGATTTGATAAAACAATTTTTACAGCCTTTGGTAATAAATTTTGTTTTCTGATTTCAGTAATAAATTCGAGCCCATCCATTTTAGGCATTATTATATCGAACAATAAAATATCAGCTGTCTCACCGTTTTTAATATTCATTAAAGCTTCTTCCGCCCCAGAAACTGCAGATACTTCAAATCCTGAATTTTGGAATTTTCTAGCATACATTTCCAAAAGAAAAGTATCATCGTCCACTAGAATTATTTTTATATTTTTTTTATTTTCTTCCATAAGGATTTTGTATTTAAATTATAACAAATTTTTTAGAAATAAGAACTTTTAAAGTGCATTTATCTCTTCGAAAGGTACCAATTTTTTCATAGCCTTAACAATCGCATCTTCTTTTATTGTAATCATACCTTTTGACCTAACAACTTTAAAAACTTCACTTTCAACAGGATTCTCCAAAATTACTTTTTCTACATCTTTATCCATTTCATACATTTCAAAAACGGCCATTCTACCAGATGTTCCGGTTGGACATGTTGGACTTGGTTTAATTTTCAAAAACTCGTCAGAATAAGGAATATTACTTCTGTATTGTTCAGGTAAATCCTCGAACTGTTTGCGTAGCATTTCTTTAATACTACCCTCGATTTTAATTGGCTCACCTGTGTTTGGACAAATTTTCTTGACCAACCTTTGAGCCATTCCCAATATCAAAGTCGGTGGAATTAAAAAAGGATCAACACCCATGTCAATTAAACGAGGAATAATTCCGGATGCAGTATTGGTGTGAATTGTTGATAAAACTAAATGACCTGTCAAAGCAGCCTGGATCGCCAATTTAGCAGTTTCACCATCACGAATTTCCCCCACCATGATAATGTCAGGGTCCTGTCGAAGAGTAGTTCTTAGACCTGTCGCAAATGTATATCCAATATCAGGTCTTACTTGTGACTGACTAACCCCCTCTACAGAATATTCAACTGGATCTTCAAGTGACAACACATTGTGTTTTTCTTTATCAACTTCTTTTAATAAAGAATACAAAGTAGTAGATTTACCAGAACCTGTCGGACCGGAAATTAAAATCAAACCATAGGGTCTAGTAATCGCTTCTCTTAACAATGCCATATTTCTTTCACTTAAACCAAGTTCGTCAATGTTCTTGATTCCTTTTTGCTGATCCAAAATTCTCATCACCACTTTTTCTCCATAATAGGAAGGAAATGTTGAGACACGGAAATCAACTCGTCGATTATCAATATTGGTAGAGAAACGACCATCCTGTGGTTTTCTTTTTTCATCCAATTTCATTTTAGACAAAATTTTGATTCTGGCGACAACTGCAGAAAGCACTTTTAAAGGTAACAGCAGACTGACTTTCAATGTTCCGTCAACTCGAAACCTTACTCGGACTTTGTCGTACATTGGTTCAATGTGAACGTCAGAAGCGTTCCCTTCGACAGCATAAGTTAAAACAGTCGCGACAATTTTAGTAACTGGCGCATCTTCGATAATTCTAGTATTTTCATCATCCTCTGACTGTTTTGTCTCTAAAATATTTTCTTCTTTTATAAAATCATCTTCATTCAATTCCTCAAGGGCCTGATTAACTTGTCCTGATAGTCCTTTGTAAACTTTTAGAACCTGTTCGAAACCTTCTTGTGAAATTAAAAATATTTTGAATGGGACATCAGTTTTGGAGGATATAAAATTTAAAGCATCTTTAGCTTCTAAATCATCTGGATTAATCATTCCAACTTCTAAAAAACCATCTGTTATGGAAATCGGAGCAAATTTATAATGCCTCGCAGATTCCTCAGGAATATATTGCAAGATTTCAAAAGGAACATTTACATCATTCAAAATTTTTAGTGGGATACCAAGGAATTCACTTTTATTTTGCAAGATTACATTTGGCATTATTCCAATCTTTACGAGAGCAGCCTCTATGTTACCTCCATTTTCAGTAATTAAATCTCTGACTTGCTGAGCAGAAGATTCGTTTAAAATATTTTTTTTTATTAAAAAATTAATGAAATCCATATTTATAAAGTTAAAAAACTAATTTGATAAAGAATCTATCAGTCCAGATAAATCTACATCGTCATCTTCGTCAGCCTGACCATTCAAAGGTGCGAAAGGATTTTTACGGCCCTCATCTTGTGGAGTAATGGCTTTGTCTCTGTCTTCTAGTCTATTTAAGATAGGATGGTTAAAAATACTTTTGTCCAATTTTAACGCATCAACTTCTCTAATTGCTTTACCTATTTCTGCGCCAAGAATTTCTGCTTCTGAAACGCCACCAGTACTTGCTGTTGATGTTAAATAACTACTGCCTGCAGATTGTGAACCTTCACCAAGAAAATAATAGTAACCTGCAAAAGCTCCGATGCAGATGATCGCTACAATAAATATTCCTTTGAATTTGATTAATATGTTCATAGTATTATCTTAGCCAGTAAGTATCTAGGGACACAGTGAAATTATAAATTTGTCCACTTGAACCGCTTGATGTAATGGTGAAATCTCTAATGTCGACTATTCTTAGAGAGTCTTCCAAATCACTCATAAAACTCTTGAAAACAGGATATGATGAAGTGAAATTAAAACTAACATTGATAGTTCCGTATTTTTTCCCGCTACTATCAATAACCCTATTGTTGCTTTCTTCTTCAATATTATCTATATCACCAGAGAAAGCGAAGCTTTGTAGTTCTAACTGGTACTCAGGATTTTTAGAAATGTTATCTATATTTAACTGCAACCGGATGTTATCTATAGTTTCTGGTAGTAATTTTGATAATTTATCTTTTTCTGCAGGAGAAATACTATTGTATCTTCTGGTCAACTCTTCTCTTTTCTTTTTTAGTTCAGCTGCTTTGTCTAGCAATTCATCATTTCTCTGTTTAACTTCTCTTAATTGCTTAACTTCATTATATTTAGGGTCAATCACAACAAAGAAAATTGCGATTGAAAGTATTATGTATAGAATGATTGAGTATCTTTTCATAGAATTATCTAAATAAATTATTAATGACAGAATTTCCTGAAGACAAATCATCTTCCTCGGCGTCATCTAACTCAAGTAACCTATCGTTGCCCAATTTATTATTATATAAAATAACTGATGGATCTAATGTAGCTGAAAATGAAAAGCTAACTGATCGAGAGTTTTGGGTTGGTTGAACATTTGAGAAAATCACATCACGGAAATTTGAATCACCTCCAAATCTGTCTGATTGCAGAATTACAGTTTCGTATCCGGAAGTTTTGTCTGACCCAGGAATAGCTTCTCCTTCACCTGAAATTTTAATAATATCATTTTCTACATCAGTGGCGTATTGAAAACCCTTAAACCAAATATTTTTCAGAGTGTATTCTTCTAGAAGTTTAAAAATATTTGTTGGAGCGACGTGTTTTTCCAATAAATAACTAGCTGAAATAATTTTTTCATTCAATCTGTTAGCTTCTTTTATAGTTTGGGCATCAAATTGATCTCTAGCTTTTCTTAGATCAACAATCTGAGCTTCTATAGTTCCCTCTAGTTGATACTGCCACGCAAAAACTCCTGATCCAGCAACAACAGAAGCGAGAAAAATAAATAGACCGATCATTGATAGTAGTTGGGCACCAGAATTTCTACTAGGAGTCACTTTTGGTGACATCACATTTTTCTTTGGTATAAAAGAAGTATTAAACTTTGTTTGTTGTTCTGATCCCATAACTACGTAAATTATACTATAACAATGAGCGACTGCGCAAGAAGTTTACAAAATAAACTGTTGAAAAATATTCTAATCTAATTCTTGTAATTTTCTAATTGCTAATCCGATTGCTCCGGCAAACATAACTCCATTTTTATTCAGCACAGGATCAAGAAAAGCGGGCTTCTGAACCTTGTCAAAAGGTAATCCAATTTCAGCAGGTACAGAGAAAAACTTTTGAGCTTTCCCTTCGATACCTTTCAATAGAGATCCGCCGCCGATCATGATAACTTTGGCAATATTTTTTCGATATTTAGTTTGGAACTGAACTAAAATACTATTAGCCTCTTGAAAAATAGGGTTGAAAATCAAATCCATTAATTCAGCGATCTTCATATCTTGATCTGGGGTGTTTTCACCAAATTTTCTTTTTAGTTTCTCGGCGTAACTGAAGTCTAGGTTCATACCCCTGCTGATTGCCAGGGTTAAATCTTGAGATCCTTTGCCGATTGTGTGAGTACTGCGAATGATTCCTCTTTCGGCTACATAAATTTTGGTGCTGCCTGCCCCGATGTCGACTATCATGACCGGAGTTAGAATACTGTAATCCAAAACAGCCCTCGAAGAAGCAAACATTTCTATTTCAAAAAATGATGCATCAAGCCCGGCATTTTTAACCACCAAACTATAATCATTCAGGTCATCATTATGAATCGCAACCACCATGGTTTCTATTTTCCCATCCCCTTTTTGTGATTCAGATATTTCTTTTGAAGGGTTGAGGCTTAGAGGATTTTGACTTGCGCCAGAATTTGCTAAAGAACTATCAGAAGTTTTGAAACGTTCATCATTTTTTGGCCCCTCGATTTTAGGAATAATAAACCAATCCAATGCAACTTCATCGATTGGAACTGGAATATATTTTCGGGCCTCTATCGGAATCATTTCGGCCAGTCGTCTTTTATCAACAGAAGATGGCATATCAAAAACTGAAACCATACTTGATCTCATTGGAATTGATAATGCAGAAGAATTGGTAGAAACATTTGATTCTTTTAATAAGTCCATCAAAGCCTGAGACAAAACGGCTGGATCAAGCTTTGTAGCTTGCCCAACTATTTTTTCACCATACGGCCCTAAGGCAATTTCCCCGTAAGTCTGCAGAATGGCTTGTTCATTTAGCCTTTTTAGCTGGACGACCTTTATAGACGAGGAACCAATATCGATACCTAAAACACTATCCCCTTTTGGGGAATTAAAACTTGATGAAATTTTTTTAAAGAAGTCGTTAAACATTGGAATACTATTTTCGAATTAAATTATAACATATTTAAAATGAATAAAATCAATTTTTATAAACAATTAAAAAAAATATGCGGGTGTTTATATTTTTTTGTGATTACAACGATAAATTATCTTTTAGATTTTGTTTTAGACCAGGATCAAATTGTAAAAGAGACTTCAAATTTGGGTCATTCTGAAATTAAAGAATTATTGCGCGAATCATTAATCCAAAAAGCTGGCGAAAATTTTCTAATTACAAATAATAAATATTTTAAACACTATTCTATTTTTAAATATAAAAACCATCGAATCAAAAGCTTGATATGGCAGCTGAAATTTAATGGTAACAGAAAAATAGCTGGGGTTTTGGCAAAGTTTATTGTGGAAAAAATTGGCGAAATCATTCAAGAAAATCAGGACGTCAAAAAATTCATCCTGATCCCGATCCCAATTCACAAGAAACGCCGTGCTGAGCGCGGTTATAATCAGTGCGAATGGTTATGTGAAGAAGTTTTAAAAATTAAAAAGGATGTGTCGGATTTATTGAACCAGCCCTACCCGATAAGCGATATAGGTTTATTATATTTTCCAAAAGTTTTGGTGCGGCAAAAATATACAGTCAAACAATCTTGGGTTTCCAAAAATGAACGAATGAAAAATATTCACAATGTCTTCAAACTGTCCGCGGGACGCAAGTGGCAGAATTTTATGGAAAAAAATGATTTAAATAGTACCAACTCGGCATTTTTAATTATCGACGATGTCTACACAACAGGATCGACTATGAAGGAAGCTTCCAAGATCCTTTCTAAGTTAGAATTCAAAATAATTAGTCTAACTGTTGCTAGGTAAATTAATAAAAAATGATTCAATTAAAAAAACAAGGTGCCAGAGTTTGGCACCTTGTTTGGTAATTGGCTTACTAGCCCATGGCAGCAATTTTTTCAACTGCTTCCTTCAGGACATCTTGCGGCGATTGAAAGCCGTTGACGCTGAGGTATTCGAAGCCATGGCTTTTCAGGGCGGTGTGGGATTGTTTCGCGAAGGCCTTCCAGTATCGAAATCGTCTTTCGATTACTTCATCTTTTTGGTCATCGATTCTCCCTCTACCCTTCAATCTTCTCATGCACTCGTCGAGCGGAACCACAACATCCAAGATGTAGAATTTCCGCGCGACTCTCGGACTACGATCGTTCGAAACGACGTCGGCGATATGTTCCGCTTGAACAGGCGTCCTCACGACTCCGTCAAGCACAATGTCTTTTTTCTCGTCCCGGATTTGCATCCAGTGCCGCAAAAAAAGATCATTCACGATTTCGGTCGGAACCAAAGCTCCTGATTCCATCGTTTCTTGAATGATTTCACCAACGTCTTTATCCTGCCGCAGGTTCATCAACATTCCGCTCATCGGAACGATGTGTGAATCTTGTGCGAAAAGACCCTTGATCAGGGTGCCTTTCCCACAACCAGGTGCGCCAGTGACTGCAAACAACCTTCCTTGCATACAACCTCCCCCATATTTACTTCCTATGACCATCACCATGACAGTCATTCCGGTAATGACATTAAATTAAAAAGTGGGAGTTGTCAATGGGAAATTTCAAAAAATGACACTGATTACTATAGTGGCCACCTCATTATTTATGCGGAGAGTAAGGGATTCGGTCACAAGTCCTCGCTCTGCTCGGCTTTCGACCCCGACTCAGATAAAAGTCTTCGTTCCTCCAGACTTTTATCTTCCGTCTTTCTCATCCCTTACACCTCTCGCAAATACATAGTCAGTCGACGCTTTCGCATCGACTTCCTTGTTTTGCGGTGCTTACTGGACAAAGTTCGAAACTACTTCGAGCAAAATCCAAATGATTAAAACTACTAAAAAGGACTCGGCAGGGCGAAACA
>JFJP01011976.1_pt1 | contig 12515 bp, 8 predicted proteins | sample 431651 | NCBI WGS metagenome assembly JFJP01 (sample SAMN02602958, study PRJNA72255) | Microbial mat metagenome, whole genome shotgun sequencing project. | biome: fresh water; feature: sink hole; material: water; isolation source: purple microbial (photo- and chemosynthetic) mats found in... | reverse complement strand
CCGCTTCCCCCAACAGTCACGCCTGGTGGCCCAACCAACACGTCTATCCCACCGACGGTAGCTCCCGCAACCTCCATTCCCCCAACCGCGATCCCTACGACCAAAGCTACGGTTGCACCCGTCTTTCAACTTTCAATGAGTAAGTCGGCCTCAACTTCGCAAGTTGTCCCTGGACAATCTTTTAGCTTTAACATCACCATTTTTTCAAATAGCGCTACGGCCCAAACCGTCAATGTAGTTGACGTGATTGACTCCCGCTTGCAAGTCACAGGGGTAAGTTCGGGGTGTTCTGGGGGCCAATCCGTTTCTTGTTCCCTAAGTGTTTCTAATAGCGCCTATGGCTTTGTAACAATTAACGTGCTAGTCCCTTCAGGTACGGCAGCAGGGACGATCTCTAATTCTGCCAGTGCAAGTGGGGGAGGAGCTTCGGCCTCTGCGGGAGCTTCAGTGCAGATTGTCGCAGGTGTTGCTACTTCAATCCCTGCAACCGCAACAACGGCCCCTGTAATTCCTGCAACCGCAACAACGGCCCCCGTCAATCCCACTAGCCCTTCTATTGCAACAACAACGGCCCCCGTCAACCCTACTAGCGCTCCCGTTAATCCTACTTCTGTGTTGCCAGATCGCCCTGCTGACCCTACCTCTGGGTTGCCAAGTCGCTCAACGTGGACTCCAACTCCGCCTTCGATTCTACCTACGACCCCTTCCATCCCCAATCCACCTACTTCTAACCCCACTGCGACCCCTAAGAAGAGTAATGGCGGTGGGGGCGGAGGAAGTAATGGCGATGGCGGAGGAAGTAAGAAGGAGGAAGCAACGGTAATTCCACCGCCTGCGCCCCCAACTCCGACCCTTGAGCCAGAACCAACGGAGGAGCCAGAACCAACTGAAGCCCCAACTTCTAAAACTCAACCTAAACAACCCTCGAAGCCCATCCCTACCCGTCGCCCAAAGCCTAAGTTGCCGACTCAGCTTCCACAGCGACCTTTAGCCCAACCAACGGCTCTAAAGCAACCTTTCCAGCAAGTGCAACCTTCAGTAGTGCAAGCACCAATAGAAGCCCCAGTTTCTAATGAAGTACCGCTTGCGCTTCCGCCCACAGAAGCACCTCCCCCACCGCCAACGGATACTCCTGCGCCAACCGCGACCCCTGAACCAACTGCTACTCCGTTGGAAGCAGGTATCTCCTTTCGGATGCTAAGTGATTGGGGAAGTGCCCTGGCGGGCCAAGAAGTACAATATGTCTTGGTGTTGCGAAATGACCGCACAAATGCCGATGGGGGGGTAGAGAACGTTGTTATTCAAAGTAACTTGCCATCTAACCTTCAAGTTGAGGATGCCAAAGTAGATAAGGGGCTGAAACCAACGATTGCGGGCAACACGGTGAAGCTTAACCTTCCCAACCTCAAGCCTGGCGAAACCGTTGAAATGGCCATCCGCACGAAGATCAAGCCTGGAGTTGCGATTGGAACCTTCCTCATTGCCCAAGGGCAAACTGAATGGCAAGGTCTCAAGCGGCCTTTGCTTTCCAATATCGCAACGGTGCAAGTGGTCGGTGGAACCCAGTTTCCTACTAATACCCCAACCGCTTCCCGTACTGCTACCAATACGCCCTTACCTTCGGCTACGTCCGTACCTTCAATCACGCCAACTCCACCCGCTTCGCCGACTAGAACTCCCTCGCTTACACCTTCTCCTGAGCAGGTCGTGCTGAATAGCGGCCCAACGGCAATTGCTCCACCTTCACCGATGGTTGTGGCGACAGCGATTGTCCCGACCCCTGTTCCTAATCTCCCGCGACGGGATCAGCTTGTACCTTTGCCCAAGACAAGTTCAGGTGTACCTTTGATGGGAGTTGTGTTACTGGGAACGGTTCTCCTTACGCGCACGGTACGCTTGCATCGGGAGCGGGAGCGCATCTAATCTAATCTTCCCCTTCTGAGAAAGCGAAGAGGCCCAAAGGTTTATGAAATCCTTTGGGCCTTCCTTTTTGGGATTGGGGAGGGTGTGCGCCCCCCGCCCTCGGCGGGGGGCGCACAGCGCAAGCCACCGTCAACCTTTCACATCCCTTTCGGCTCGTTCGACAGCACTTCCAATGCTAAAGTATTTTGCTTCGGGATGATGAATCACGATAGCTGCCGTACTTTGCTCTGGAAGCAATTGGAAAGCCTCTGTCAAGCTTACCCCAATCTTCTCCATTGGCAATAAGAGGGAGAGCTTTGCATGATCCTCTAAATCAGGGCAAGCGGGATAGCCCCAAGAGAACCGTAGTCCTCCCTTTTCCCCCAAACCTAAACCTTGCTTTGCTACACGGTTGATATATTCTGCTAAAGCTTCGGCAAGTGATACACCCAAGCCATGAATGTAGTAGGCCTGACTGTAATCCCCTTCTTTCTGGAGACGGTCACAAAGATCAGTTACTTTATGCCCTACGGTCACGACCTGAAAAACTGCGACATCCATTTTCCCGCTTTCAACCGAAGCAAAGTAGTCTGCGAGGCAAAGGTATTCACCTTCTGGCTGACGGGGAAAAGTAAAGCGCGTTACTTCTTTGGGGGAACCTTGCACAACCGAATGCGGGTCATAAACGATAAGTTCATTCCCCTGGCTTTGGGAAGGGAAATAACCGTAAGCAACCTTTGGCTCCAGCCACCCATCCCGCTCGGCTTCCCGCCGCATTTGCTTCACCCGCTCTGCAAATTCAACCTTTAGCCGTTCCCACTCTGGCCCCTTTGCATTTTTTGCGCCCCACTGCAAACGGTACAAAGCATTGCGATCCAAGCATTCAAAGACCTCATCTAAGGGAATCCGCTTCGTTACGGTCTGCGCCCCCCAGAAGGGAGGTGTAGGAAGGGGAACCTCTCGCGTAATCGCAGACCGTTGCAAGGTTGCCCCTTGCGCCCGCCCCACCTCAGCCAACACCATCCGCCCCCGCAACGGCTTATTAAGCGCCTTTGCCGCTTCCTCCCGACCTTGCTCAACAAAAGCTGACCTTTGAGTCGAGTCACTGAGCCGATCAACCGTCTCCAGCCCTTCAAAAGCATCTTTGCAATAGAAAACGCCTGCTTCGTAGGGGCGATTTTCTTCTACAAACAAAATTCTTTGACCATATTGCCGATTGATCGCCGCTCCCCCAACTAAAACAGGGATTTGTAAACCGCGTCTATCCAATTCTTGCACACAAAGCGGCATTTGTTTGCTCGTGCTAACCAACAAAGCTGAAAGCCCAATCGCATCTACTTGGTATTCTAAGGCTTTCTCAATGATTGTATTGATTGGCACTTGCTTCCCAATATCGTATACCGTGTAACCATTATTGGAAAGGATCGTATTCACGAGATTTTTGCCAATATCGTGAACATCCCCATAGACCGTCGCCAATAAAACCTTCCCTTTACTACTGCCCTCTTGTTTTTCGAGGAATTGCTCCAGATGCGAAACCGCTCGTTTCATTACTTCGGCACTTTGCAGCACAAACGGCAAAATCAGTTCGCCTGCGCCAAAGCGATCTCCCACATCTTTCATGGCGGGCAACAAAACTTTATTGAGGATTTCAACCGCCGCCTCACCTTTTGGCTGCGTTTGCGCCCGTTGATTTAGCGTTTCTTCTAGTAAAGCTTCAATTCCCTCACGCTTGCGATGCAATATCTGATAGTGAATCTTCTCATCAACCGTCATCCCTTCTGTCGGATCAGCTTTTTCTGCTTGCCAAGCCTTGTTTGAGGGGTCAAGCGTTTCAAAATGCTGAATGAAACTGGCTAAAGCATCAGGCTGACGATTGAAAATTAAGTCTTCACACAAATCACGCTCTTTTTGTGTGATTTCAGCGTAAGGTGTGATATGTTGCGGGTTGACCATCGCCAAATCAAGCCCCGCTTGCACGGCGTGATAGAGGAAAACGCTGTTTAAGGTCGCTCGCGCATTAGGTTTCACGCCAAAAGAGAGATTACTCACGCCTAAACTTGTAAAGGAGCCAGGCAAATGCTCTTTGATCAGGCGCAGACCATCAATTGTCCATTTTGCCTCATCGCGCAATTCTTCTTGACCAGTGGTGATCGGGAAGACATTGACATCAAAAATCAGGGCATCTGGCGATAAACCATATTCTTGAAGCGCAATTTCAGAGATTCGTTGACAAATTCGCAGCTTATCTTCTGGCTTATGCGCCATTCCCGTCTCATCAATAGCCATACAGATCACTGCTGCGCCATATTTCACCGCCAAAGGCAGTGTTTGATCAATTTTCTGCCCTCGGCCACCTTCCAAACTTGTGCTATTCAGAATAGGTCGCCCAGGATAAACTTTCAAAGCCGCTTCCAAAACCGCAGTTTCGGTGCTATCCAGCATCAAAGGAGCTTCTACGCTCATTGAAAGCAGCTTAACCAGGCGAGCCATCTGTTCAGCTTCATCTGTCCGCTCAGTCATTGCGACACAAACGTCTAAAATGTGTGCGCCAAAATCAAGCTGCTCGCGGGCAATTGCTAAAATTCCCTCATAGTCGTCCGCCAAAAGCAATTTCTTGACTTTACGACTGCCCAAACTATTGACTCGTTCCCCCACAATCAAGGGAGCAGGCTCTTGTTTTAAGGTTACGCTCCGCATCGCGGAGGAAACACTTGGAAAAAGAGGTTTATTTGCCACTAATTACCTTCTTTCCGCACAGCTTGCGCGATTTGGCGAATATGGGCGGGGCGTGAACCGCAACAGCCCCCAACCACGCGCACGCCTAAATTTAGCACAAAATCCCTTAACGCTTGCGCCATTGCTTCTGGCTCTAACGGATAAACCGCTTCACCGTCAACATTCAAGGGTAAACCTGCATTTGGCAAGCAGCTAACGGGCAAATTAGTATGCGAAGTCAGATAGCTGACTGGTTCTCGCATATGTTCTGGCCCCGTTGAGCAATTCAAACCAACGACATCTACATTCATTGCTTCAATTGTCGTTAAAGCACTAGCGACATCTGTGCCTAACAACATCCGCCCACTTGGGTCAAGCGTGACTTGCACCTGCAACGCGATTGGCCGATTAGCTGCCGCGATGGCTTGTTTACAGCCCACAATGGCCGCTTTCACTTCCAGAATGTCTTGACTCGTTTCAATCAGTAATAAATCAACACTACCAACGATTAGCGCTTGAGCTTGCTCCTCAAAAAGCGTAACTAATTCATCAAAAGTGATATTACTCAGTTCAGGATCGCTGGAAGAAGGCAATTTGCCCGTTGGCCCAACTGATCCCGCGACAAATCGTGGGCGACCATCCTTTGCAGTCTGCGCTTCGCAAGCCCGCCGTGCAACTTCAGCCCCACAACGATTGATTTCCAACGTCCGTTCGGCCAGGCCCCATTCGGCCAGGCGCAATCGCGTCGCCTGAAAAGTACAAGTTTCGACCACATCGGAGCCTGCTTCCAGGAAAGAAGTATGAATTTGCCCGATTACATCGGGGCGCGTAACGACCAGATAATCGCGGCAACCTTCTGTCGCCGCGCCGCCATAATCCTCCGCCGTCAGGTGAAAAGTGTCAATGCTTGTCCCCATTGCGCCATCAAAAACTAACACCCGCTCCGCCAGAGCGAGCAAATAGGGCGAACGAGAACGCGGATTTGATTCGTTCAAAAAAGCCTCCTTTAAGTAGCCCTTGCAAATTCCTTACTATTATAACAGCAAAAAACGCCTCCTTGCATTTGGGTTCCGCAGAGTATGTTACAATCTGTCTACCGTCTTTTGACAAAATTTTGCCCAATTCTCTAATAAGGGGACATAATGAATCTACAAGAAACGCTTGCGCGAATTCCGCTCTTCGACGAAACAGCAGCCCGCACCGCCCGCGAACGCCAGTGTCAACTCACGAAGCCCCAGGGCAGCCTGGGTCGCCTTGAAGACCTTTCAGTGCAATTGGCCGGCACAACGGGTAAACCGCGCCCGATCTTCAGCCGGCCCGTCGTGATTGTCGTCGCCGCCGACCACGGCGTGGTGGCGCAAGGGGTCAGTGCTTTTCCCCAAGAAGTTACCAAACAAATGGTACTCAACTTTTTGCAAGGGGGCGCGGCCATCAACGTTTTAGCCCGCCACATTGGGGCAAGGGTCGCGGTGGCCGATGTGGGAGTCGCGGCGGATCTGCCCAGCCATCCCGATTTATTAGCTTACAAAGTTGCCAGAGGTACACGAGATTTTTCCGTCGGGCCCGCGATGACACGCGCCGAAGCGCTGCAAGCCATCGAGGTCGGCATCACCCTGGTTAATCAAGAAATTGATTGCGGAGCCGATATTATTGGCACGGGTGAAATGGGCATTGGCAACACGACGGCTTCCAGCGCGATTACCGCGGTGATCACCAAAAAAGCCGTCGCTATCGTGACTGGGCGCGGGACGGGGATCGAAGATGCTGCTTTGGCCCGCAAGATCGCGGTGATTGAGCGAGCTTTGGAAGTCAATCGCCCGGATCCTACCGACCCGTTAGGTGTTTTGGCCAGCGTCGGCGGGCTGGAAATCGGGGCCATGGCCGGCGTGATTTTGGGCGCGGTGGCGCGGCGCGTGCCGATTGTGATTGATGGCTTTATTTCGGGCGCAGCCGCTTTGCTTGCTTATGAATTAGCCCCCGTGATTCAACCCCATCTCATTGCGGCCCACCGTTCGGTTGAAGTTGGCCATCGGGTTATTTTAGACCATTTACGTTTAGAACCGCTCTTTGATTTAGATTTGCGCTTGGGCGAAGGCACTGGCGCGACTTTAGGGATGTCGCTTTGTGTCGCAGCCAGCAAGATTCTGACTGAAATGGCAACTTTTGGCGAGGCTGAGGTTTCAGAAAGGGTTTGAAAATAAGCTAAAGGGTTTTGAAAGCTCTTTATTCGAGACCTTTGCGGCTGCTGAAGCTGTGAAGGTCGCTTTTTTCCGCCATTCAAAGCTTGGGGCGGCTTAGAATAGGCTTCTAGCCTGCTCCATTCAAAGGCGGAGGACAGGCATCTTGCCTGTCAGCTTCCAATATCTTGCCTGTCTACCAGCACATTCTGGATAGTCTGTACTACTTTTGCCAATCTTAGGCAAGTCAAGTTAAGGCCAAATTGCCAGCCAAATTGTCCTCAATGACCCCTTGAAATATCCCAAAAGAAATGCTATAATAAAGTGACTTTTTTGTTTGATCAGCATTAAGGATTAGCAGATCAGGTAGCAGGAGGCTCATTATCGCAACCAAGCTCAGTTGGAACGGTCCGCCTGTGGTAGTCAATTGGACTGCCGCAAAGACGTTGATTGGTATTAAGGAGGCCTATTTTGGCAACGAATGCAAGTCGGAACTGTCCGCTCATGACGGCCAAGCAGCCTGGCAAAAAGGCTAAAAATCGAGGGCCAAAAAAAACTTAGTTTTTTTTGGCCATTTTGATCTTGACAGCCCTTAGTTCTTCATTGGCTTTGCTCTTTTCAACCCCCGCCCGCGCCGCGACTCCGCTCTACGTGAAGTCAACCGGCACAAGTAGTAACAGTTGTGCTGATTGGGGCAACGCCTGCGACCTACAAACCGCAATTGGCAAAGCGGTCAGTGGTGATACAATTTGGGTCGCCGCTGGAACCTATATTAGGAGCGCCGCAACCTTCACCCTAAATGACGGTGTGGCCATTTATGGAGGCTTTGTAGGCACAGAGACCAAACTAGAGGAGCGCAACTGGCAAACCAACGCAACTATCCTCAGTGGCGAGGAGCGCAACTGGCAAACCAACGCAACTATCCTCAGTGGCGATTTGAAGGGCGATGATGGGGCAAACTCTTCCAACACAATCGACAACATCGGACCCGTCGTGACAGGCGCGAATGGGGCAACGAAGACAGCAATTCTTGATGGCTTCACCATCAAAGCGGGCCGTGGCGGGTGGGGTGCCCAACTTAATGATAGTGGCGGGATGTCCAACAATAACAGCAGCCCCACTCTTACCAACGTGACCTTTACTGGTAATAGTTCTATCATGAACGGCGGCGGGATGTCCAACACTAACAGCAGCCCCACTCTTACCAACGTGACCTTTACTGGTAATAGAGGCATGAGTGGCGGTGGGATGTCCAACTCTAGCAGCAGCCCCACGCTCACCAACGTGACCTTTACTGGTAACAATGGTAGCCAAGTCGGCGGGATGTACAACGATAACAGCAGCCCCGTGCTGACCAACGTGACCTTTACTGGTAATAGTTCTATCATGTCGTCTGGCGGTGGGATGTCCAACACTAACAACAGCAGCCCCACGCTCACCAACGTGACCTTTTCCAATGGTGCTTACAGCATAAAAGACGGGATGTCCAACAATAACAGCAGCCCCACGCTCACCAACGTGACCTTTACTGGTAATGATTATAACAGCTGTGGGATGTCCAACAGCAAAGGCAGCAGCCCCACGCTCACCAACGTGACCTTTTTCAACGGCGGGATGTCCAACAGCTACAGCTGCCAACAGCTACAGCTGCAAACCAAAGCTGCAAAACTGTATCTTCTGGGGCGGAGGGATAACAAATGACAATGGTGCTAACAACCCCACCACCCCCTCCATCCCCATCATCTCCCATAGCATCGTGCAAGGCTCAATGCCGAATGGTATTTGGGACACCACTTTGGGCACTGATGGCGGTGGTAACAAAGACATTGACCCGCTCTTTGTCGACGCAGCAAAAAATGATCTACACCTTAGTGGCTGTTCCCCAGCCCTTGATGCGGGCAACAGTGATGTCGTAACTGCGACAACCGACCTAGACGGGAAGCCGCGCAAGGTAGATGGGGATGGTGATGGGACAGCGAAGGTTGATCTGGGGGCGTATGAGCATGAGCAGCAAAATACTCGCTCGTATGGTACTTTGGCCTTTGCAGCGGCGGCTTCCAGCGCCAATGAAGGGAACAGCAGCGCCAGTGTCCCAATTGCTTCTATCATCCGCACGGGCGGGAGTAATTGCGCGGTGAGCGTAGATGTTGATTTGAATGGGGGCACAGCGGTGGCTGGCACAGACTTTACCCGTAGCCTGTCGAAGACCGTGACCTTTGCCGATGGTGAAAGTGCTGCCAAGCCTGTTGAAGCGACCATCTTGGGCAACACGGTCTATGGAAGCGACAAGACCATCGGCCTGAAATTGGCTAACGTGAAGAACGCTACGCTAGGGACACCTCAAGAGACGATCTTCACGATCTTGAATGATGATGAATTCCCCAAAATAACCCTCACAGGTAAGCCAAGTAATCCCGATTCTAACCCTGCACCCTCCTTCACCTTCAGCAGCACTGATTCCCAAGCGAAGTTTGAGTGCCAACTGGACAGTGGGGCGTGGGCAGGGTGTACTTCCCCTTACAGCCCAACTAGCAAATTGGCTGAAGGCTCCCATACCTTTGCGGTACGGGCGAAAGATAGCGCTGTGGATGTATATGGTACACCTGAAAGCTACACCTGGACAATAGCATTCCCGGTGGCGACCCCGAAGGCGACTCCTAACGGAGCAGAGTTGACGGCGACGGCGGGAGGCGCGACCTTAACCCCTTCCCCAACCCCAACGAAGACCTCAACTCCTAACGGAGCAGAGTTGACGGCGACGGCAGGGGGCGCAACCTTAACCCCTTCCCCAACCCCAACGAATACGCCAACCCCTAATGGAGCAGAGTTGACGGCGACGGCAGGGGGCGCAACCTTAACCCCAACCGCGAAGCAGGGAGTCTATGAGTTGACGGCTACGCCCACAAGGACATCCACCGCGACAAAGACAGTTACACCGACCCCTACGTCCATTGTAGATGATTGCACGGGAGCGAGTGATACGGTAACGATCTTTTCGCAAGGTAGTGGAGATTGGAATAAGCCCGCAACTTGGAACCTCAACCGCATCCCGACGGTCAACGATGTAGTTGGGATTCTCACGGGGCACGGGATAACTTTGACCAATGGGGTTCAAGTCAAAGGCTTTTGTAATCGCGGCTTGCTGACCAATGCTAGTAGCGGAACCTTACTCAAGGTAGAGGCAACCCAAGACTTCCGCAACTTTGGCCAGATTCTGAGTAAGGATGGGCAAACGGTTGGACAGAACGGGAGCAGCATTGAGTTACGCGGTAAGCCCTTCTACAATGAAGGGACGATTCAAGCGGGCGCAGGAAGTGCTGGCTCCAGCTCTGGGGGTGATGGAGGTAGCACGTTCATTCTGGCCGAAAACACAACTAACACTGCCGCAGGGATTATTTGCGCGGGCAAAGGAGGCAGCGCCAGCACAGGTTATGGAGGCAGCGGCGGCGATGCCCACGTTTGGGGCAAGTTCATCAGCAGCTGGGGCGGCGGCTACCTTACCAACTATGGCAAGACCTGCGCGGGCGATGGTGGGACAGGCAAAAGCAGAGGGGGTAATGGGGGAAACTTAAAGCTCATCTCCCTTCCCTACGTCTATCTCTATGGCAAGCAGTACGCTGGTAAAGGGTACAGCGGGGGCTGGAATGGCGGAGATGGTTACGTCATCATCGAGCCTGATGGCATCATTGACCTGTCAGGCAAAGGTACGGAGATTAGTGGGGGCGATGTCACCATCTTTGGCGGGAATAACTGGAACCTCAACCTCAGTAACATGGCCAGTGGAGCGATTAAAGCGACGGGCAGCGTAACCCTGGCGGTGGGGCTGGGTGGCTCCATCGACCTGAGCGGGAGCGCACCTTCTTTTATTAATGCGGCAGGGAAGGTCGTAATCGCTTCCGATGTCATCTCTAAGGATGCGGGAGTTGACCTTACCAGTCTGGTAGGGACAAAGGTAATCACCAAGCCAGCCCAACTCTTAGGTGATGTTTCGCTGGGCGGGCCAGGGCGGTTGTTGGCTGAAGCTGGTCAAACTCTTTCAGCGACCTTGACCCTCCTCAACGGAGGGCCGCAGAAAGAGACTTACGACCTTTCCTGGAGTGCAGTCGCAGGTTCAAAACTCACGGGGCTACCTTCGACTGCGACGGTTGATCCCCTTAGCGGAAGCGACCTGATTATCCAAATCGTCCCGACTTCCGTTTTGAGCGATGTAATCACGCTTACGGCCAAGGCGCAGAGCAATCCGCTTACTTTGGCGACCACCCAGATTGAGCTTGCACCTGCTCCTTCTCTTACCAATCTTTCGACGACGGTCTACCTTCCCCTCATCGTGCGGTAGGTAGCTCTAGGCGAATCGGCAAAGATGCGACCTTGGCGGCCTAGCCGCCAAGGTCGCTTTAATTAAGGACTTTACCCGCTTTAGCGAATTTAGCTTCTTGATAAACGGGGGATGTATGATATACGAGACGTTTCTTGAAATTTGCACAACCATCCAATTTGGTGCATAATAAAGGAAGATAAACCCTTAAAAGTCGTTGGGAAAATCTAATGCAAACCTTCACCCTTGCCGTGCCTGACCTCGCAAGCTATAGCCCCCACACGGGGATTGGCCGCGTTTTTCATAGTTTGTATGACCAATGGAAACAAAGTAAGGAGAATCCGATTCTAGCTGTTCCCGCAAAATATCAGGTAATTCCTCTTCCTTTGTTGCGTAATTTTCCCTTTGGGCTTGATCTTCCCCCCGCAGCCGACCTTGTTTTGCTCCCTAAAATTACGGGGGCTGGCTCCCTGCGCTATACTTCTAAGCGACCTAGCCTTGCGGTGGTGCATGATATTGGAACCATTGATGAGGGAAAGCTAGATCGCTTGGGGATGGATTGGCTTACTTACCTAAGTATTTTGCACGGTTTTTATGGTTTGCAACATGCTACGCACCTTGTCACCGATTCGGAGTTTACGCGCCAACGCCTCCTTCACTATCTACCAAAGGTTGCCGCGCACACAACCGTCATTCATGCGGGCGTAAGTGAACTCTTCTATTCCCAACCCAAGGAAGTAGCGCGGAGCATTATTGCCCAAGCCTTCCCGCAACCTTCTCTTTCCTCGCCCGTTTTGCTTTACGTTGGCTCAGAGCGGCCCCGCAAAAATCTCAAGGTTCTCCTGCGGGCCTTTCAGCAATTGAAGACCTTTTACCCTGCGGCCCAGCTTCTGAAGGTCGGTGCAGCGGGCCACCCAAATTTCCGGCAAGAAACCCTTGCTTTAGCCAAAGGGTTAGGTTTGCAAGTGGGGAAAGACCTCTTGATACTTGAAAACCCTGATGATGCTCTGCTCGCTGTGGCTTATGCTGCTGCGGATCTCTTTGTTTCGGCTAGTCTCTATGAAGGGTTTGGGCTTCCCGCGCTGGAAGCTATGGCCGTTGGTACACCCGTGGTGGTAAGCAATTGCGGTTCCTTCCCAGAAGTAGTTGGTGAGGGAGGCGTAGTAATTCCCCCCACGGAAGAGGCTTTTGTTCTCGCCATGCGGGAAGTTTTAGAAGACCCGCAGCGCGAAGCACGGGTCCAACGCGGGAAGCTTAGAGCAGCGCAATTTACTTGGGCCTTGGCCGCAGAAAGGTACGTTGCTTTGTTTCAAGCCTTGACGCAGTGTGCGCCTAAAGCTTGAAACCACAAGAACTTAGGCCATGGTATTGCTATTTCCCGGCAAGGCGAAGCAGAAAAGAGC
>JFJP01035437.1_pt1 | contig 12516 bp, 14 predicted proteins | sample 431651 | NCBI WGS metagenome assembly JFJP01 (sample SAMN02602958, study PRJNA72255) | Microbial mat metagenome, whole genome shotgun sequencing project. | biome: fresh water; feature: sink hole; material: water; isolation source: purple microbial (photo- and chemosynthetic) mats found in... | reverse complement strand
TCCGTGGGGATATATTCCGAGGAGACATCGTCATGAAGCGAACGTATCAGCCCAGCAGGACCCGCCGCGTCAGGAAATTCGGATTCAGGGCCCGCATGAAGACAAAGGGCGGCCAGGCCGTCCTGAAAAGGCGCCGCGCCAAGGGCCGCGCCAAGCTCAGCACATCCGACGAGAAGAAGAAGTACTGATTCCCGTGTCGGACGACATACGGGGCGCATCCGGTTTCCGTTTCAGGAAGTCTGAGCGCATCCGTACGCGACGTGACATATCCAGGGTGTTCGACGAAGGGGTACGCTGGTCCGGCAAGGGCTTGCGCCTGAACGTCAGGCCAAACGGCGGCGCGGAAACCCGCGCCGTTTTCGTTACCGTGCGCAAGTACGGCAATGCCGTAACCAGGAACAGGGCGCGCCGTGTCGTGTCTGAATGCTGGCGCCTGATGAAACCCCGGATCGTGCCCGGTGTGGACGTCGTTATTGTCATTTTCCCCGGCGATGATCGCTTCGAGCCCCGCAATGGCCAGCTCGAGGCGGTGCTGCGTCGAGCGTCGCTGGCGGTATAGACCAATGAACCGGATCTTCTCGGTCGTAGTGCAAGCACCGATACGATTCTACCGGGTAGTTCTTTCCCCGCTCAAGCCTCGTTCGTGCCGCTATCATCCCACCTGTTCTGCCTACGCGCTCGAGGCCATCGAGCGGCATGGTGCCGTTGTCGGTACCGCCATGGCGATGAAGAGAATCCTGCGCTGCAATCCATTTTATCCGGGAGGTTTCGATCCGGTCCTATGAGCATCAACAACGACGACAACAATAAGGCGTTTGACGCCAAGACGATGATTGCCATTGTACTGATGGTAGTCGTCATAACGGTCGGCATGGCCGTCCAGAACTACTTCTTTCCGAAGCCCGGCCTGCCAGTCGAACCACAAGTCACACAGGCACCGTCGGCTACCCAAATTCAGCCGGTAACGGCAGCCCAGGCCGGCACGTCGGCAAGCTCTGCCTCCACCCTTGCGCTCGCTGAAGCGCCCGATGCGCCTGCTAGCGAGGCGACCTACGTGCTGAACACCAACCTGTTCAAGGCGCAGTTCTCCAATCGGGGCGGTGAACTGGTATCCTTGAAGCTCAAGGCGCACAAGGACGCGGGTGAACCCGTAGAACTGCTCCTTGCCAAGAACGGCAGGGTAGAAGGCTTCTCCCTCGCTTTTGGCGGTGCGGGGTCTGTCCCTCTGGATGCACTCTTTACAGTGACCCAGCCTTCACCGGGCGTCATAGTATTCTCGCGTTCGTTCCTTGCCCCGAATGCCTCTGGCGTCCAGGTTCCCTTCACACTGAGCAAGCGTTACGAGTTCCATGAAGGCGACTACATGTTCCGCCTTTCCGTGACCGTGGAGGGTTCTGACGGGTCTGTCCCCAGGCTGGGCAACGGTGAATACGCCTACACGCTCAAGATAGGTCCCCAGATTGGGCCGAGCTATGAGAATCTTCCCAAAAATGCCGATTTCCGCAAGATAGTCACGTATGAGGGTGACAAGCGCAAGGTGATCAAGGCCGGCACCCAGTCGGTTCCGGCGAGCAAGGCGACCTGGTCAGCCATAGCTGGCAAGTACTTTGCAATCGTCGTTCTGCCCGATGCCACGCCGTATTCGGCCACGTACACAAACCTGATGGTCGATGGCAAGCCTGAGACGGCATCCATGTCGTTCAGCCGTCCTGTCCTCGGTGCGAGCACCCAGACCGATGTCTTCCATATATATGCCGGTCCTAAACAGGCTGCTGAACTTGCCAGGTACGATGACGTCACTGCCAACGCCTACAAGCGGTCTGGAGATGACCTCGAGGCCATCCTGGAAGGTAACAACATCCTTGGCTGGCTTGAAACGGCGCTCAAATGGAGCCTCAACTTCTTCCAGCGGTACGTAAACAACTACGGCGTTGCGATTATCCTGGTTACCATCCTCGTGCGGCTCATCATGTTCCCCCTGACGTTCAAGGGCAGCCAGTCAACCGCAAGGATGGCAGAACTGCAGCCCAGGATCAAGGAACTCCAGGAAAAGTACAAGGGCAATCCACAGAAACTCAACGCGGAGATGGCCGAGTTCTACAAGAAGGAAGGCTACAACCCTCTTTCCGGCTGCGCTCCGATGCTCATCCAGTTACCGATATTCATCGCCATGTACTCACTGTTCAACAACCACTTCGACCTGCGCGGTGCGTCATTCATTGCTGGATGGATCAACGACCTGTCCCTGCCTGAGTCTGTGTATGACTTCAATACGATCAACCTGGTCATCTGGAAGGTGTCGGCCATCCGTATACTTCCGGTGATCTACGTCCTGAGCCAGCTTGCCTACGGCCGATTCATGCAGCAGCCGACGAGCGGGGGACAGAGTGCGGGGCAGATGAAGTTCATGATGTACGGCATGCCGATCATGTTCTTCTTCATCCTGTACGACGTTCCGTCAGGCCTGCTCGTATACTGGATTTCATCCAACATCCTGACGACGCTCCAGCAGCTGGTCATCAACCGGGTCATCCACAAGAAGCGTCTTGCCACCGCGGCAGCCGCACCCGTCCCGTCTCCGTCCGCCAGACCCAAGATCGTTCCAATAAAGAACGGCAAGGGCGGCGGCAAGAAGGGGCGAAGCTAAAACGAACACTTCTCTCTGATAGGAGACCTATATGGAATACGAGTTCGAAGGCCGAACCGAGGAAGAGGCCATCGAGATCGCCGCCCGCGAGCTGGGCGTTGCCCGCGATGAGTTCGACGTGGAGATCATGGAGTCGCAACGCGGCGGTTTCCTCAAGAAGGGCAAGACGAGGATCCGGGTCCAGGTACGGAGCTCCGCACCGCAGAGTCCCACCCCCCGGAAGCGGACCGAGAAACCGGCCTCCATGGAACCTGCTCCGGAGCGCAAGCCCCGGGCTCCCGTGAATGCCGTAGCAGCCGGCGAATTCGAGGAAAAGCTCCTCGCCTTCGTCAGGACGACCGTCGAGAAGATGGGGTACAGTTGCAAGGCCAGCATCCTGTTCCGCGAGGAATTGAAGCTGGGCATCAGGCTGGAAAGCGAAAGCGCCGCCATCCTGATAGGCAAGAAGGGAAAGAACCTGGATGCCCTCCAGTTGCTGGCCAACGTATATGCAGGCCGGCTGGGCAGGGAAGACCTGCGGATCATCCTTGATTCGGAAAACTACCGGATCAGGCGCGAGGAAGCCATCGTTAAGATGGCCTACGAGGTGGCCGAGCGCGTTCGCAGCACGAGGAATTCGGTCTTGCTGGAACCGATGAACCCGTTCGAGCGCCGCATCGTGCATACCACGCTCAACGATATCGTCGATATCGAGACCAAGAGCGAAGGTGAAGGCTTGTACAAACAGGTCCGCATTACCTTCCGCGGACACCGGTAGAAAAGAACGTAGAGAAACGGCCGCCCCGAGAAGGGCGGCCGTTTTTTTGTTTTCCGGGTTTTTAGGGGACAGACCCGGCCAATATAGCAATGTTGTTCGAAATACGTTAACCATATTTAAATAAAAATGTTAACATCAACTGTTTCAGTTGTTAAATATCTTCCGGGTCTGTCCCTCGAAATTTGAATGTGTCTCTGGAATGGGGTATGGTTTAGTCTGCTGTTGTTGCAAAGGAAGTCTCATGGCCAAGCGTTTGTGTGCTTTTATAGTCATTGTTGCATTGTCCGCTGCTGGCGTCTGGGCCGATGAAGGCTCTGTCGCCGGTACTCCCTACGAGACATATCCGTCGTCGCTGGGGTACTACACCAACAGTTCGGGCGGGGTTGGACTGTCCTGGCAGCACTGGTACGGTAACTTCGGGCTAGCGGTTGCGGCGGGAGGCCTGTACAACGAGGACGGCAGTTACCCAGAAGTCATAGCCGGGTACGACAAGGTAATCATGGATTACAGCGCGCAGCTGAGGTTGTCCTGGATTCTGTATTCGGAGGAATTCTCGCCCTGGCTGTCAAACAACCTGCATGCGGTGGCTTATCTCGCGCACCGCGGAATCACGGGACTGGATTTTATCGAACCTACCGATGTGGAGCTGGAGGACCCGGCCTATATCGAACGCTACCAGGAGCAACCCTACAAACCCTGGTTCATGGCTGGCGCCGGAGTGGCGGTGGAAGCGACACTGTTCGAGCATTTCTCGCAAACCATCGATTTCATGTATGTTGTAAAATGGCCCTTTGAACTGACACCTGCCGTGGGGTATAGCCTGCGGTACCGGTACTGAGATCATTCAGGAGGACACTATGCGTTCAAAAAACCTTGTTATTTGCTTTGCTCTGCTGGTTTTTACGGGTGCAGGACTCTGGGCACAGCCTGCCGGGTCTGGCTCCGGAGAGGGTACGGTATTCCAGAACTATCCGTCCGCCCTTGGCGCTTACGGAAACTTTATGACTGATGGTGGACTTACATACCAGCGCTGGTTTGGCAAGGCTGGTGTGGAGGCCACGCTGGGTGCCGGAGTGGATGTGTCAGGAAATTACTCCTATAACGTACAGGGAGCCTTCCAGTACCTGCTCTTTGGTGAGGACTTCGCCAACTGGTTCTCGGGCGCGCTCTACACCAACGTGCTTCTGGCCCATTTAGGTGATAATACTTCGTTGGATAGAGCGCCATTATATACTCCTTACGCTGACTTGGGCTTGGGTGTCGGCATCGAGATGGTGTTTCTGAGGCATTTGTCAACAAGCGTCGAGTTCATGTATGTAGGAGGAATCCCGCTTGCAGGGCAAATAAAACCTGTCATTGAATTCAGCGTTGGCGGCAGCCTCAAGTACCGTTTCTAATCCTTCATCCGTTACAATCCTCATGGATTTTCCCGCGCGGGCATGCTAGGCTTGCGCGGAACACTACCATGAGGGACAACCTGGCACGACCCGGCGCAATGCAGCATGGTTGGCCAATGCCAGGATCCCTGGAAATACAAGAGGAACCGATGCCCTTCATCTTTGCAGAAACTTCCATCCAGGGCCTCCTGGTAATAACACCGCGTGTCTTCCCTGACGACCGGGGCTTCTTCATTGAGACCTACAAGGAATCGGACTTCATCAGGGCCGGCATCACCGAGCGTTTTGTGCAGGACAACCATTCGCGCTCGTCCAAGGGGACGCTCCGTGGGTTGCACTTTCAGCGCTCGCCACATGCGCAGGGCAAGCTTGTGCGTGCCACGCGCGGCAGGCTCTGGGATGTGGCGGTGGACCTGAGGCCGGGTTCGACAACGTACCGGCAGTGGCACGGCGTCGAACTGTCAGGCGACAACAGGATCATGTTCTACATTCCGGCGGGTTTTGCCCATGGGTTCGTGGCGCTCGAGGACGATACTGAACTGCAGTACAAGTGCACCGCGGAGTACAACGCCGCCAGCGACGGCGGCGTGCGCTGGGACGACCCTGCCCTGGCAATAAGCTGGCCGCTCAAGGACGTCGGCAACAGGGGCATGCTCGGCACCGAGCTGACACAGGTTTTAGTACATCGGGGTCTGTCCCTCGTCGGCACTGACCGTGAGGTGGACATTCTCGATCCCGCCGCCCTCGAGGCCTTCGCTGCGGGCAAGGGCATCCGGTGGGTGATAAACTGCGCGGCGTACACTGCCGTGGACAAGGCCGAAGACGAGGAAGCCTTCGCGCTCCGCCTCAACGCCGAAGGCCCGGGCAACATCGCCAGGCTCTGCACCAGGATCGGTGCCAGGCTTATCCACATTTCCACAGACTATGTGTTCTCCGGCGAGGGTTCGCGGCCTTATCTGGAGTCGGATCCCGTCTCCCCGACCGGCGCGTACGGCAGGACCAAGGCTGCAGGTGAAAAGGCTGTCCTTGCGGATGCGCCTGATGCCATCATTGTTCGCACCGCCTGGCTCTACGGCAGGTACGGCCCCAACTTCGTGGCTACGATGCTCAGGCTCATGGCCGCAAAAGACGAGATCGGCGTGGTGGCCGACCAGAAAGGCACACCCACCTGGGCCTATGACCTGTCCGTGGCGATTGCAGGCTTGGTCACGAAGGACGGGGTTCCTGCCGGCATCTACCATTTCACCAACACTGGCGAGACCACCTGGCACGGATTTGCGCAGGAAATACTGCGGGCGGGGACAGACCTCGGGTTGCTTGCCCGCCCCTGCCGCATCAAGGCGCTGACTACAGCCGAGTATCCTACGAAGACGAAGCGCCCCGCATACTCGGTGCTGTCAAAGGACAAGATCCTGGCCGCCGGCATAGCCGCACCCGAGTGGAAGGCGAGCCTGCGGGCTTTCCTGGCCGGCCTGGGGACAGACCCCGAGGATACAGGAGAGCCAGTCCGGCACCCCTGATGGCACCGGGCCGGGCAGGCTCAAAAATCTCCAGATTCCCTCCATATCAGGTTGATTTTCTGAAGTGATCGTGGTAGGATTGTTCGCAGATTGAACACGAGGAGCCGGCCCCTGCGGGGCTGCTCGACTACAGACTTTCAGGGACGATCGGGAGCGTGTTGCGGCCGCCTCGGGATGCTTTGGAACTACAGCCAACCGATTAAAATTCGCCCGGCCGCGGCGAAATGAATTCCCGCGCCCGCGCCCTGGCCTTCTGAAAGCTATGAATCATGACGACGCTAGCCATGGACCGGGCCTCGACGCCGACCGACGACGCCGAGCTCGTCATACTTGAAAACATATACTCCTCCCAGAAACGGTCCAGGAATGTCACCCAGCGTGACCTTGCCGAGGCGTCGGGTCTGTCCCTCGGCATGACCAACGCCCTCCTCAGGCGCTTCTCCGAGACCGGGTGGGTGCTCCTCAGGCGCCTCAATTCCCGCAACATCCAGTACGTGCTGACACCCGAGGGTGTCAACGAGATAGCGCACCGCACGTACCGCTACTTCAAGCGCACCGCGCGGGCGGCGGGCCTGTACCGGGACATGATCGAGGCCTTCGTCATGGGCAAGAAGCGCGACGGTGCCACGAGGCTCGTGCTCGCCGGCGTGTCTGATCTGGACTTCCTCATAGAGTATGCCTGCGAGCGGCACGGACTCCTGTTCGTCAAGGCCATTGACCCCGCCAGGGCAGAGCGCCTGGGGACAGACCCCGGGACGGTCATCGTGCATGCCGAGGGTGATTCCTGGGCCGGCGCTGTCGGCGGTAGCGAAGGCAAGGCTTTTCCCGACGAGAGCCTGTCGCGCGTGCTCGTCGGCGTGGGACCCGCGGGGACAGACCCCGTGACCCCGTAGCCCTGTGATTCTGCATTCCATAGAAGAACCATAACAAACGAGGTATGGACCATGACGACCATCATCCTGTGCGGCGGTTCCGGCACCCGGCTCTGGCCGCTTTCGCGCGCCGCCCTGCCCAAGCAGTTTGCCGCCATCGTGCCCGGCGGATCCCTCTTTGAAGGCGCCGTCAGGCGCAACTTCGACCTCGGCTCGGGCTTTCTCGTAGCTGCCAACGAGGGACAGACCCTGCTGGCAGCAACGCAGCTTGCCGGCCTCGGTGTCACCGGGTACGGCTCGATGGTGGAGCCGGTCGGCCGCAACACGGCACCGGCCATCGCGCTGGCCTGCATGATGCTGCCGCCCGAAGAAATTGTCTTCGTAGCCCCGAGTGACCATCTGGTACGCGGCCTGCCCGAATACCGGGCTGCGGTACGCCGGGGAGCGGAACTCGCCAAGGCAGGCCGCCTCGTCACCTTCGGCATTGCCCCGACCTACGCAGAGACCGGCTACGGCTACATTGAAACAGACGGCGAGACGGTGCTCTCCTTCAAGGAGAAGCCCGACGCCGAAACGGCGGCGCGCTACCTGGCCTCGGGCCGCTACTCCTGGAACTCCGGCATGTTCTGCTTCAGGGCCGGCACCTTCCTGTCGGAACTCAGGGCCCATGCACCCGAGGTGCACGCCGCCTGCCTTGCCGCCTGGGAACGCGCACCCTCAAAAAGCCCGCTCAGGCCGACAAAAGACGACATGGCCGCCATCCCGTCCATCAGCGTAGACTACGCCGTGATGGAAAAGAGCCGTCTTGTTTCCTGCGTCACCTGTCCCCCGGAGATGCTCTGGAGCGACCTCGGCAGCTACGACGCCCTGTACGGCGAGCTCTGTCCCCCGGCAGGCTCCCCTTCGAGCAACGCAGTCGTGGGAACCCCTGAGCCGGTGTCCGTCCAGTCGAATGGCAACCTGGTCATATCCGCCGGCAAGCGCATCGTGCTCGTAGACGTGCAGGACCTCGTCGTGGTGGACACCCCCGATGCCATCCTCGTGGCCCGGCGCGGCTCCACCCAGAGGGTCAAGGACGCCGTGGACGCCCTCAAGGGGACAGACCCCGGACTTTTATAAAGACAAAACAATCAAAAGGAGCACCCATGAAAGGTATCGTTCTTGCGGGAGGAACCGCAACCAGGCTGTTTCCGGCCACCGTGGCCGTGTCAAAACAGATGCTGCCGGTGTACGACAAGCCCATGGTCTACTACCCGATATCCACGCTGATGCTCGCCGGCATCCGGGAGATACTCCTCATATCCACCCCGCGCGACATCCCCGCCTTCAGGGAACTCCTGGGCGACGGATCAAACTTCGGGCTGTCCATAACCTATGCCGTGCAGGACAAGCCCCGCGGCCTGGCAGACGCCTTCATCGTGGGCGAGCAGTTCATAGGCCGCGACAAGGTCGCCCTCGTCCTGGGTGACAACGTCTTCTACGGCCAGAGCTTTACCCAGGTGCTCCTGCGCGCCGCCGCCCAGCCCAGCGGTGCCACGATATTCGGCTACTACGTCAAAGACCCCACCTCCTACGGCGTCGTCGAGTTCGACGCCAGAGGCAAGGCCCTCTCCATAGAAGAAAAGCCCAAGGCGCCAAAGAGCAACTACGCCGTGCCCGGCCTCTACTTCTACGACAACGACGTCATAACCATAGCAAAGAACGTCAAGCCCTCGGCCCGTGGCGAGATAGAGATAACGAGCGTCAACAACGAGTACCTCTCCCGCGGCACCCTGCAGGTCGAGGTGCTCGGCCGCGGTTTCGCCTGGCTCGACACCGGCAACCCCACGGACCTCTTGTCCGCCAGCTCCTACATCGAGGCCATCCAGAACCGCCAGGGCCTCTACGTCGCCTGCCTCGAGGAAATCGCCTACCACCAGGGCTGGCTCTCAAAGGCCGCCCTCCTTGCCGCCGCCGACCGCATGAAGAAAACCGAATACGGCGAGTACCTGGCCTACCTGGCCAAGTAGTCCCGCAGCGGGGTCTGTCCCCGTGGGCGCCTGCCGGCCTTGCGGCCGCACCGGGCTCTCCGCTGCAAGTCCTCGCCGCCGTCCCCTGCGGGGCCGCCGGCTCCGGGCTTTCCGCTCCGATCCCTTGCGCGCAGGATCGCAGCTGCCTTCTGGGAGCATAGTACGATGGGAGGTACCATGATTCATTCAGTCGAAGCAATTATCGAACCTGATGGAAGCATCATGCTTGGAGAGAGCATACGACTTGATAGGCCTCATCGCGCCATCGTAACCATTCTTGAAGAAGCCTCAACGGAAGAGGTATCTCTGCTAAGCGAGGAAGCATTGGCCAAGGATTGGCTCAATGCTGATGAAGAAGAAGCATGGGCACATTTACAGTAGGAGATGTAGTCCTTGTAAAATTTCCTTTTTCTGATTTATCCGGAAGCAAGCTCCGACCGGCTGTAGTTCTGGCTTGTTCGGGGCGAGGTGACTGGATTCTTTGTCAGATCACCAGCAAACCCTACGCTGATTCTATGGCTCTTTTTGTTTCTGCCAATGCGTATTCATCTGGTACCTTGGAACGAGATAGTTACATACGGCCAGGCAAAATATTTACAGCACACGAATCTATAATTGTAAAAAAAATTGCAACCCTGCGTGCCAATATGCTTGAAGATCTCGTGCATAGGGTAGTTTCATTGCTGGGACACTAGGTTAAAAGCGTAGAGCTGGAATGCCATAATCTAACCCCAGGAGCCAACCACGAAAGCAGCATCAGCGAACGATATTCGTAGCGGCTTCGTGCTGTGTGAAGAGGCTCTGCGCCTCCTGCGTGACGACGGGCGGATCAGCGCGGTATACCTGCACGGCAGCCAGGCCCGGGGCGAAGCGCGCCCTGACAGCGATGTCGATCTGGGTATCCTTCCGGTTGCCGGTGTAACGTTTACCGACTACGAGCGGGCTTTGCTTGCGAGTGACCTGGGGCTCCTGCTGCACAAGACCGTGGATGCAGGCGAGGTGTCGTCGAGGAACCTGGTGTATGCCAAAGAAGTCATCTACAAAGGCGTTCCGGTGTTCGTCAGGGACGAGGGGTATGCGCGTCTGATGGAGATGACGCTCCTGTCCATGTACGCGTCGTTCAACGAGGACCGCAAAGAGGTTATTGATGCCTGGACCGCATGACGATATCGGGTACAACAAGGCCGCGATCATAGGCCGGTGCATAGCGCGGATACACGAAGAGTACAGCGCGGACCCGGAGTTGCAGAACGTGACGCATGTCGATGCGCTGACGTTCAACATAGAACGGGCCTGCCAGGCTGCCATCGATCTGGCCTTCCATGTCGTATCGAGGGGCAAGCTCGGCCTGCCGCAGACGAGCGGTGATGCCTTCCTGCTCCTTGCCCGCTCGAAGCTGATCAAGGAATCCACAGCGCGGTCCATGGTCGCAATGACAGGATTCAGGAACGTCGCCATACACGAGTACCAGGCCATGGACATGAGCATCCTCAAGGCCGTAGCCCGGACGCACTGGGTTTCACTCGTTACGTACTGCGAAGAGCTGGGGTTTTCAATCAAGAATGTGGCGGAAAACTGACAGGATATTGCACCGCAGGAGTTCATCCATAACCCGGTGAGTCCCGGATTGCAGGGGGTACTCATGGTACGAGAAGCTGCACGGTTGGCTGCCCGCTGGGAAAAAAACAAGAGCGAGGCTGAAGAGAGGCGTGTCCGCGCCCGGGATTTTGCCGGGAAACTGGCAGTTCAACTCGGGATTGCCGATCCCGGTGTCCGGGCGATTATTGGATTCGGTTCCACGTTTGAGTCATGGCGGCAGTACCGGCTTGATTCCGACATAGACCTGGCCCTGTGCGGTGGCAACTGGGGCGTGCTGTGGTCCTTGATTCCACCGAGCGAGTTTTCGGTTTCACTGATCGAGCTTGACCTGCAACCTGACGCTTTTGCTGAACAAGTCAAGAAGCAAGGGGTGGTTCTCTATGAAAAGCAGTGACGCGCTACGGCAGTTGCGGGCGGAACTGATGCAGGATTATGACTTCATCGTCGTCAATGCTGAAAAGAACGCGATCATGACGGCGCGCATAGCCATAAGCAAGGACCAGGATGAATTTGCGTACGCCGCGCTCGGGTATACGCTGCACAATCTATACAACGCGTTCGAGGGCTATTTCTTCCGCGTAGCCAAGTTTTTTGAGAACAATATAACCGACCTTACTTGGCACAAGGCCCTTCTGGAGCGGATGACCCTGCACATCGAGGGAATCAGGCCTGCCCTGCTCGACCACTCCATCGGCCTGCGTATCGAGGAGTTGCTGAAATTCCGGCATGTCTACCGGAACATCTACAAAAGCCCGCTCGTTGCCGCAAAGGTGGAATTCGCCAACCAGGCAGCCAACAATCTGGCAGCAGACTTCAAGGTCCGTCATGAACGGTTCCTGGGCTTCCTGCAGGGCCTGATCGACGAGCTTGATGGCGGTACCTGAGTAACCATAGAGAGCAAGAAGAACAGGAGAAAGAAGTAATTTAAAGTTTGGGCGTTTCTTGTTACGCTACGGAGACTGGCTCGGAGAGCAAGGCTTCCTTGATGTCCTTCTCGTTTGGCGACGTGCGGACTATCAGGGAATACTGGCCGGTAGGCCAGGCGATCGCGCGTCTCCCTGGGACCTTCAAGAACTTCTGAAAGTAAAAAGAAGGTTTTTTATTTTCCTGGTTGAAGAGATGTTATGCGATAGAAGAGATTGCAGTGTATATTCCAGATCGCATGAGATACAGTCGTTCAGTTATATCTGAGGGGCTACCTTCAAAGGAGCGACGGACATGGAGGATCCTACATGAAGAAGTATTTTTCTGCGGTAATAGAGCGAGAAGATGATATGTTTGTTGCTCTGTGCCCTGAACTCGATATTGCCAGCCAGGGAGATTCCATAGAGCAGGCTAAAGCAAATCTTACTGAAGCTGTAGAATTATTTATGGAAACGGCTGATTCTACGGAGATTGCCGGTAGAATGCATTCCGAACTGTACTTGACCAGTCTAGAAGTTTCGGTTGGCTAAACTCAAGATCCTGTCTGGCAAGCACGTTTGTGCAATACTTGCTGAACATGGATTTGTAGAAGTGCGGAGACGAGGCAGCCATATCGTCATGCAAAGAAAAATGGGCGAGACCTCCATCACGGTACCTGTTCCGGATCACTCAGAACTAAAAATTGGGACTCTTGCGTCAATCATCAGGCAAAGTGGTTTGGACAGAGACTTATTTTCTTCTTAACTTGGAATCCATATTGTAGCCAAGTCAGAAAACCGTTATCGCTGGTT
>JFJP01002227.1_pt1 | contig 12518 bp, 5 predicted proteins | sample 431651 | NCBI WGS metagenome assembly JFJP01 (sample SAMN02602958, study PRJNA72255) | Microbial mat metagenome, whole genome shotgun sequencing project. | biome: fresh water; feature: sink hole; material: water; isolation source: purple microbial (photo- and chemosynthetic) mats found in... | reverse complement strand
TGACGCAACTGATCGCTGGCCCCCTTGAGCTTGGTATCCAGAACATCAAGGACCTGATTCCGAAGCGTCGCAAGGGCATGAGGAAAATCGGGGTAAGCGCTTGAGGCGCCGTCCGGATGGCCGATGGCGCGCTCGCCAGAGTTTGACGTATTCAAGTTTTCAATGACACGGATCAAGTCGTTGGCTTCAGTCTGGCTAAGGGCGGAAAGCGCCATCGCATGGGTGACCCGTTGCCGGGCGCCCTGCAGCTCTCGCGCAAGTCCAGCCTTAGCTACTTGGTATTGCTGGAAGAGGGGCTGATCCAGTTTTATGAAGCCCCTAGGCAAGATCTTCTCAATTGCAAAAGCGGGCAAAAAACGACGTTCCTCAATATGGTATTTCAGCGCATCAACGAGCAACTCCTGCAGATCGACCTCGGTGAGGCCGCTGTCGCTCGTCAAGTCATCGTGTATCAAGTCATTGATCGCCAAGATGACATCATCGGCAGAGCACAACGCGCTTACCCCAGTGTCTTCGGACGCACTCATTGAAGGCATGAACTCTTTGTCCATTGGTAACTGGATTAAAAGACGTTGCTGTGCTTCGGGAACGCAATAGGCTGGCGGCGTTTCGTCGAATAATCGCAACACAGCATTGAAGACGACCAATGCAGACTGCGCATAAATGCAATCCAGAACGTGCTCTGGACGAAACCCTTCAAGATCACTAATCGCTGCGGTCAAACATGAATGGAGTTTGTCGAGGAAGGCTTGGTCATTCCGGTCAAGCGCGTTTTTCTCACTATTCCTGCCATCTACATGCCGTAAATACGCCTCTATAAAGCGATGCGTTGTCGTTATATTTTCGCAGGCAAATGTATTGAAACGACCATCTGGCTTAGTTTTCTCCCCGATTTTTTTAAATGCTTCAGCGACCGTTGCCGGCGGCTTTTCAAATTTACGTCGTGCGTCCTCATATGCTTGCCGAAGGTGTTTGACGTCGCCCTTTGCAATCCACGCAATACACTGCCCAATGGGGTGACGTGGCCCGTAGATATCGTCGTGCATCCGGCTAAAACCATGGTGATTCCAGCTCGAGTGGATGCTATGGTCTTTCTTCCAGTTGAGAGCCCGTTCGCTGTAGCGTTGCAACTCGGCTTCAACGGCAAGTTTGTCACCGACACGGGACACCGAGAATTTGTCCCGTGTCAGGAGAATCCCCTTGTTGTCCATCGTGCCAATGTGGGCAACCAGATTGGATAGGCCGTGAAGGCCCGTCAGGGGTTGTTGAATCTGGTCAATCACGGTCCAGCGGATATCAGCATCAGCGGTTTGAGGTGAGAAGAGCATACTCACAAGGCTTCCCGCCAGAACGCCAAGCGACCAGCCGACATTCCCGGAGAAGGCGTCGGCGTCCATCGCGGTGGCTTTTTGCAGGGATTCACGCAAATCCTGATCCAGCCTAATATCCACTGCGAATCGACAATCGATCGATCCCATGGCGTTGCACAGCGCGCTTAGAATAATCGCATGAGAATCGAGTTTCGCGTCGGCGAATGCTATATTCATGGCATTGACATACACCGACGCCAGTGAATAGTGCCGCCGGTCGATGATTTCAAGAAGCCGTTGGAACGACTGAGATACTTCGGCTTTCCGTGACGGTGCTACGGTGGACTTAACGGGCTCTGCAACGACAAGGGGTGGCGGTTCGGAGGCAGTGCTCAATACGACGGGCATCGGTTTGTCTTCTGGCTCATTATTCTGGACGAGGCGTTCTGCCGCAAAAATTTTCGGGGCGACCTCTTTTGGCAAGGACGCTAGCACTTCGATTTCGGGAGCAACGACGGCATCAAGTGTCGCGACGACGTCCTCTTTGGAAACGCCCTCCACCTCAAGAACCATCTGCGTCTCAGAGGCGCACTCTACGGCCTCTTGACGGATCGCCTGAGCGTATATGGGGGCAGCCTCCGTCGACAGCGGCGTCGGGCTTGACGGAGCGATGACCGCACCGACTTCAGGTGAGTTATCTTTACCCTCAGGAGGAGCATCATCGGGCGGTGTTCCGCCATTCGTACGAAGGAAGCAGGTCGAGGACAGCAGCGCGTCGTTGAGATCTGCGAATCGTTCGTTCATGGTCGATAGCAACGCACCTTCTTCCCGGTTGCGGCGACTGCGCTCGGCCATCGAAGCCTTGGGCGGGAGCTGGGTCTTGTAAAACCCTTCAAGCAATTCTTTTTGCTCGCCAAGCAATTTCACCTGGGCGGAGACGGCATCCATGTCGATCATTACCGCGTCCAGGCTATCGGTCGCTGGCCGTAGATACACCACCGGCCCGATCACGAACTCATCGTCGACAACGGCGATCGCGGTGATGATGTCTTCCGCTTGCTTCTGTAACGACGCCTCTCGCAGCTTCAATGACGACTCGGCCTCCGCCTTTAACCGCTGTGATTCGTCGATTTGGCGCAACGAATCAAGCAGCGCGCGGATCTCCTCGATTGTTTTGCTAAAACCGTCGGTTCCAGGGGTAATTGCATCAATGAGTGCGTGCAGGTCTGATTTCACGAGCATGATTGAATCCGATTCCAAAGGTTCGATGGGGGCTTTGATTAAGGAGGGTGTCGCCACAGTGGCGGCTTCGTCCTCATCATCCTCAGGCGGCACAAAGGTGTTGACCTTGTGGATGGCAGTGAAATGGCCAGGACGGATGGAATTTCGTTGCTCGAGGGCCTCATCGCACGCGGCGGCACAAGCCAGGTAGTAATGGAGAGCGGCTTCTGTTTTCTTGCCGAGAATCTCCGTAACGTTATCGAGAACAGACTCAGCGCAGCCGAAACTAGGCGTTTGCGCGGCGGTAAAGATCAGCCACCCCAGTGTTGTATCATCTTTTTCAGCAATTGCCTTTTGTGTCACCTTGGACAGATCGAGTGTTGGCGAGCCGTCACGCGAACGGATAACGACTTTCTCGTCATTGACGGCGTTGTACCTGACGACGGCCTCGTTAGCCTTGGGGATAATGACGTCCCGGCCGAATACTAGTCCCGCGTTAACCAGATAAGCACCTTGCGGATGAACGAGGTGCCCTGCCAGCCAGTCGAGGAACGCATCGTTGGTCGGGCAGGGCTTGGTCTTAGCGACATAACCAAACTCTCGGATTTGTTTCCACGCCCGTGAGATCCGTTTCTTGAGTGCGGGATCGTATTTCCCGAACAGGCCCTTTAGCTTGACGAAGTATGGTAGGTCCACATGGATGTGGATGTCGTTGCGCACCATGGCTTCGAAGAGCAGTCGGGATTTAGGGTCTTTGGGCGGATAAAAACTTTGCATTTCTACCCGTTTTGCCCGCGCAAGGAGGCCTTCGTCGGCCCCCATAACATCCTCGGGCCGAATCATCTCAGCGGGAAGCGCCAGATCAACAGGCGACGAATCATCCACAGAAAAATCTAGCTCGGTTTGTTTTGGAACAACGTAGCCAGCCACCTGTTGTTCGACAATCTCAGTAACCATTTGCATCAACGGTGTCGCCTCGCTTGAGATTTCGAAAACCTCAGTCAGGTCGTCGGTTTCCACCGGTTGCACTCCATTGCCGTCGTCAGAAACGGGATATTTAATGATGTAGTCGTCAATCTTTCGCTGGAAGAAAAGCGGTGCCGGAAGCAAGGTCCATTCGTCGTAGTGGGCGTAGCCCAGGCGCAGCCCCATTGCAAGAGCCGCGACCACATCCGGCGTGACACCGACCGGAGTGGCCATAACCGTGATGTCCATTGTTGAGGGCAGCGAGGCATCCATGTCGGCCGGGTCAAACGTAACCTTGTCGAACACGCCTTTGCGGTTATCTTCCGGCTTGGTCATGCGGACGGTAGCGTGATAGCAGGACTTGCCCCGCTTGATCTGCGATGTTTTGCGGTAGCTCATGACACCGATAAAGTGACCATGATGTCGGGGGGCCGAAGGCGTGGCCGGGTTGATCTCCACGAGTTGTTTGAGTGTGGTGGCATACTCGTCAGTAAAGAACTCGCCGGTTGCGATGCGTGAGGTTTCATCGCGCCATCCTTCGTAAACGGTCTTGCTCCACCCGCGCAGAGCGATCGGCGCCGCCCAGCCGTAACGCAGCCGGACAAACGACATCAATGGGAAAGCTGCCGTCATGTCCAGATGCCCGATTTTCGGGGTACCCGATTCGGTTAGATTGACGTCGTTAATGCCCCGCCAAAGACCCCGCGTTGTTTCCCAGTCGATGAACACTACGGCGTGCGGGTCATCGTCCTGGATGTCCGAAAGCGCCTTTGTGGTCTCCCCTTCAAATTCCTGACGCAACCATTTTTCGTCACCCTGCATCTGGCGTTGGGTGCCCAACCAGATCAGGCCGTTGGCCAATTTCATCCAAGGTGATCGCTGCGTCCGGTTGCTTTCTTGATAGCAGAAGCTGATTTCGGTAACCCCCGACTCAATCACAAGGCGCGAGTAGATCACCATGCATACCGCTTGCTCTCCGGAGAAGCGTTGCGCTTTCTTCCGCAGGGCCTGGATGCCGTAGATGGCCTTGGGCCGTGCGTCCTTATCGAGCTTCCCCTCGACAAATTCCTTGGTACCGATCACGTAGCCGGAGTGGGCCAGCAGCACATCCATCATTGCGCTTTGAACCCGATGGATGAAGGACTGGTTCGCCTTGGCAATACGGTTGTCCGTACTGGCCGCCTCAATGGGAAGAACATGGTGAACGCTGGCGCCAGCGATGGAACACATGGCATGAATGGCTGCCCGTCGATTGACGCTATCCTCAGGCCGCCCTTGAACGTCTTTGGCGGCGCAGATCAAGACAAATCTTGGTCCGTCGTGTTTTGCGATTGCTTCCGGCAACTCGCTTTTCTTCCATGCGTCTACACGCAGGGCGAAACGCTGGCGGGTTTTGAAGTCCTTGCCAGGAAGATTGGCTTTTAACCCGTGAACATCCGCCGGCAGCGGATCCTTTTTTGTCGTAATCGCATCGCCAAAAAGAAACTCGGCGGTCTTCTCAATAAACTCCTGTTCCTGCGGTGTTCCCCCAATAATCCAGAGACTGGGTTTCTTGTCACCATGAATTGCACTCAATACACGGATGCACTGCTCCCTGAACTTGGCAACCTCCTGCCGTTCGCCCGCACCCGGTTCGACGTCATCAATGACTTCTACGTCGTCGTCATCAGAATCGTCGATATCCTCGAGGGCGATCCCCGCGGCTCCGAAATCAGCCGATTTGAGCATGGCTGAAAGCGGTTTGCTGTTAAGCGATAGCGGACACGGCAGGAAAGGAACTTCGCTATCTACAATTCCGACAAGGAGCGGCTCGATGGTGGTGAGAAGTTCAATTTCATCGCCCTCCAGAACGGTATGCGGAGCAACGCGATTGAAAAGCCGTGTGGTCTGGGGCAGTCCAGCCCACCATTGACCTTCGGTGTAGGCAACGTTGCTGATGACCTCGTCGAGTGATGCAGGCAAGGTCCATCCGGACTCGCGGTTGAGGGAAGCGTACTCATCGTTGAATTCCCACGTCCTACCCTCGTCGGTTTTCGAAAGTCCAATCGCCACGGGAATACTCGACCGGTTCGGGGCGATGACATAGGCGGTGGCCCGTCCTCCCGTATTTCCGCCGGACGGTTTTCGTTCCGACCACACTCGCTTTGCTGCCGCCACGCTCAGGTAAACATCGGTACTGTAAGGCACGGTGCTGATAGTGACCTTGGCAACCATTGAAAACATTACGTTGCCTTTGGCCGAGGAACGACGCGGCGGCGTCATCAATTCAGCGGTATTCGAGGCGGCGAACTCAGAAAGAATCAGCTCGCAAGGCCCCATGCCCGAAAAGAGGTGTTCGCCCGCAAGGCGATCACCGACGAGACGAGCGATCAACGAGAAATCTGGGGTCTTGTTTGTTCCTTCACGCAATGATCGACTCGAACCGGTCAGAGCAATGTGCTCAGAGGTCGTCGCTTTTTTGACGCGTAACGCGATCTCATCAAACCCTTCGATTTTGGCCCAGGATTCGAGCGTATCCATGCACCAATAGCGAATTTGCTCACAAACTTGAGCAATCACTACATCGTCACTTTCCGGGGGGCGGTACATTTCGATGGCGGACACTGAGGGTCGGCCCGGATCGCACCCGAGGTTTCGATCGACTGTAATCACGCCGTCAATGGCGGTCTGCAGCATGATCCTCAGCGAGGAGATGGGCAGGTTTTTCTTGGTTTGACTGGCTGCGTCGGTCAAGTCAGATAGGGCAGAGAGCAGCGCGCCTGTGAAGCGGATGTTAACTACGTCAATACTGGTGGTAAGCCAATTCCCGTTGATGCGCCGGGCAATCAGCACGGGGTCAATAGTCCGCTTGCTCTTGCGCGTCCAGACGATTTTTGCTTCGGATGACATGGGTGTGTTCCTTAGATTTTCTGGAGGTTGTCAATGCTCGACATAGGGATTGCAAACGACGTATAGAGGTTGTCGTAGCATTCGCGCAGGACGGGATTCGGGTGGTTCAGGCAATACGCCAAAATCTCTTGCATCATCACCAGCATGGATGTGCGGGAAGTGTCTTTTGTGCCGGCAGCGGAGCATGGCGCCCAGGCGGCATCGACAAAATAGACAAATGCGGGACAGTCGCCGCGCATGGTTCGTCCAATAGTTTGCAGAATAATGATCATCTGATCGGCGACAAACGGTTCAGCGTACTTACCCAGCCGAGAGGCGACTAGCGGCAACCGCAACATGGTTTTAGCCTCATTGACGGCTTCAAAGCGTGCAACTTTCAATCCTTCAAGGGCCTCGGCGGTCGAAACAAAGCTCAATCGGTCAAAGGCTTCGGAGCGGCGGCCAACAAGCCCTTGAATGAGGCCGAGGTCGTCTTGCCGGGGGTGTGGCCGCGTCAGGAAGTACAGCGATCCGATCATGGCCTTATCTTTACGCGATCCAAAGCGATAGACGATATTGACGCCGCGGCCAATTGCGTTCATCGGGAAAATAAGGATGTCCCACCCGTTGTCGTCGCCCAGACTTTCTACATTAGCTGCGGTCACGGCGCTTTCATGGGCACTTTCGGTGCCGGAACGTCTCAAGTAACGAACCCGTCCGCGCCAATCGCTGTGATGCGACTGAATGTGCGCGAACAGCATCTCGCTTTGCTCATAACTGTTCACCACCAGTCCTATTTTTCGGCCAACCCCGCCCACGACGTCATTCCCTTGCAGAGCCGCTGCTGCGCGGGAAAGGGTCCCACCTTCGAGAATCCTGTCAGCCATGGCTTTCAAAACCCGTTCCCGTTGAGAAATTCGCGTACCACTGAAGCGAAGGGTTTGCGTCGGTTGATCTGGGTCGGTGAGTGGCGTAAATTCGTAACGCGACTCCTTCCATCCGTGCCCGGCGTTGGGCCGCCGCAAGACATAGTGTGGCCCGATATTGACGTGAAACCGTGGGCTGGGCTCTAACAAGGAAGTCGCACTGGTTAGCAAAAAAGCCGCGCCGTGGCCGTTTTCCTGTCCCAGTTCGTGCATTCGCTGAAACAGGCGGCGTGGAACACCCTGGATCCCGATATGGGTGATATTGATGTTGCCTTCCTCGCTTTCCGTATAGCGAATGCCGCTGAGTTTCCCGGTCAGAGATTCGGGAAGAATCGCCAGTTGATCGCGTGACGGTCGCGATTCAAAAACGTTGTCGCTCACCAGATCCATTGAATTTAACAACCGGAGATGCGGGGCCAGTCCAAAATGTTGCAAAACAACCATGGAGACCGTCGTGAGCAGCGCGCTGTAGTCTAGAAACTCGACATCGCCGGGGGTTGAGGTAAACCCGGGGATACGTTTCAAGATGTCGGCAATCTTGATGATCGCCTCCTGGTCTCCATCACGATCCCAGAACTCGATCGACGCAACAAGTTGGGCATAGAGATCATTCACCTCCTCAACGGCAAGTCCCATCAAATTGGCGATTTCTGGGAGTTCTCGGGCAAGGTCAGTGATTTCTTCGTCATCATCTTTGATTGACGGGCGAAAGGCCACGGGCTTGACTGCCGCATCCCAGAGCCGCTCGACACCTTGTCGCGCTTTTGCGTGGGCCTCCAGTTCTTCCTCGTCACCCTTGTCGCCCCCGTAGGGAAACATATCAGCAATGATGGAAAGAGAGGTCAGCAGTTTGCTTTGATACTCCTTCCGAAACCTTGGGTTGAGATGCTGTATTCGTGCCGACAGTCGATTGGTGGCTTGCCCAAACCGTCCTGTCATTTCGATCAGGCTGGGCATATCTTTCCCTGCGACAAAGGCATTTCGGCCACGGGCAATCGGCTCATGCAGATCCCGAATCAGGGTGGCCCACAAGGCATCCTCGTCGCCATACAGTTTCATCATTGGAGTACCACGGGCATCGAGATCGGATTGCGTTCCATCACACTCATCTACCACCACGAGATCAAAAGTCCGTGCAATGTATTCAAAATGTTTTGCGTCAAATCCGGCATACAGCGGCGAGACCGATCGATCCATCGACAACACATGCCCCGCCCAGATGTTGACCTTAATCAGTTCGCGCTCGGACTCTTGCCTGGCACAGCACCCAGCCAGGGCACATCGGCGCGTCTGCGGTTTTCCGTTGGCGACTGTACGCTGCACCAGATCATTGCATGGCGGTCTGCTATGGGGAAAGGCTTCATCCTCTTCGCTGGAAAATCCAGCGAGTGCGCAGTTCGTAGCGAAGAAACGGGAGGAACGCCGGGTGGCGCCAAACCCATTGTTTTCTTTCGCAACCGACGTCGAGAAACTGAGAATGTGTTTGGTCCGGGCGCTATCACCCTGACCCGACAGCAGGGCCGAGGGAAGCTGATAACGCTCCATGGTTTCTATGAATCCCGTCGCTACTTCAATTGATGGAAATAGGAAGCAGACCCGGTTTCCGCGATTGGAGAGGCAAGCAGCGAGCAGGTAAAGCAAGGTCGTTTTCCCAGCGCCAGGCAGTCCAATCAAATGCTTAAGGCCCACAAGATCAATCCCATCGGCCGGCACAAGACCGTCATGTGAGGCTGAAAGGAAAACGGCAGTCGGCACACCATCTCGGTCATGCAGACGGTGAAACCAGCTTCGGGTGCCCGGCGTTTGCCGCCCGTTGGTCTCATCAAAGGCGTCGAACCGATCTGCTGTGGCGATCAGATCATTCCAGCTCACGAAGCCGGGTGGTTCGCCAATCCGAGTCATATCATAGGCGGGAACGGGTTCAGGCAAGAACGAGAATGGCTCGATATCACCTCGGTAGTCCTCGTTCTTGCGCTTGATTGTGGCCCTGAGCGACGTATCGTGGACCTCAGGCTGCGACCGCTCCCGCACAATTGGACTGGCCGTCAAAAAGCCAATCGCTTTGACGACATCTTCCGGTGTGACACTACTCCATCGTTTTCGAATGCTGAAGTCCTTGTCGATTTCGTAACGCTGATCAAACCCATCGGGATCGTCTTGTGCATCACGGTGGCGATGATGATTCTGGTACGCATCAACGACAAGTCTAAGTTCGCGTCGCGTGGCGGGGGCAAATCCACACATGCGCAATGTCTTGATGGCTTGCGCTACGTCGGGATGTAGGGCGTCGAGAATGGATTCAAATCCCGAAAGAAGATTCGGGAGATCACGCAGGTTGTCGCAGCTCATCAGCTCGGAGGCTAGGATGCACAGGTAGTTGAGCCGGTTTGCACTGCGGTAGGGGATGAGTTGCGCGCGCATAGCATCAAGCCTCTTTGATCGCAAATTTGGCTGCGTCGCTGAGCGACAGGCAGCGAATTCTCGAGGCTGTTTCGGCCATTGCACCAACCAATCGATTCATATACAGCGGCGTTGATGCGATCAGCCAGTCGGGGATGACAAGCCATTTCTTTTCATAAAATGCGAGACCGCCTAGCCCACGACGAAATTTCGCACCAAGAATCTCTGGTGAAACATACGATTTCATATCCATACCGATGCGGCCAAGCGCAATGTCGACGCGATCCCGGTGCGGATAGAGCAGTGGGGCTACCCCTTTCAATTTCAGATAATCGAATAGTAGGATCTCGTCGATCCCCGGCTCGACCCAGTATTGGCGGATGCCGCGCGTTACGCGTCGTGCTTCGGCCACGGCAAGCACCGATCCCGCTTTAGCCGGACGGGTGGCCGAACAGGCAACCGACGGGCATGTCACACCTCCGCCGGCGACCAATTTCATCAGACTATTGCAGTGCGCGCACAGCGTCACCTCATCACCGATGGCTTGTGCGCGAGGCACCGGTTCGTAATATTCGTATTGAATGGCCATCCAGATGGCCGACGGAATCATCTTCCCCGCCTCAAATAGCTGCTTTTCGGTGGTCACCGGATTGCGCACAACAAACTCTCGAATGGCGGTGTAATACTCGTCGCCTGAAACCGTAGGAACCTTGGACAAGGCTTCCATCAGCTTTGAAAAGAGCGCCTCTTCAATGTGGGCGGTAACTGTCGTGAATTCTGAGGCCAGTTCCTCGGCTTCCGGGGTGGGGATGCCATATCGTGAATTGATTAACGACGTTGTCTCGTAGCCCGCATCAATCACCTCTGCGATGGGAAGCCATTCCCCGAATGGTTTGGAACAAAGATAGAGAAGTTCATGGATTTCGCCGCCGTGGTCTTTTAGCCCGTTGACAAGGCAAGCGCGAGACACCATTGCCATGATTTTTCGTTCGTCTTCCGTGAGACCGTTGCGGCTACCCCTACGCCGGTCGGCACCGGAAATTATTTGCTTGTCGATGAGTGAAATTTTAGCCTGCGATAGAACCAGCGCCGCGAGGGCTGGAATTAGCGATGACGTATTGCGAAGCGAATCAACAGGACGGGCTAGCAAAGACTCTATGGCTTGCCGCACCACGCCGGGCATCGGACGATAATCGGAGGACGTTTCGGGCATCCGGTAGGTTTTTAGGGCACGCGGCTCAACGCCAGCCATCACCGATAACTCGTCCCAGGTCATCTTACCTGCACGTGATTCGAGTGTTTTCTTTGCAAAAGCAAGAAACTCTTTTTGGCTATTTATATTTTTCATGGTACGCAGTGCGGCCTAAATAAATATTCTGAACAAACTGCTTGCGTATGCTATGCGTACCGGAAAGCCATGTCAATGCTGTTTGTCATGAGAATAATGCTTTTTATACCCGGACAATAAAACCCGGTGTATTGAATCGGATTTCATTGTCGAGGCGGTAGCTTGGAGTCCTGGTCTTAGGGAGGCACGAGTCAAATACCGGTCAGTAAGACCGCGCCGGTTCATGATTACAGCAGCGCCGGTCATGTTGAAGGCTCTGTCCAGCCGCTGCCAGTACAGACCCATTCAGTATCGGAATAGAACGTTATATTGCAAATGATGCGCATTAATGGCAACATAACCTTGCGCTTAATGGAGGTCTCTATGCAACCGATCACACTGGCTTCAAACAGCCCCAAAAAAGCCACCAACGTCACCCTGACGGAAACCTTGTTGTCCGAGGCCAAGACCTTGCAGATTAATGTGTCCGTGGCGGCCGAAGACGGTCTGCGTCGCGCCGTCGCGCAGAAACGTGCCGCCGTATGGTTGGAGGCTAATCGCTCGGCCATCGAGAGTTCGAACCAGTTTGTCGAACTGCATGGTCTTCCCCTGTCGTCGCACCGGCAGTTTTAATGGCCCGCTTCGGCGTCTATAAGAATCCAGACGGCGAGGGGTATCTCCTCGACGTCCAGGCGGATCTGCTGAGCCATTTCAATACGCGCGTGGTCGTTCCCTTATTGCCCTTAAGCCGAGCGCCCACGCCGGCCCGAACCTTGAATCCAGTCTTTGATCTCGACGGCACAGCCCACGTCATGGTCACTCAATTCCTGGCTGCGGTGCCGGAGCCCCTGCTCAAGACCTGTGTATCGAGCCAGGCCCACCACCGCGACGCGATCACCGCCGCCCTGGATTTGCTGTTTCAGGGATTCTGACCACGCTTTTGATCGACGTACGGGTAGCTTTCTCCCTACCGTTACCCTGCTAATCCGTATTAGCAGGTAAAGTTCTCGGAGACCGACGGCAAGAATTTCGCATTGCGATGACAAGCAGACTGCATTCGGCATCTCGATGGGTAGGCAAAAACTATCTTGACACGGAGCGCCAGTTGATTGGCCATCGAACGAGCATCGGGATACATCCAGGTGCTGCGCCTGATCGAAACCTTTGGTGATGATGACGTCGCGGTGGCCGTTGAGGACGCGCTGCGACTTTCAGCGATCAGCTACGATGCGGTCAAACATCTGGTCCTCGCTAGGATTGAGCGGCGCGTACCGCGACTGAATCTCTCCGACTACCCGTTTCTGCCCTTGGCCACGGTCGGCATCACCGATGTCCGTGACTATCTGGCGCTGATGCAGGTGCGGATCAGCCAAGGACCGATGGGAGTGTCGCCATGAGCCCCACAGTTGAGGAAGCGACGGTACTACCGCAGGTGTTACTGGCTCACCAGCTGAAATCGCTCAAGTTGCCGATCTTCGCACGAGAGTATGAGAAGGTGGC